>Ga0302251_1001675_pt1 | contig 12608 bp, 12 predicted proteins | sample AAG_RA_Gln_MG_FD_193534 | JGI IMG/M metagenome (GOLD analysis project Ga0302251, IMG submission 193534) | Enriched activated sludge microbial communities from anaerobic digester in WTTP, New Holstein, Wisconsin, United States - AAG_RA_Gln | ecosystem: Engineered > Bioreactor > Anaerobic >...
GCTCTATCATGCAGTCCACATCCTCGGGCCATCTGTTGTAGCACTCCTCGAGCAGGGTCTCCGCTACTCCGTCCTCTTTGAAGTAAGAGGCCACGTTCGCCAGAGTCAGGTATTGCCTGAGCGAAAGGTCGTCATGTTTTTGATCTGGCAGGCCCGGCGCGATCGACCCGGCCGTCACACCCGCCTTCAGGTCAAGCTCTTCGATCACCTGCCCGTACAGCGCCCTAGCTTCCTCCCGCCTTTGCATCTCGAGCAGAAAGAGCAGCGTCTTTATCTTCTCTGTCATTCTAACCTCCTCACACCCTCGTCCAGCCCATGTAGCTGGCCCTCTTCCTCTCCCTGTAGGATTGCGTTCCCTCCAGCTCCACGATCAGCGCCCTTTCGGTGAGCCTGTCGAAGATCCTCGCTCCCACAGTCTCGCTGAAATCCTCTATCCCCAGGTTCGAGGTTATTATCGTTCCCCTCTCGTCCTCGTACCTGTGGTTGAGCAGCTCGAAGATCCTGTGGTTGGTCATCCTGTTCTCGGTCTCGTTGCTGAGGTCGTCTATCACCAGCAAGTCCTTGCCCTTCATCTCTGAAAAGGCGCCGTCTATCTGGCTGAAGGAGCCCATTCTCAGGGAAGAGGCCGTGGAGAAGGCGACGTTCTCCCCCATCCTCGCCGCTTCGATCAGTATCCCGGCCGCCAGGTGCGTCTTTCCCGTTCCGTAACCACCAAGGAAGACGAGCGAGGCCCCTATCCTCCAGGCCCTCTGCTCCACGTACTTTCCGGAGAGCTCCAGCGCCTTCTCCGTGCTTTCGTCGTGGGCCAGGAAGCTGTCTAGCGTCCTCGTCCACAGGCCCCTGGGGAAGATTCGCCTGAGAGTCTCGATCTTCTTCATCCTGTCGCTGTACTCCTGGAAATAGGCGCACGTGGAGTAAACGTCCCCGTAATTCTCAAGGCCCGAGTCGTGGAGGATGAAGCCGTTGCTTGGGCAGCGCTCCGGCCCGGGGCAGTTCTCGATGCACGTCTTGATCGCCTCTTCCCTCGCCTTAGTACATCGTATATTTGAGGAGCTCTTCTCTTGTCTTTGGTCTTGCCCTTGCGGGGTTTTTGAACTTTTCGATATCACTTTCAAATTCGCCAGAACCTGCCCTATCGTTTCTTCCATTCTTCTTCCCCCTCTTTCCGAACATGCCGCCGATCAGCGGCCGGGCGATGTAGGTGAAACCGACTTCTCTCATGACCTCCAGCCTGCTTTTAGCCATGACGAGGATCGCGCTCTTGACCTGCGAGGGATAGCACTTCTCGAGCACCTCCCTGAGCGAAGCGATCCAGGAATCGTCGAAGGGACCGATAAGCGTCTCCCATGTCTGGATAACGTCCAGCTCGTACTTCGAGCAGGCTCTGGCCGTTTCACTCCCGGGTGGTCTGGAGCCGGATGGAAGATCAGCGAGTGGAGAGCCAGCCTCGATCGGCGCTGCATCGCCTGAAGACTCCAGTGGCGAAAAGATGAGCCCCTGCTCCGGACCAACTTCACGATTGGAAGAGGATAAATGCGAGAAAGCGGTATCCTCTCTTTTGCCTTTCTCCTCTCCGGCCGTTATATTCCCCTCTCCCTTCGTGAAATCCGAAAACTCAGTTTTCGTTTCTCCGTCAGGAGAAAGAATATCTTGATCTTCTTTAGTTTGGTTTAGTTTTGTTTTATTTAAAGATCTGTTGGCAGATTGCTCGCAGATCGATAGCACATTGGTGGCCGATTGATCACCGATTGATTCACGACCGCCATTCTCGACAGCATCACACCCCTGATCAGACGACGTGTTGAATTGCTTCACGATTGATTCGCGATTGATAGCCGATCTCTCTCTGATCGGTAGCGAATAAGTAGCCGATTCGATCACATAAGATCCCGGCGTCGACCTCGAGCCGGGACTGTATTTGATCAGCCCTGAATTCACCAGATTCTTCCTGGCCCTGTGCAGCTTGCAGGCCGAACACTTGAGGGTTTCCGCGATGCTTGAATTGGGCAGCCTGAACGATCCGCTCCAGTTGAGAGAGTTGGCGAAATCCAGCAAGTACAAATACAAAGCCGCTTCGAGCGAACCGAAATCGTTTTGCCTGAAAACCTTCCAGAAATTGTTTATGAGCTCTATGTAATTCATGAATACCTCCATGATTAGAGGCGAGAGGGGGAGAGGTAAGAGGTAAGAAGATCAAGATCCCGCTCTTCCAGCCTCTCACCTCTTACCTCTAGCCTCTGTTTTACGAAGGACGGGTCCACGCTCTGTGACGAAGGGCCAAGCGAAAATGGGGACTGACGGGCTCCTGACGTCTGTCCCCGTTTTTCGCGAAGGACAGCTCTTCGCTCTTCTGAACCAAGAACATGGACGCGCAGCGTCGGAACGAGGAACTGCTCCTTACGCTCTTCTGGTCCTGTACCTCCTCTCGTAGAACATGTGCGGCAATTCCTCTTCTACGAGCTCCTTGAGATTCCTGAAAGAGACGTACCTCAGGGGGTTTTCAAGATGGGTGATGAAATCGAAGACGGCCTCCCTGTCAGTTATCACTATCCTTTCGAGGTATTCTCCGTCGCACCCGTTTTCATCATCGTCGATGTATTCGCCGTCAAGATTCTTCATCTCTCTCATTCCTTCCAAAAGCGAGAGAAGCTTTCAAGGCAGGGGAGCGGCGGTCTTGCCGCCACTCCTTGTGTAAGGTGTTCCTGATCCTGGTCATCCGGCGTCTGTTTATCGAAGATTTCCCCGGATAGACCCTGCTGGCGCAACTGAAGAGTGTCGAACTATAACGATAGTTATAGTTTTTGACAGTTTTGTCATACACTTTGTCAATTGTAGTGATACAATAATCGTGAGATTTATTTCTTGTGTTATCGAGCGGGTCTCTGGCAGGAGACCCGTTCTCATTTCTAACAGGCCCAATCAAAACATCACCCTCTCTTTCGCGACTTCTTCTCCTACACCGTCATCCCGTTGTGTTCCCAAACGGAATCTCGCTCTTCTCGTCCGTCTCTAAACAGAGGTAAGAGGGATGAGGTCAGAGGTAAGAAGATCAAGATCCCGCTCTTCCAGCCTCTCGCCTCTTACCTCTAGCCTCAGGTTTCCCAAGGACGGCTCTTCCTCTCTTCACACTTCCTCCACTTCATACGCCCCGATATCGTACCCTGTGTTGTACAGATACATGAGATCCTTGAAAGTCGGCAATTTCGAAAGCCTCACATAACAGTTGAAGATCCTCTCCACCGGAACTCCCATATACCTGGCCAATCTGTCTGCCTCCCTGAACGGTGGGACTACCTTTCCTTTCTCGATGGCTGAAATGTACTGCTGCGTCTTTCCTATCGCCTCTCCTAGCTGCTTCTGAGTGAAACGGTTTCTCAACCTCTCATCCAGAAATAGATCCATCGATCACTTCCTTTTCCTGTTGTTTCAACTGCAGTCGTTGAAGACAGAACATGGAAAGAAAACACATAAAACACTTGCAGAGAAGGAATTGCAGGGCGATCCCGTGCCTTTCCCGCAACCGGATTCGTGCATGCTTCGACTCACCTCCTTCATGTCTATTGTTAACACGATCAGTTATGTCACACAAAGATTATATCACAATTAGGAGCTCTGTCAATAGCTCTCAGAGCCGGTTACGCATGCATTTTTCGTCAAGAAGCACTATTAACGATTATGGCCGATTAAATGCGATTAAAAGCACCATTCTTTTCTATATAACCTTTATCTTAACAATACAAGATTATACGTATATCTTTCGGAAATAATCGGACACAAACGCCGCTTGTGTGCTTGGAGAATGGGAACCGCCTGTAATAGGCTAATACCAGGCGCGCGCCAAGAGAAGAGGTAAGAGGCCAGAGGCATGAGGTAAGAAGATCTTCAGATCCTGATCTTTCTAACCTCTAACCCCTCTCCTCTAACCTCTAAAAAAAGGAGGTCCGATATGGGACTTGGATCAACAGCAAGCGTAATTGGAACCGAGAAATCCCTGGTGATCGTGTGGGATACCGGTGTACTGGAGGGAGACAAACCCGTGCTGTCAAGGCAGACCCTGAAGGTCGATTCGACCATCACAGCCCAGGAGGCATACGACGCTGCCTACAACATAGCCAGCCTCACAGACTACACCATAAGCAACCTCTACCTGGTCACACAGGAAACACTCTCACCCATCGACTGAGAATGGACGAGAGGTATGAGGTAAGAGGTAAGAGGTTTGAAGATCAAGATCTGAGAACCTTCTCACCTCACACCTCTCACCTCTGACCACTCACGAAAGGAGGCACAAAAGATGAGAGTCTTGAACATGAGATGGTACAACGCAAGCGCTGAAACCGGCAAATCGAAGGGCTTCAACCTCAAGGAACCGAAAGAGGAACTCGCCACTGCGACCGTACAGAGCGTTATGGGCAATCTCGTAACCCTCAAAGTCATACCGGCTACCCACGCCGTAGACTACGCCGCCGTAGTGGACACCCAGAAAGACGAACTCTTCAACCTGCTGTAAGATACGTCCAGCGTCCAAAACCGTGGACCCGTCAATCGTCCATGGTTCCGGGTGGCTCAGCCACCCGGGTTCTTCAGTCTGGCAATCAGCCTGTTCAGCGTCTTAAGGATCAATAATAACATTTGGAAACGTTGTCTTTGGCTCGCCAAGGACGAAGGACGAATCAAGCGATGGACGGTGAACGAAACCAAAGGAGGCCCAACCCCATGAATTGGCTCAAAGAACTGCTGAATCTCATCGCTCTTTTCGCCAGCTACGTCGAGCACCCGGGAGACGGTCCGGCAAAGAAAGAGCAAGTGAAACAGATGATAAAAGACGCACTGCCCGACGAACAATGGAAGATCGACCCGGAATTCTTCGACTTCATCCTCGACATCTCGATAGACGTAGTGGTCATGTTCCTCAAAAAGGGATTCTGGAAAAGCGCCATGAAAGTGCTGGTGAGATAACAGTACCACACTGAACCAGCGACGAAAATGGGGACTGAAGGGCTCCTAACGTCTGTCCCCGATTTTCGAACCAGACAAGAAAAACCGGGACTGACGAATTTCCTAACGTCTGTCCCGTTTTTCCTAATAGAGTCTATCCCTAATTTATTCGTTGCGAAAGCAGACCCCATCCGACCAGACCAGCAAGAAAAATGAATAAACAGCAAAAAGCCCCGGTGAGCCGGGGCTTTTCTTTCATGATCGCTCGATCAATTGTTTGGTTTTCAGGGCAAAACTTCTTATAATTCCTCTAGAACGACAAGCCCGCCGACCGCTATGGAACACTTGCGCAATAGCAGTCGTGTAGAGTGATTTGTTCAAAATCCTTTATGGTCAAGGAAGCTTTTCAAGTTCCAGTTCTTCGAGAAACTTGTTATGTCTATTCTTTGTGTCGCTTATGCAGCTTTCAAGTGACTTTAGCTCCTGATTCACAGCCTCAATATCTACCGGTTCCTCCTGCACAGCGGTACTGACATAACGAGAGATATTGAGATTGAAATCGTTTTCTTCGATCTCTTTCATTGATACCCGGCGGGAGTAGCGTTCTTCCTCTTTACGGTTCTGGTAAGTATCTATAATCTTGTCAATATTCTCGGGAAGCAGCACATTCTGGCGCTTGCCTTTATCGTAATGTTCGCTGGCATTTATGAAGAGCACGTCGTCGAACTTCTTGCATTTCTTCAGTACCAAAATGCACACCGGTATTCCGGTCGAATAGAAGAGATTGGCCGGAAGCCCGATCACCGCATCAATGTTGCCATCCAAAATCAGTTTCCTGCGAATCTTTGCCTCCGCGTTACCGCGAAATAGCACTCCATGCGGTACAATGATCGCCATGGTACCCTCGCGGTGCAGAAAGTGAAATCCGTGAAGCAGAAAGGCAAAATCGGCGGCGGATTTCGGAGCCAGGCCATAACCCTTGAAACGGAAGTCTTCGGCCAGCTCCTCGTTAGGTTCCCAGCGGTAGCTGAACGGAGGATTAGCCACCACTGCGTCGAACTCGATCTTCTTGGCAGGGTTCTCCTCGCGCAACAGCGGCCACTCGTTGAGCAGAGTGTCGCCGTGGAAGATTTCGAACTCGTTGTCCTTGAGGCCATGCAGCAGCATATTCATCCGGGCCAGGTTGTAGGTGGTGATGTTCTTCTCCTGACCGTAAAGCTTTCCGACCCCGTGCTTACCCATGCGCCGGCGCACGTTGAGAAGCAGCGAACCCGAACCGCATGCGAAATCCAGCACCACGCCGAGCTTCTCGCGGCGGCCAGAAGTCGGATCCTGGGCGTCGAGCGAGACGATTCCCGAAAGGATACTTGAAATCTGCTGCGGGGTGTAGAACTCGCCCGCCTTCTTGCCGCTTCCGGCGGCGAACTGGCCAATGAGATACTCGTAGGCGTCTCCCAAAAGATCCCGGTCTTGCGGAAAATCCGCCAGTCCCTCGGCGATCTTCTGGATGATGTCGCATAACCTTTTGTTACGCTGTGTGTAGCTCTTACCAAGTTTATCCGAGTCGAGATTGATCTCCGAGAACAGTCCCTGAAAACTACTGGAGAACGATTCATTTTCGACAAACTTAAAACCCTCTTGCAGGGTATGTAGCAGCTCGGCATCCTGGGTGCGTGCCTTCTCGGCGATACTACTCCATAGATACTCGGGTTTGATAACGTAGTGCACCTTGCGGCGCATAACGTCTTCGAACATCACGATGTCGTTGGGGTTCTGCTCGTACCACACCACAAGCGGCGAACGGCTGTCACTAGCATCGAGCTGGGGCCAGTCTGTGCCCAACTCTCTTTTTGCTGCCTCTTCGAAGTTGTTCGAAAGATAACGTAAGAAAAGAAACGACAGCATGTAGTCTCGGAAGTCATCGGCATTCATCGAGCCGCGTAATTGGTCGGCGATGGCCCAGAGTGTCTTGCCTAAACGGATTTGATCTTTTTCAGTCATACACTGGCCTCCTAACTTACCGCTTCAGGGAAAAGTTCCGGATTGAAGCAGTAGCTTCTCATGAATTCCCCGAGAATTTTGCGGAAGATATCCTTGTTTTCGTTCATCATCTCCACGGGCTCGAACAGCGAATAGTTTCCGTGGCTAAGCAAGTTTACATAACGTGCGTGAAGTTCGCCATCCTCGTCATCGGATTGGCGTTTGATGATGTCACCAAAGTTTTCGAAGCCGTGGAAGGTCGCCGCCTTCTCCAGGATGCAGCGCAGGATCGTGAAGTGATAAGTATATAGCCGATCCGACTCCGCAGCCTTGCACAGCTCCTTAAGCATGGCTACGTGGTAGAACCTGGGCGTGTCCGAGGTATCACGCAGATTAAAGCCGGAATCGTCATGATTCAGAAAATAGCGCTGCGCCTTTTTCATCTCGTTGCACAACACATTGAAGAACAGCGTGTGGTGAGACGAGATCACAGCCTTTATCCGATTTTGCCCTTTGAGCATGTGCGCCAGATGCGCGGCCACGGCGATGGCGTTGTTTTCGTCCAGCGAGGAGATCGGGTCGTCAATGTAGAGATATTTGACCCAGTCGTAAGCTTCCTGCCCGTCAATGGCGAACTGGGCGATGGCGAGGAAGAAGCACCAGATGAACATATTCTCCTCGCCGCGGGAAACCTTGATGTTATCATGCCGAGCGGTCGCATAAGTGCTATCTTTCTCCAATACGCGCTCGTCGCGGAAAAAGCTGATCGTGCCCGCCTTGTAGTCTATTACGAAATCAAAATCAGAATAGCGATACAATAAAGGGCGAATACGATTTTCCAGCTCCAGATCCGAAAGACCGCTAAAGAACTGCGAGGTAGTATTCATCTTGAGTACCCGTTCGCTGTCGTTCTCCAGATCGTTGTCCCAGCTGAAAAGATCCTCGGTGAAGGCATTGAAATAGAGGGTGTCGCGCGCAATGACCTCGCCATCATCATTACGCTGCTTACCCTGCTCCTTAAATACCATGGAGAGCCGTGTTTTGCCGGTTCCGTTGTAAGCAAAGATGAGCGTGACCTTTTTCTCGAGGCTACGTAGGTGTCCTGCCAGGTCGTCGAAGTTGGCAAAGCTCTGGATGGGATCGTTCGCTGGCATGGCTTAATCCACCTCCTGCGGGAATAGCTGCTGCATCAGGCCCTTTTTGTGGGTTTTGAGTGCATCGAGTTCTTTCGCTTGAAGCTCGATCACCTCGTCCAACGAAGTAAGGCAGTCGGCGATCTTTTGTTGTTCCTTCTTGGTTGGTATCAAAACACAAGATTGTCCAAGTTCGGTCTGATTAATACTGGCTTGGTTGATTGCTTGGTTCGCTCTCGCTCTAACCGAAAACTGGAAGATACTCGTATTGATTAAATAGAATACAAACCTACTGTCATTGCTTTCTGCATCAACTGATAATCGCAATAGGTTCATACCGTGGTAGAGATTATAATCTTTATCTACATATGCGCTCTTTCCTATATGGGTCAAACTATTGATATGGCTAAATAAAATATCTCCGATGCGAAGTCTATATTGGGTAATGTCTTGGTCTGTATTTACATACCCCACTTTGTTTGGATCGATGCGTCCTGTTGATATGGTCTCTATTCTTGTGACTTTTACTCCACAACTCCCGCTTACCTGTGCAATAGTCAATCCATTGGAAATTCTATGCAGAGTGTTTGATAGTCTCTTCACCTCCCAAGGTCCCGCATCACGGAACTCTGGAAAGCGCAGGCGGGGAGTGGTTTCACCCTCGCGGGGGAAGAGCTGCTGCATCAGGCCCTTTTTATGAGCTTTGAGCGCTTCGAGTTTTTGCACCTCTAGCTCGATCACTTCATCCAGTGAGGACAAGCAGTTGGCAATCTTTTGCTGTTCTTTTTTTCCAGGAAAATAGATTTTTATCGTTGCTAATCGTTTCGCAGAAATACCGAGAACCTTCGCCCCTTGTGCCTCTCTCTGTATCTGCTTTCGAATGCCTCTAATCTGGAATAAATAGCCTGAAAATCCTGGTGCAAACTCCAAACCTATCGGTCTGGCATGCAACGTGTGAAGTCCAGAAATTAGTTTTTGTCCATCTGTGTTTACTATTTCAATGGCTTTGCCAATATCGTCAAGATCTTCTGAAGCATCTGCAAAAATTACATCTCCATTCATACAGAAAGCATCTTCGTCAAACTGTTCAGGTCTTGTTCCATCGTTGACGTACGGTACATCTTCATTATTGATATCAAATAGAGGCCGGAATTTTGTATGGATATCTCCATAATGGATGTTTTTTACTCTTCCATGAGCGTAATTTAGTTTGTCACGAGACAAAGAATTGGTTGGAGTAAAACGATAGACTTTTCCCAACCACTTCACCTCCCACTGACCCGCATTCCGAAACTCGGGGAAGCGCAGGCGGGGCACTACGCCTTTTTTGCGCTCAGGCATGGTCGTACACCTCCAATCCCGAAATCTCTTTGCCCTGCGAGAGCTTCTTGAGAAGCGGCGTGAGGTCGGCCATCAGCTCCAGTTCCTTCTTCGCCCGTGTCTTCCAGCCCAGCCCTAACGGCGCCATCAGTTTGGTGAGCGCTTCGGAATCAAAGATCATCCTGTGCAGGATGCCATCGATAAAGCCTTGAAGCGCCTCTCGAGCAAGACCGTGCTTTTGCGCGATCTCTGTGAGACGCCGGGCGTATTTCTCGTCCTTGAAGCGTTCGTAGCCCTCGCGGATCTCCTGTTCAGATAACCCCTCACCCTCCTTGAGGGTGCTCACGTACTCGATTATCTCCTCGCGCTCGTCGAGGAACTTGGCGTTGCTGCGCAACAGTCCGATGAGCTGTTCGTGAGTCATCTTCTGCTTTTTAGGTCCCGTCTCGCTGAAGCGGGCGATGAGCTTCATGATGTAGTCGTAGTCGATGAGGGCCGAGTCGAAGAGCACGAACTCGAAGTCAAGCTGCTCCACGGGATCGGTCGGGTCGCTGCTCCTACCCTGGCGGGCCTTGAGATCCTGGGCGAGATCCAGGTACACGCCACGGAAGGCGCGCAAGGTGTCTTCGGGCATTGCCTCTTCGATGGTCTCGCGCGTTTCAGGCTCTAGATCGGTGTACTGGTCGAGCTGGGTTCGCAGCCGTTGCACTTCTTTGATGTGATTGATGAATGCGGCGCGGGCTTCGTCACCGTTGAGGTTGGGCACCTCTTCAGGCTTGCACTCAAGACCTTGCGACTGCATGAATTCTTCCAGTTCATTAACGGCCTCGGTGAACTTTTCCGCTACCACGGGGGCCGCTTCCACCAGCCAGATCTCGCGCGCCCGCTCGCCGGCCTCGCCGGAAAACAGTGTGATGGCTTCGTCCACGGCGTCATTCTGCGCACGGAAATCGAGGATATTTCCATATGGTTTGGAGTAATTCAGAACCCGGTTGGTGCGCGACAAGGCCTGGATTATACCGTGGTGTTTGAGGTTCTTGTCAACATAAAGCGTGTTCAAGTATTGCGAATCGAAACCGGTGAGAAGCATGTCCACCACGATAGTGAGGTCAATCTTTTTTTCGTGCGGGAGATCCCGATTCGGGAACTTCTGATCCTTGATACGCTTCTGAATATCCTGATAGTAAAGGTCAAAGCTGAACAGGTCGAAGTTGGTCCCATAGCGAGCGTTGTAGTCTTTAATGATCGTCTTGAGTGCTTCCTTCTTTCTGTTCGGCTCCATTTGGTTGTCTGCCCTTTCCTGCGGTAGGTCCTCCTGAAGCTGGGAGACATCTTTGTTTCCATCAGCTGGTGGGGAGAATACGCATGCGACATTCAGAGGCTGAAAAAACTCGTCTTCTTCCATCTTGGTAGCCTGGATCTCCTTGAAAAGATGGTAGTACTCGATGGCATCGTCTATGCTAGAGCTAGCCAGAAGCGCGTTGAACCGGCGCTGGTTCGTAGCCTTGTCGTGCTTTTCGAGAATCGCTTCCACCACAGCCTGCTTGACCAGAGCGTTGCCTGGACCGATGGGTGCGCCTTCGGGACTATAATAATCCACGTGGAATCGCAGCACGTTCCCGTCATCGATGGCATGGGTGATGGTGTAGGCGTGGAGCTGATTCCCGAAAACGTCTTTGGTTGTTACCATGCGGGCCTCCTGTCCTTCGATGGTGCGATAGATGGCGTTTTGCTCGAAGATAGGTGTACCGGTAAAGCCAAAGAGCTGAGCCTCTGGGAAATAGTCCTTGATTGCCTTGTGATTGTTACCAAATTGAGAGCGATGACATTCATCGAAGATGATGGCCATGCGAGTGTCGCGCAGCGGTTCCAAGCGTTGCTTGAAGGTTTCATGACCTCTCTTCTTTTTCATCTGATTGCGCTTACTGTTTTCGTCCAGCGCAAGCCCGAGCTTCTGGATGGTGGTAACGATTACCTTGTCGGCGTAGTCCTCGGAGAGGAGGCGCTTGACTAAGGTTTCGGTATTGGTGTTTTGCTCCACGCAACCGGGCTGGAAGCGGTTGAATTCCTGCCTGGTCTGCCGATCGAGGTCCTTTCGGTCCACGACAAAAAGTACTTTTTTAATGTTGTGGTTGTCCTTGAGCAGGATAGAGGTCTTGAAGGAGGTGAGCGTTTTACCGCTGCCAGTGGTGTGCCAGATGTAGCCGTTGCCACGGTTCTGCTGGATACATTCGACGATTGCCTTGACCGCGTAGATCTGATAAGGTCGCATAATCATCAGCTTGCGCTCCGTCTGGATCAGTACCATGTAGCGGCCGATCACCTCCGCAAGGGTACACTTTGCGAGGAATGCGTCGGCAAAGTTGTCGAGATACGTAACTTTATTGTTATCTTGAGTGGCCCATTGGTAGATGGGCAAAAACCGCTCGTCAGCGTCGAAACGGAAGTATTCGTCGTTGTTGTTGGCAAAATACCAGGTGTTGCTGCGGTTGCTGACAATGAAAAGCTGCATGAAGCAGAGCAGCGTGTTGGTGTAGCCATTGCCCGGATCGTGCTTGTAATCAACGATCTGCTGCATCGCTCTACGGGGACTAATCTGCAAACTCTTCAGCTCAATCTGCACCAGCGGCAAACCGTTGACGAGCAGAATCACATCGTAGCGATGGAAGCTCGATTTTGTGTTGATGCGAAGTTGGTTTACCACCTCGAAACTGTTCTTACACCAATCTTTGACGTTGACAAGCTGGTAGTGCAGTGGCGTCCCGTCTTCGCGTTCAAAATGGTTGATATTACGCAGGAGTTCGGCACAGGTGAAGACATCGGAACTGACTATTGCATCCTTCAGCCGGGTGAACTCATTGTCTGTGAGCTTAACACGGTTTAGCGCTTCAAACTTTTCTCTGAAATTCTTTTCTAACTCATCGAGGTTTCGTATATCCGTTCGGTGGGCATATTTGAGTTCTTTCAGCTTTTCGATCAGCCCCTCTTCTATCCGTCGTTCATTTGTTATGGTCTGGGGCATTCTGCTTCAACCTCCTGCGGAATATTTCGCTTATATGCTCGGTAGTTTATACGGCTTCGCATATATTACTTGTGACTGATTCCACTCTTAATTACACCGTATCCAATAAACAAATCAGCAACAATTGAGGTAATCTAGAATAGGGTCATTAAGCACGAACTTCGAGAAGGCAAGAGTAACAACCGTTAGAAATAGTGCCGTTACTCTGGACAAGA
>Ga0302251_1001678_pt1 | contig 12596 bp, 10 predicted proteins | sample AAG_RA_Gln_MG_FD_193534 | JGI IMG/M metagenome (GOLD analysis project Ga0302251, IMG submission 193534) | Enriched activated sludge microbial communities from anaerobic digester in WTTP, New Holstein, Wisconsin, United States - AAG_RA_Gln | ecosystem: Engineered > Bioreactor > Anaerobic >...
TTTCCAGATTCTCATACCAGATTTTCTTATATTTTCTTTTCTTATAAAGAATTTTTCTTTCAATATCCTTATCTGATACCGCCGGCGGGGTTTGGGTCCCATCAGTCCCCTCATTTTTCCTGATTTTTGAAATAAAATAAGTTACTCCTCTTATTTTATCCTCCTCATCAATCAGCACAATGTCCCTGAGTGCATTTTTTATCTCATTTGCCGGAATACTGTTTTTATCCGTTTCAGTTTTTATTCTTTGAGACAAAGCAATTCTAAGGTTTGAGTTCAGTTCTTTTATCTGCTCTGCAGTGTCAAATGAATAGTAGTATCTCAGCACCCCGCTCAGATGCGGATTCAGCCTTTTCGTAATTTCGTTCAGGGGGGTTACGGAAATAATTTTTTTAATTGTTTCCTTCATCCCCGCCATCTTTTTTTCAGCAATCCGGCACAAACCATCCTTAAAATAAATCCCGCAAAAAACAAATCCGGCTGCGGCATTTATCCCATCTGTTTTGGGGTCATTTAGCCTAAGGTGGAGTTTATCGTAAAGATATTTAACCACATGGGAATGAGCCTCTTTCAGTTCTTCCATGCTTTTTGCCATCAGAAGAATGTTATCCGCATACCTTACGTTTGCTGTTTTTCTTTCTTTAAGCATTTGGTCAAAACCGTGAAGATAAAGGTTAGAAAGGAGGGGTGAGATTACGCCTCCCTGTGCAATTCCAACACCTGTGTCAATATACTTTTCCTTATAAATCACGCCGATTTTTACCCACATCTTGATTAAGATTTCAACATAGGGATTGCGGAAATGTTCCCTGCATACCTCAAAAAGGATTTCCCTGTTGACGGAGTCAAAAAAGTTATCAATATCAAGGGGTAAAATAAAAGTAAATTTCCTGTTCAGAAAGTCGTTTATCCGTCTGATTGCCTTAAAATGTCCCTTGCTTTTTCTATAGGCATAGCTGGAATCAAGGAACACCTTGTCGAGTTTTTCGGAATAGACGGAATTAACGCAGGTCTGAACAATTTTATCCTTGACAGTAAGCAAACCAAGCGGGCGGAACTCTTTTTTATTTTCCTTTTTAATCAATATCTGAAGATACGGTTCGGGGACATAAGAGCCGGAAAGCAGTTCCTCATGAAGGCAGTTGAGATTCTCACTCAGATTATTTTCAAAATCAGCCACAGAAACAGCATCAACGCCCCCCCCTGCCCCCTTACCTTTAACAGCGAGCCATGCTTTTTGAATTGCAGCAGGGGAAAACAACCCGGGCTTTTCTTTTGTCTTCACTTCACTTCCTTATCACAAATCTGAGTCCGAAACTACATTTAATTTCACAACTGAATAGGTTGTCCCAATAAAGTCTGTTTTACTCTCACAGTTAGCACACAGGGGAATAAACATAACAGAATCGGTTTTCACGTCAATCATCTTTTCACACTTTGTTAAAAGCGATTTAACATCTTTTTTTTTAAGTTCACCGCGGAACACGCTATACTGAACTCTAACGCCATAATCAGAAAGGAGTTCAGCAACTTTGCGTCTCTTTTTATTGTTTGAAATATCATAACAAATATGATATTGCATCCTTCACTCCGCCGAAAGAGTGTACGCCCCCAGCCCAAATAGTGTATTTTTACCAATGTTAACCACACTGCCAGTAACAAGCAGCGGCATTACCATGCTCAAATCCCCCGCAAGGGTAAGTTTACCGGAAAAACCGCCAAGGGAGTGGCGTTTTTTCTGTCTGGTTGAATACCGCTCCCAGTCCTTATAGGTTAAACCGTTTTCCGAAATAGCTAACTCACCATATTCCGGTTTTCCCATTTCAGGAATCTGCGCAGCGCCGTAAAGTGCAGCCAGGGAGCAAATTCTTTTTTCAATGTTCCTAAGAACTCTGTTAATATCAAGCAGTTTTGGATTCCACACCACCTTGTTTTCTGTCTGGTAGCGGAAAGGGGTGGTGAAGGAGAGTGTCACCCTTGCAGGGCTTTCGGGATAACCGGAAATAAGTTTTTTCAGGTTAATTGGTTTATAAACTGTTTTTATTTTAGCTGTTTTGCTGTCGTAAATCCGGGTTTTGCGACCTGAATGCCCGAGCGAAAAAACCTCTTTAAGTTCAAAATGCCCCCGTCCTTTGCCAAGCCCATATTCCCCCATTTTAATGAAGGTATAAACGAAAAAGGGGAAATAGCTGATTCCTTTTCCAAAGAGAGTAACCCCCACATCCATCTCCCCGTTTTTTTCGTATTCCCGGCGTGAATCTTCAGGAGGATGAAGGACAAAAGGATGGGGCATTTTTCTGACTCCGTGAAGATAAGGGATGTTGTTATCCGGCATTTCGGTTTCAAAAATCTTAAAATAACTGCAAGTCTCCTTCAGCATACAGGGCTCACACTCATTCATCCTGGTAATGCAGGTCACTTTTTTAAATGCATAACCAAAAGCGCCGCGAATCATCGCCCCCTTATACTCAGGAACGTCAAGCGAGTCAAGAACTTTAAGCCGGAAAATAAATTTGTATATGTCAAGTTTAGGGAGGGTCATTTCAACTCCGTAAAAAGTTTTTCTTCGAAGAATTTGAATAAATCAGGAATTGTCTTAAGAACGTTTGCGGAGGAAATGAACTCAAGTAATTCCGAATGAGCCGTACCGTTTCGGAAATTTCTTAATTTGTTGAAATTATCCCTGAATATTGAGTCATTCTTACAGTTATCCTTTTTTATTTTTTTTAAGAGGAGTTCATATTGATTTTTCTCGTTTGAGTCGAGGTTATACTTTTCACCGTAATACTCAATTACCGCCTCCCAAAGATTCAGAAGAGAGAGAGCCAGTTGACCGTTTTCAAGGTTTCTTTTAGCAATAAGGAAAATTGCTTTAGGTTTTGGCATATCCTCGCGGCACATTTTTTCGGGCAGTTCCTTCAGGGCGGGGGTTATCATCCTGAAAGGGGGAATTGCCTGAAAAGGAGCGGACTTTACCGTTTCCAGAAATCCCTTCGCATCAGTTTTAATATCCCTCAGGGCATTCAGGTTGACCACGGAATTATATTTTGTAAACCTTCGCAAGAGACTATCGGGAACACTGTTTTTCCCGAGCAGTTCAGCTATTTTTTTTGAATCTCCATATTTTGAAAATACTTCAGCAGCGGTAATCCAGTCAATAAGCTCCGCAAAAACTTTCAGGTCATAAATAGGTGCCACGCCGTTACACCCCGTTTCATTTTTTAACTCAAGCGCACCATAAAAAACCGAGTCCACCCCGACGTCCGGTTTGTTTATCTTCATAAAAAAGAGAAAGAGCATAAGCATAATCGGCTGGAAACGCAACCCATGGGTTATGTCAATAGAAACAACATCTCCCCGGTTAAAGTTAACAGCTGTAATTTTATCGAAAATGCTCCACACTTCATTGTCGTTAACTCCCTTTGGAATTATTCTGCATTCTGCGAATTTCAGATCAAACTCTCTTTTTACAATTTCTGCAAGGGGGAGGAGGTCCTCCTCCTTTAAATTTTTTGTCTCCTTTTTATCAACAACCGAATAAAAATATTCATCTGTTTCTCCTGAGTGAGGCTGATTTTTTGAGAAGTGAAGAATCAGAGTTTGCCAGATTGACTCGGCTGTACCGAAAATATGGAGATGAGTAAATTTTTTGCGTGAGAGTTTAAGAATAGCCTCCCCCACAAAAGGAGTTTCGAATATTTCCCCCTGCCCGCCGGCAATGGAGTATTTCGCCACCTGATATTCATCATGAGTTTTTTTCAGCTCGGTTTGAGTCTTCCCGAGTAAAATAATAAGGTGATTGTTCATGGTTTTCCTTTATCAATATGATTTTTTACATCTGTTGGTTTCGGTAGAACCTCCCGTGCCCTGAAGTCCTTCATATCCATATAACCTGTTGTATCATTCCAGCCGTGCAGGGTTGTATTGCCGAAATCCAGCATATGACCAAGCTCAGCAATCCTGGAAACATCCCACAGAGATTTCTTCTCACTTTCACCTATTTGAGCAAGAATGAACTTTTCAAACGCATCAATAAACTTTTTGATATCCGGTTCTGATGCAAGACCATTCCACTCAGCTAATAAGCTACTATATCTCTCTTTGCGGTTCGATAAAAATAGCGTGGGAATAATTTTAATACTTCCAAACCCCAGGGATTTTCCCATCCCTATCTTATGCATAAGTGTATCTTTAAGTTTTAACACAAAGAGCAGTGCGCCCAACTCAATACTGGAAAGATTTTCAAAACGAATACGCCCAAAAAATTTAGCACCGGGGTTAACAGGTTTAATTTTTGTGTATTGCTTTGGAGCAGCCGCTATATCTTTATCCTCAGCCTTGAAAGAACGTTGTGCATGCCAATAAAGTTTATTACCTCTTATGTTCGCCGAATTATTATAATGGGACAGATTCTGAACATTTTGATTATTCTGCTCCAGGTAGTGTTGAAAAGAAGTCACTTTAGGGCTTGACAAAATCATAGGTGAAACAGGCTCACCCTGAATATGATTTTCAAAACCCGGCTGAAGAAATGCATCCTCAAAAAACACTCTGGTTGAATGTTTATCCTGATGGCCAAAAATAGCCTCTGTTATATCAGTAATATTCTCATCTGTCAGAAAGTTAGGAATATGCTGATTTATTTTTTTGGTGTATGCAATCCTCAGCATGGGTGTTTGACCAATGGCAGATATTCTGTCATTATCCTCTGTAAAAAAGCAAGGGATTCTAAACCCGGGATTGCTTTTCAGGAGCGCTACAATATCCGGTCCTCTCCTTTGAACATCATTGCTGTATGAGCGAATAATCTCAGGGTCAATTGCATGACGTGGTTTATCAGAAACATCTGAACACTGAATTATATAATGGCGTCTTTTATTCGGCATATGACCGGAGACAACAAAATATCTGTTTTTGCTCAATTTGACATAAAACTGTTCTATCTTATTTAAAGTAATCGTTTTGTTAATTTGTTTTTTTATATCGTTTCTCTCATTATCTTGGAACACCGGTGTATCGCACTTTTTCATAAAGTACTCGTTCCCATCCTTTCTTACAAGACAACCAATAGAATCCCGCCTGTATTTTGCAGAAAATTTATGCGTTGTGTTGCTATAAAAGAGAGGAAGGTATTTGTATCGCTTTTTAACTGCCTGACAATCCACCTTATTATATCCGATGATAAGATTATTCGGCAAATTAATAATCTCCTCATAAAGAGATAATAAATTCAGAATGTTGGGTTCACCTTTAAAATTTTCCTGGTGCAGGATTTTCTCAGATATCTTCACTTCTGTATTATCAGCTATTCTAAACCTGTAATAATCCATCCTGGAAGGCAGCCCCTCTTGAGGCACATAATCTATAAAAAGAATCCCGTTGTCATCATAATAGAAATTCTGATCAATTATTTTTGAAAAATATCCGTCAGCGGGAATTATAGAAAATCTGTTTCCGGATTTAGTCAAAAGACCCGAATTACAATTCAAAACTATCTTTCCGGTTTCGGGATCTTTGTATTTTATTCTGGAATTATAATCCCCGACAAGAGTTTTACATTTATCTGTAAAACTCCGGTAATACAGGGTGGTATTATCAGTAAATCCAAATTTACCAAAACTTACAATCTCAGTTAAGACTCTTATCATACCCCTCAGGGAAGAACCCGGGATGGAATAGCGTTCATTTGGCGAAAAGAAATCGGGGTTACAATAAGGTGTTTCGGATTCTTTTTTAAACTGAACCTCCTGCTTTGAAAATGTATCGCGAATATAGAAACAAGTTTTATTCTGGATTTCTAATTCTATACATCCCGTTAACTTTTCCGGATAGTACTTGTTATGCGGAGCTGAAATAATATTAAAATCCGATTGGACAACTTTTTTATTTAACGGAATAAAATTATAAGGGGCTTTTGCAGACATTTTATTTTCCTCCTTTAAATTGACTGAATTCAACAAAACGGCAATCGGTGTAGGTTGCTACACCATTATTATAACCAATGTAGTTTATTGTATTAACTGAAAGCCGGTTTACACCATTATCAACCGTATAATTTCTGTCCGGCAGAATTATTTCAGTCCCTCTTTCCTCTGAAAGTCTGCAAAACCCGTCACCCATTGATTCTTTAACAGTGCCATATAATAATTGTTCGGCAAAAATCACATTAATTTCATCCCCCGATCCGTCAGCTCTTTTTCTGCCTGTGAGTGTTTTCCCTTTCCGCCACAAGAGGATTTCTTCATTTTGATTGAAAATTCTGATTTTCTGGATAAACGGAAATATTGTGTCATCAATCGTTTTATAAAAGTGGAATTTGCCGCCGGTTAGCTTACCAATGAGGACTTCATTATCCAGATATGCTGCAATATCATAAGTTTCCGGGCATAATTTCTTAATATCCGTTATAGATTCCGCCCGGAGATTTGTTGTAATCCGGCTTTTTATTTTACCCGGAATCAGACCGTTATTTATTTTCTGCATTGTTTACCTCAATACTTTCTTTTATTATTGATGAGAGATTTTACATAAGTATCCAGCACTTTGATCTGTTCACCTTCCAATTCCTCAGGAGTGTTGAATTGAAAAGTCCGCCCTTTGTAATCGATTTTTATTTTTTTCCCTGAAAGTACACCCCGGCCAATATTTTTCTCTCCCCCGAGAGGAAGATCTCCGGTCCCTAAATCTTTAAGAAGGAGAAGAAGAAGCCCCAGGTCGTCATCTTTCGCTTTTTCAACACGAATCGTGATGCGGAAATTAACGTCATGAGTTGCATCAGTTCTCTTGGGGAAGAGAGGTATGCTGTCAAAAAGCGCTCCCTCAATAGTACCGCCGGAAAACCTGTCTATTTTTATTCTGTGCTGAACCTCTTCTGAAACACCTGAAATGAAAGTCTCATCAATAAACAATCTTGCTGGAAGGGCTTTTCCATTCTTCTTTGGTTTTCCATTTTTATCCTTTTCAACATCACCAAAGAGATCGGTAAGAATTCCTGGTTCCAGACCCAGGGTATGGATAATCCTTTCAGATCTTCCTCTTAAAGCACCTTTCACAGAGGATCCGCTCAAAATATTTGTATTGTTCGATTTCAAATGTACCGAATCAATATCGTTTTCATTTAGAAAAGGGTCATAGTAGTTTTTTATTAACAAAGACGTCTTGATTCCGAAATCAGCATGAATAAACAACTCATTGACGGGTTGTTTCAATGAAACAACTGATTTTGAAGTCAAATTATCCTTTCTTGAAAAGTCAGATGTCAGCCACAAAATTATGTCTTCCTTTTTTGAGAAATCCAGTTTACAGAAACTAATTGAATCTATAAATATTTTTCCAAAACCATTGGCAGTTTTGGCCCCTAATGCTATCCCTTTCTCTGATAAGATAGTTTTGGATATCAGCGCAAAAGCTTTAGCTTCATCATCCACACCTTCAATTTCCATATGAAGCCGGAAAAAGGAACCCGGTTCAATAACTTCCCCGTCAAATTTCGCACCCGTCAGTGTCCTGCCGGTTTTATTATCGATTGCAGTATTGTCGCGGATGGAAATTTTCGAAGAACCTGTTAAAGTCAAGTCCTCGCAAATAAATTTTGATTGTTCTTCATTATTGGCCCCCCAAAATTTATCGGCAATATCCCGGTGTCCGTATCTGAGAAATTCGCGATAAAGGACACCCGTGAAAGCTGTTGCCGGAATAAAGGGTTCATTTTTTGAATTTAATATAATATCTGCATCTGTGTTTTCATTTTCCCCGCTTCCAATTCTCAGGGGACTCTTACACATTATTTTTGCCGTAACTATAATTCTACCTGGCATGATTCACCTCCTGGCCTTTTTTCTGTTTGTTATTTCGCCTCATCTGATTCAGGAAATGTTTGAGATAAAGTTTCGATAAATCACTTCGATTAATGCTTGCCAAAAGTTCTGTCCTGAAGTTGTTTTTTAATTTTGCCTCATAATATATTGAGACATCGAGTGAATTAAAGAACTGAAGCAGATTTTGATTTTGTTTATTCAGACAGTCCTCAAGACTGTTAAGCGCTTTCCTTCTGAGATTTGATATTTTCTCCAAGAAAACCTCAAAACTTTTAGCATTTTTTGAGGCAAGAGTTAACCTGCCAATCAGAGAAGTGGGAATTGCTTTGTTTTTGGAAAACTCATCAGCATGTTCAAGGGATTTTAGAATAATAATCTCTTCTATTTCCTTTATTATTGATGAAATAAATATTTTTATAAATAATGCAGAATATTCCGGATTACTTGCTTTTGAAGTTTCTGGTTTTGTTACAGAATACGAATCATGGTGCTGAATTCCAAAACTTATCCGGCCAAAACCTTCATTGGTACGCATGCCCAACCCGTTGGTTTCGATATTCTTGTAGTTTTCCGGCAATTTCTCTAAAAGGAAACAACTGCCGGCAACAATTGTTACTTCTGAAGGATTTTTTTGTTTTTTTATGGTCACAAAATTTTCTGCTTTCCTCCGTTTCATAAACTGATTTATTATTCTCACACCAAGAATATTTTCGATATCATATGTATCACTAGTAGAAAAGCCATAATTGTTATAAATAATTGTATCGGAAAGAAAAGTCATGATAACACCATTTCGCACCGGACAGGGTTTGGGTATTTCCAGCTGTTTAATACCCATGCTTTCAATTTCGACTTTTCCGTACTGGGAGGTTTTTGAACGCCCCAACCTGTTGATGGGATTATTGTTTATTATATTTTCAATAATTTCAAGATCCTTTTTTTCTCCGGTTATTGAGCCCCAAAACACCTGATCTTGTGAAATGGAATTGTAATTAAATATTTTACCCTCATCAGAAACTCCCTTCTCATAGTTTCTCCTGTGGTGGAAATTAAGCGTTGTCGTAACTGATTCTTTAATTAATTTACTCTTATCAAAATAACCCGTTCCCGAAATACCTTTTGTCTCTATCGGAAGAGATGCAAGAATAAGGAGATCATAAGCCTTGCTGTCATCATATTTTTCAGTATGAACAGAGAGCGGGATCGGGAAAGATGGTGTGTTATTTACAAGCAGATAAGAGTTATGGAATTGCACATCATTTCTTAAAAATAACCTGTAAAAATTATCGTCAGCTTTTTCTTTTTTAAGATATAAGTGGGAAAATACACCATTAAGGGTGGTCCCCGGAATATAGCTCTTTGTTTCAACGATATTCTGATCACCGCTTTTTTCGGAAAGAATAATGGGCTGTAAAAGTTTAATTGTGAAGTTTAGAATATGCATTTTGCCTCCTCAATAAATTTGATGGATCGGTCGTTAAGCGGCAGGTCGTTATCCCCAGTTAGTTTTATGGATATTTTGCCTAATCCGCGGTTTCTTTTCGTTCCCATTCTTCTTGCGTTTTGACAGACAAGCCCCATTATATTTTCATTCTTTTCATCAAACTCTATTTCTCCTGAAAAAGAGCCCCCCCCCTTGAGCACTCTTGATGTCCTTAGACTGTGTTCTTTCACTTTTCTGGTCTCTTTTTCGACGGATGTCTGTCGTCTTATTGACGTAAAATATTCCAGAACATCCTCTTTCGACATTCTGACCTGCGAATTTTTCAGATTACTTTTAGTTAATTCATATTCTGCGGGATACAAATTCGACAGGAACATTTTTGTAGCATTTGTTTCTCCAACCCATCCAAAAATATCATCAGTACTTATCAGTATATCAATTTTGGCTTCATTAAACATATCTCTGAGATCTTCGGCAGAGTTTCTTAAAATCCCCTTAATTCTTTTTGATGGGATGAATGGAAGACCAACTTCGTCAAAGACGATATCAGTATCGATCGTTGAACCGTAACCCTCGGCAGAACCGACAAGTGTATCTGACTCAAGAAATAATTCTAATTTGTACTTTTTCATTGATTCTCCTTAATATTTTTTGAGAAAATCATTTCAGTTAATTCGATCATATCCAGATAAGGTGTTTCATTGTTTATAAAAAGGGGGCTTTGCGATACAGAATAATCCTTTCCCAAAAACGAGGGCAGAATATCGCCCCTAAAGGAAAAATGTTTAACCAGATTAGTTATGACATCGTCGCCTTTAGAAAGCACTTCACGCAACTCTTTAATTTTGCTGTGTGCGGTTTCCGCCAGTTTCATACTGCAATCAATTAGCTCGTTGAATTGTTCAATGCTGTAAGGGCGCATATAAAGAGCTTTGCCGTCATTTTCGAAATGTTTTTTGCGAATATCTTTTATATCGCCAAGAATTCCGCCATAAGAGAGGTGATAGTCAATCCATGAAGAGTTGTTCTTTTCTTCTATCCTTTTTCTCTTTGCATTTTTGCAAAGACTTTCCGCTAACCTGTACGCCTGATAGAAAGGATATTTTGTTTTTACAATAGCAACACCCGCACAGGAAGAGAGCGGTTTATGATCCGAAGCTTCTTGAATCTGGAAGAATTCCATAAACACTTTAGCAAAATAAAGCCCGAGACGACCTTCACAAACAAAAGTAATGTCGTCACCTCCTATTATTATCGGGATTATCGGGAGAGTTTTGTTTTGAAGATATTTGCTTGTTATTGATTCGGGATAATTCCCTTTTGATAAATCATCCAAAATAGTTTTTATTAGTCCATGGAACGAATTAATGACCGCTTGTTCTATTGATGCCGACAGACTGCGTATTTCATCTAATCCATTGATTGCTTTGAATCTGCTCCCCATACTGTTTCCGTCAATATGGACCACAGCAATTTTGTTATCACTGTTTTTATCTTGCCCCAGATCTTCAAAACTGTCCGGAAAACCTGCGCCGGTAAATGAAGAAAGATATTTTAGTTCAAACTGTTTTTTTGAATATTCTGAAGATAAAATCTTTGTATAAACAACCGAAGAAATAAATTCTTTATTCCTCTCGTCATAAGTTTCGCAACTATTCCCTGTCCGGGGACAGTCTGAGGTGAAACCATGAGCCGGAAGAATCGTATTTGGTATAAATTTATTCTTCATTTGTTGTAATTGCAGGAATAAACTGTCTAAAGACTTTCTGAAACTATTTTCATCAAACTGATCGTCGATTACAGCTGCAAGCTTAATCCCCGGCGAGTTGACCAGTAATTGAGTTGAGAACAATTCCAGAGATTCTTTGGCAATTTGTTTATTTTGAAAAAAAATCAGTGCATTTCCGCCGCCGATAAAACCAATTTCAATATTTTTGATTTCACGCAATGGTTCGTAAATCTGGCTGACTATATAGGATGCACCAAGATTCTCTTTCAGTTTATTTGAAGCAAAAACGTACTCCTGGATGGACATAGTGTCAAGTAAAAGAGCTGTCCGCATAACTAAACCTCCTTTTCAATGAATATTTAATTTTTACCCGGTATAATTCCCGGTTGAAGTTCTGGTACTCCCCTGTTTTTAAATTTTTCATACGAGTGATCCTGAATTTATTAATAATTCTTTGAAGTCGGATCATGTTTTGTCAATATAAAAAGTGATAAGCATAGATTATGAATGACTCCCCAAATTGTGCGGAAACCACTTCTGCCTGAAAAATGTATTCATTCATATATTTTACCTATTATTTTAATTAGAGTATGCTTTTCAATAATTTTCCAATGTAGGAAAATATTTTTTGTGCTCGGATTGAGCACACTGTAAATTACTGTCTTTATATATAGTTTTTGGGTGAGTCCCGATTATGGGATCCGGATTGGTTTGTCCCCTGAAAAACGGGGGAGTGAGAGTGGTGAATTATAGCCGAACAAATACAACATTGAACACATAACTACTTCCCTTAATATTTTAATAACACGTGTGTAAAATAATTTATTCAGGATAAATAAACAAATAAAAAAAATAAAAATTATGAACAGTGAACAGTGAACAGTGAACAGTGAACAGAAAACGGGGAATTGTTTGAAAGTCATTTGTTGTCATTAATTGTCATTACGCTTCGCTGTCATTAACCTCGTCCATAACGTTTATAACGTCGTAACGTCTATAACGGATAAGTCATGAAGTGGTCATTTGCTTCGCGTCATCGATGGTCATTAAGTTGTCATTTACCATTTACCATTTACCATTTACCATTTACCATTTACCATTAACCATTTACCATTATCTCCCCCCTTCCCTCTGCTGCTGCCTCAACCTTAATTTCAGCCTTTCCTCCTCCCCCATGCACGCCTGGCGAGATAACCAAACCAGCCGATTACCAAAAGAGGAATGGCGGAGCCGGCAGTAACATGAATAACAGCTATAACAAACGCCGCTATCGGAATTGCAACCGTCACCCCCTTAAATATCCACTCCGAATTATCTTTTTGCATTCCGTCTGTCCTCTTTTCCTCTTTTCCTCTTTTCCTCTTTTCCTCTTTACTCACCGGCCTCGTCGGATTGTTCCCCTTTTCGTTACAGACGTTACAAACATTACGACGTTACGAACGTTACGAACGTTACAGACGTTACAAACGAATTCAATGACCCAACGACGATTATGAACTATAAAATATCTCCACTCCCACCATAATATGATCACTCAATTTTTTATCATCGTTCCCGGTAGATGTATCTATCTTGCAGTTGCAGCAAATACTTTCCGGAATTATTA
>Ga0302251_1001682_pt1 | contig 12570 bp, 16 predicted proteins | sample AAG_RA_Gln_MG_FD_193534 | JGI IMG/M metagenome (GOLD analysis project Ga0302251, IMG submission 193534) | Enriched activated sludge microbial communities from anaerobic digester in WTTP, New Holstein, Wisconsin, United States - AAG_RA_Gln | ecosystem: Engineered > Bioreactor > Anaerobic >...
GATGCATCTGACGGCGACATCGAGACGTTGACGAGCGCGATCACGAAGGTCAAGGAGAATGTCCGCTCGTGCAGGATATGCCATAACCTGAGCGAATCGGATATCTGTGCCATCTGCGCTGACCAGCGCCGCAATCATCGCCTCTTGTGCGTTGTCGAAGGCCCCAACGACGTGACATCGCTTGAGAAAACAGGCACATATCAGGGCACATACCATGTGCTTCTGGGCGCCATCGCGCCGCTCGAAGGCAAAGGCCCCGGAGACCTGAAGATCGACACGCTCATCAACCGGATCAAGCAGGACCAGATCCAGGAAGTCATTATCGCCACTGATTCCGATACCGAAGGGTCCACGACGGCGCTGTATCTGACCAAGGTGCTCAAGCCCCTCGGGGTGCATATCAGCCGCATCGGCATCGGCCTGCCCGCAGGTTCTAATCTTGAATACGCAGACGCGGCCACGCTTTCAATGGCCCTCGAATCCCGCAGAACTCTGTAATTATGATCGTTATCAATAATCTTTCCAAATCATACGGCAAGCGTGTTTTGTTCCAGAACCTTTCCCTGACCATTAATCCGCAGGAGAAGATCGGCCTGATCGGCCCGAACGGCGCAGGCAAAAGCACTTTTTTCTCGTTGCTCCTGGGCGAATCCGAATCGACATCCGGCACGATCCAGTGCAATAAAAATATCCGCATCGGATATCTTCCCCAGGAATCGAGCTTTCATTCGGAAAGGACCGTGATCGGCGAGTTGATCGAGGGCGACCGGACCATTGTCTCACTTACCAAAGAAAAAGAAGAGCTTGAGAACAACGGTCAGGCAGGATCGAACCAATACGGGGAGGTTTTGCATCAGCTTGAGACGCTGGGGTATTTCGAGCTCGAGCATAAGGCCGAGAAGATCCTCATGGGCCTCGGTTTCAAGGAGCGGGATTTTACCAGGCCCATCGCTCATCTGAGCGGCGGGTGGCAGATGCGCACGCTCCTGGCAAAACTGCTCACCGTGCATTACGACCTGCTGCTCCTGGACGAGCCGACGAACTATCTTGACCTGAACGCGGCGATCTGGCTCAAGGATTATCTTGCGGGTTTTCAGGGCACGTTCATCATGATATCGCATGACAAGGATTTTTTGACCGATGTCACCAATTACACGCTTGTTCTCGAGCACGGCATGATATCCAAGGTCAAGGGAAGTTACGAACATTACGAGCAGATCAAGGCAGAGCGCAGGCTGTTCCTCGAGCGGCAGTTCAAGGAGCAGGAGAAAAAGCGCATCCAGCTCGAAGAGTTTGTCGCGCGTTTTCACGCGCAGCCCAACAAGGCCGCTGCGGTGCGGTCCAAGCGCACGATACTCGAGAAGATGGAACAGGAGAAAATAGTGCTTCCTCCTGATCCGCGCGAATCGATCGCGGATTTTCAATTCCCGGCGTCGCGGCCGAGCGGACAGCTTGTCATGCAGTTGGAGAAAATATCGAAAGCATACGGGGATATACGCGTTTATCAGGATTTTGATTTTGAGATACAGAAAGGCGAGAAAGCGGTGCTTGTGGGCGAGAACGGCGCGGGCAAATCGACCCTCTTGAAGATCATGGCCGGGGTTGTGCCTATCGATTCCGGCGTGCGCAAGGCAGGATATAACGTCGATGCCGGGTATTTTTCTCAGACGCGGCTCGATGTGCTGAATCCGGAGAACACGGTTTTGCGGGAGGCATACAGCGCCGCCCCGGGCTATATGGCAGAGTCCGCGGTGCGCAGTATCCTGGGCATGTTCCTGTTCACCGGCGATGATTCTGACAAATACGTCAAGGTCCTGTCCGGGGGAGAGAAGAGCCGCTTGATACTTGCGAAATTGTTGATCGATCCGCCGAATTTTCTTTTGCTGGACGAGCCCACGACGCACCTGGATGTTGACGCCGTGGATGCGCTTATCCAGGCGCTGTCAAAATATCAGGGCACGATGGTGTTCATCTCCCATGACATCCATTTTGTCAGGTCCGTTGCAAATGTAGTATATGAGGTCAAGGACGGCGGGGTGCGCAAATATCCGGGCGATTTCGATTATTACCAGGATAAGAAAGCCGCGGGCGAGACCGCGTATATCGAGATGAAGCGCAAGCCGAAAGCCGAGCATAAAAAAGTTGATGAGGAAAAAGAAAAAGCCAAAGAGCTTGAGCGCCAGCGTAAAGAAGAGGAGCGAGATCGTAAGGCGCATAATACGAACATACGCGCAAAGATCACCAGGATGCAGAAGGATATCGAGAAGCTGCAGCTTGAGCAATACGCGAAGTGCCGGGCGCTTGCCGACCCGCATATTTTCCGCGATGAGGAGACTGCCAGGGAATACGGCCGCAGGTTGAAGGAGATCGAGCAAGAATTGGCTGAACTCGAGGGTGCGGTAAAGGATCTCGAAGCGCAGATCAAATAGCGGCCGGCAGGAAAAATAGTGCTTGCCATTTAACCGGCTGCGGTACTATAATATGGCACGATGAAATACACAAATGTTGTCTTGACCATCATTGCATTGCTTCTTGCCGCAATTGCTTTGCGTTTGTTTGAGATGCGCATCGCGTTAATAAATCAAAGCCAGTCAGATCAGCAGCTTATGAATTCTCAGCAGGCAGTGATCAGCTCTAACCAGAAACTCGAACTGAGCCTGAACGAATTGCGCAGGCAGATCTCAGAGATCGGAAGCCAGTTACCGAAGAGGTAAAACAAAGGAGGGAGCATGAAGAGGTTGTTAGGGTTGTTGCTCGTAGTCCTGTTTGTGTCAGGATGCGCCACGCCGTATCCGTGCGGCATGCTGTATACTGAGGTCGGATTCCCTGTAGCTGCAGGCGAAGGCGCCCGCGGAAGCAAAGTAGGAACTGCTAAATCAACATCGATCCTCGGCCTGGTCGCGACCGGCGATGCCAGCTTAAAAGCGGCGATGGACAGCGCCGGGATCACCAAGGTGAAGCACGTTGATTACAATGCCAAGAACATACTCGGCATCTACGGCGAGTATACAACAACGGTTTACGGCGACTAACACGAAAGATTCAAAGGCTAAAAACGGGGTCAGAATTATTTATTTGCTGCGATGCGCGTAGCTGACAAATAAATAATTCTGACCCCGTTTTTTAGCCTTTTTTGCTTTATCCTGCCCTTGATTTGGTATATAATATCCCCGTTGTGTCAGCTGTTCTGATCAATATATGCGAAAGGACGTCCGATGAAACAGTTGCAGTTCGATTTTAACAATATGTTCGATTTTTCTGTCGGGGATGAACACGGTGTGACCGATCGGGATCTGGCAGGCATGAAGGCGCTTGTAAAAACATCGCATGAGCATTTATCCGCAATACTCGCCGATCAGAGGAACAGGGTGAACCTGTGCCTTGAGTGGGCGGCTTTGCCGGATCAGGATGAGAAATTGCTCTCAGGCATTCAGAAACTGGGCAATGGGATCGCCCGCAGGTATGATAATGTCATATCGCTGGGGATCGGCGGTTCGTATCTCGGTCTTAAGGCAGCGCAGGATGCGCTGTGCCCTCCGTATTTCAACGAATTTAAGGCTGTGCGCCGCGGCCGGGCGCGTATTTATTTCGAAGGGAATAATCTCGATCCGGAGACGCTATCCGTCTTGTTGAAAAACCTGGACCCGAAGAAAACATTTGTGATCGTCATATCCAAGTCAGGCGAGACCACAGAAACGAAGGCCGCGTTTACCGTTGTTGAAGCATGGCTGAAGAAGACGGTGGGCAAAACATACGGCAGGCAGATATTCGCGATCACTGACCCGAAGTCCGGTACGCTGCGCCAAAAAGTCGATGCGGCTCATGCAGCAGATCCTTTGAGCTTCCGCAGTATGCCGTTATTGCCCGGCGTGGGCGGCAGGTATTCCGAGTTGAACATGGGCCTTTTGCATCTGGCGATTGCCGGGGTCAAAATACGGGATGTGATGGCAGGCGCGCGTGCGATGCGCAGCCGCTGCGCCGGCGCTGATATTTTTAAGAATCCAGCATATATGTATGCGGTCCTGCAGACGATCCAATATCTGAAAAAAGGCAAACCCATATCGATCCTGATGCCGTTCTCCGAGCAGTTGAAGTCGACCGCGGATTGGTATTGCCAGCTGCTGGCCGAGAGCACCGGGAAGAAATACGGCCGCCTGATAAAGAAGGACGGCCTGGGCAAGGAATTCTGGCTGCAGGATAAGGATTGTGTCGTTAATGTCGGCCGCACGCCGGTGCCCAGCCGCGGCACCAACGATCTCCATTCGATCCAGCAGAACAATATCGAGGGAGAGAACGACAAGGTCGTCACGTTCATCCGGATCGATGGTTTTAAGAACGATATCGCCGTTGCCGGAACAGGGGACCTGTTGTCCGGGAAAAAATATTCCCGGCTGCTGTCGCTTGCCCAGGAAGCGACCGAGTGGGCGCTCGTGAGCGAGGCGCGGCCGAATTGCACGATCGTCATGCCGGAACTGTCTGCGTATTCGTGGGGAGAACTGATCTTCTTCTTCGAAATGGCGACCGCATTCGAAGGGGAATTATTGAACATCAATGCCTTTGACCAGCCGGGCGTGGAGGGATACAAGAATTACATGTATTATAAATTAGGCAAGCCCGGCCTGCCGCCGAAGATAGAGCAGGAGATCCGCAAGAACCCGTTGAAGAAAAAGAGCAGGTATATTATTTAAATGAAGACAAAGATCCTTGTCGTCGATGACGAACCGGATGTGCGGGATTATTTGAAGAAACGGCTTGAAGGCCGCGGATATATTGTCGAGACTGCTGCTGACGGCGATGAAGGTCTTGAGGCGGCACGGCAGCATGTCCCGGATCTCATTTTGCTCGATGTCCTGATGCCCAACAAAGACGGATTCTCGATGCTCCAGGAATTGCAGGCGGATCCGGCATTGCGCAGGATCACGGTCATCATGGCGACCGCAAAGAGCCAGACTAAGGATATTTATTACGGCCAGGACCTGGGCGCGACGGATTATCTGATCAAGCCGATCGATTTCGATGTGCTGTTGAAATACATCCGTAAGTATGCCAATACGGATGAGACCGCATAAACAAGGAGGGTGCGATGAAACTTCTTATGCGCGTGGTCATAGGACTGCTGGTGGCTGTGGTATTGATCGTCGTCGTGCTGGTCGCGGCGCGTAATCTGATCATAAAAGCCGGAGCAAGCGCGACCATCAAAGCGATTACCGGCGTTGAATTGAAGATCGGCTCCCTTGATATCGGTTTGTTCAAGCCCGTCATCCACATTAAAGATCTGAAATTGCTCAATCCTGAGAAATATCCGGAACCGATGATGATGAGCATGCCCGAACTGTTCGTGAAATATGACCTCCCTTCGATCATGAAAGGCACGATCCACTTGCCGGAAATACGGCTGAGCCTGAACGAGTTCGTCGTGGTCAAGAACATCGAGGGAAATGTTAACGTGAATGAACTGGCGGCGTTGCAGCCAAAGGCCTCAGGCGGGACCCAGCCGGCTCAAACAAAACCGCAGGGGCCGGCGCCGAAGATCAGGATAGACATTCTGGAGCTTCAGATCGGCAAGGTCGTTTATAAGGAATATCGCTCCGGCGGCGCGCCCAGGGAGCAGGTTTACAATATCAATCTGAAAGAGCGGTATGAGAACATAACCGATCCGAACGTCCTGGTTGGTTTGATCGTCAGCAAGGCATTGCGTAATACGGCGATCTCCGGAATATCAGGAACGCTCAGGAGCGCTGATCAACTTCTCGGCGGCGCGTCAGACCTTGTGATCCAGTCAGGCAAGAAAGTAACAGATGAAGCGATAAAGGCGACGAGCACGATCACCAACACCCTCGACCGCTTCATCAAATAGCAAGACGCTTTAGATAAGCTATTGCCCGACAAATGATTACAAAACAATTCTTTATGCGGTATTTTGGGGGAGAAAATTAGTAATAAAGAATTGTTTTGCAACTTGATGTTCTGCAGCTATTTAGCTAAAGCGTCTTCATTATGATTAAGAATGTTGTGGCGTTGTTGATCGTGGTGCTCGTGGTTCCGGGCATACATGTTGATAAGTTCAGCACTGCATTGCTGGCTGCGCTGTGCCTGGGGTTGGCTCATGCGGTTTTGCGTCCGTTGCTGATCGCGTTCACCCTGCCGCTTAATATCATGTCGCTGGGATTATTCACGTTGGTCATCAACGGCGTTCTTTTCTTCGGCGTATCGCGGCTTATCCCCGGTTTTGTGGTTGCTTCGTTTGGGACTGCGGTATGGGGCGCTCTTGCGTTCGGCATCTTCAGTTTCATCCTGAACATGTTGATCGCGCCTTCGGGCAGGGTCCACGCCCGTTTCTACCACAGTTCCGGCAACGCACGCAAAGCCTCGCGCAGCCGCCGCGGGGATGTTATCGATATCGAAGGAAGATCCGAAGACGCCGGTGTAAGCAGAAAGCCCCTGCCGCGCGGATAAATCCCCTTGACCATTGGCCGCAAGCGGATAGAATAGTAATACACCTTTTAACGGAGGAAACACATGTACAAAGTAGTTTTGCTGCGTCACGGAGAAAGCACCTGGAACAAGGAAAACCGGTTCACCGGATGGACCGATGTGGACCTTTCGGATAAAGGCAGGGAAGAGGCAAAGAAAGCGGGTATCGTTCTGAAGAAAGAAGGTTTCGTCTTCGATATCGCTTATACGTCGGTATTAAAACGCGCGATCCGCACGCTCTGGACAGTGCTTGACGAAATGGACCTCATGTGGATCCCGGTCATCAACAGCTGGCGGCTCAATGAACGTCATTACGGCGCTCTGCAGGGTTTGAACAAATCCGAGACCGCTGCCAAATACGGCGAACAGCAGGTCTTGATCTGGCGCAGGAGCTATGATACTCCGCCCACGGCGTTGACCAAAGACGACGAGCGGTTCCCGGGCCGCGATCAGCGATATGCCAGCCTCTCCCCCAAGGAACTGCCGCTTACCGAATGCCTGAAGGATACGGTTGCCCGTTTTCTTCCGTACTGGCACGAGACGATCGCTCCGACCATCAAATCAGGCAAGCGCGTTATCGTCGCGGCGCACGGCAACAGTTTACGCGCGCTCGTGAAATACCTCGATAACGTTTCAGATTCCGATATCGTCAATTTGAATATCCCGACCGGCCTGCCGCTCGTGTATGAGCTTGATAAGGATCTCAAACCCGTCAAACATTATTATCTCGGCGATCCCGAGGAAGTGAAAAAGGCCATGGAAGCGGTCGCAAACCAGGGGAAAGCGAAAAAATGAGCGCGTACGCGACAAAGCGGCTTGAATCAATGGAATATAAAATACGGGAGACCGCGGATAATCCCGTGCGCCAGCACGTGCTTGAAACCGCCCGTGATTTCAAATCGTCGTGGATAGAACTGGGCCGCGCGTTATATTCGGTGCACAAGGATAAATTATACAAGGAATGGGGCTTCGCGACGTTCGAGGCGTACACGTCAAAAGAGATCGGCATCCGTAATCAGACCGCGATGAAGCTGTTGCGCTCGTATTTCTTCCTCGAGAAAGAAGAGCCGGGGTATCTCAAGGCCGAGCCCGGCGCCGAGGCCGCGCCTGCAAAGATCCCGTCGTATGAATCGGTCAATGTCCTGCGGCTGGCAAAGAACAACAAGGGCCTTGATAACGACGATTATGAGAACCTCAAAAAAGGCGTGTTCCAGGAAGGCAAAGACGCGCTTGAGGTGAAAAAGGACCTGACCAGCCTCATCCGCGAGCGCAAAGAGCTCGATCCCGAAGAGGCGCGGGAGGAAAAACGCGCGATCGTCATCAGGCGCTGTTTATCGACGCTCAAGTCGCTGAAAATGGAGCTTGAATCGACCAAGATGCTGCCCGCGTCACTCACCAGGGATATCGCAGCGCTCATCAAGCGGGTCGAAGAGGAGATGGATTAAATGCAGAACCTGAAAAAATACTTCTTTACGGGCCTTGTTCTGGTTGTGCCTGTCTCATTGACGATATACCTGCTCGTTGCCGTGTTCAGGTTCATCGACAGCATCCTCGGCAGGTTCATCAACGAATATCTTCTTAATACCTGGGGATTCGATATCCCCGGCATCGGGTTCGTCTTGTTCTTTCTTATCCTGGTCCTTGTCGGGTTCCTCGCGTCGCGGTTCGTCGGACAGAAACTTTTCGTCGAGATCGAAAAATGGTTCGCGAACCTGCCTCTTATCAAAACGATCTATCCGACGCTCAAGCAGATCGTGTCGTTCATCTCCGCGCAGAAGGAATTCGGCTTCAAGCGCGTGGTGCTCATCGAATATCCGGGCAAAGGTCTCTGGTCTCTGGGATTTTTGACCAATGAAGGGTTCAAAAAGATCAACGATGCCATGGGCATCGAGATGGCGGCGGTGTATGTGTCGACCGTTCCCGGGCCCCTGACCGGGACCCTGGTATTCGTGCCGAAAGACCAGATCAGGTTCCCCGACATCGCGATCGTCGACGCATTGAAGATCATTATATCGGGCGGCGTGGTCAATCCCGCGACGCTCGAACATCGTTCATTATAAGGAGGGATCCGTCTATGTGGGGTTTTATCGTCAAGGGCGGGCCGGTGATGATCCCGATCATCCTCGGATCGATCATCGGCCTTGCCATCATCCTCGAAAAACTCTGGATGTTCAACCGCCTCAGGATCAATACGCAGGCTTTTGCCGATGAGGTGTTCCAGAACATACGGTCCAATAAGGTCCAAAAGGCGCTGTGGCTGTGCGATCATCACATCGAGCATCCGCTCGCCGCGGTCCTGAAGGTCGGCATCGAGCGCCGCGCGTCCGGCCCTGAGCGGCTCGAAAAGATCATGGAGCAGGCCGGCAATACGCAGATACTGCGGCTTGAGAAGCGCCTCGGCGGCCTTGCCTCCATCGCGAGCATATCCCCGCTCATGGGGTTCCTCGGCACGATCACCGGACTCATCAAGGCGTTCATGTCATGGGAAGGAGCGGGCGCCAATGTCACCGTGAGCCTGCTGGCCCTGGGTATTTACGAGGCGATGCTCACGACCGCAGCGGGCCTGATCGTCGCGATCCCGTATTTCCTCTGTTATAACTATTTCATCAGCAGGATCAAGTATCTCGCAACCGAGATGAACGAATATTCGATGCAGTTCATCGATATGCTCGCGGACGCAAAAGGGGATCAGGCGAAATGAAGATCGCCGGGCGGAAGAATTTCATGTCGAGCATGGAATCGGTCGCCATGACCGATATCGTGCTGAACATGTTCATTTTTTTCTTTATTTCCTTCAGCCTGCTTTACACGTTCAACCCCCAGCGCGTTCAGAAACTCGAGGTCAGGCTTCCCAAGGCCTCGCATACCACGACCATCGACCGGATGTCCCAGGTCAACATCACCCTCACGAACGAGGGCGTTCTGTATTTCGAGCAGGAGGTCGTCACGCTCAAAGAGCTCAAGGACCGTGTCCGGCGCCAGCACGAGGTCAATCCTGCCGTCGTGGTGGTCCTGCGCGCGGATAGACTGGTCAATTTCAAGACCGTTGTCAGCGTCCTGGATATGCTGACGGAGATCGGCATCGGCAATCTGAACATAGCGGCGGTGAAAGAATAGATGAATACCCTGGCGTTGAAACCCCGTGTTTTTACTCCGGACATACTTTCTTTCCTGGCACAGCAGGGGCTTGTCAGGCCGCTTGTTCCGACGTCCAATGTTCTGAGATGCCGCCGCGCAAGCGGGGCAGCCGGCACCGTCTATGCCTCGGCTCCCCGGCACGGCACGCATAAGCTGCTGTCGGTGCGGTGCACGACCGGCCCTATACGGCTCAACTATCACGAAGACCACGAAGAGTTCATCATTATCCATCCGCAGGCGCGCTTGTTCAATCCGCTGTTCATGATCATCGGCCTGCATAAATATGAAATCATGCGTTTCAGAGCGGATACAGGAATTCTCTCCGCGTCTGATTTCATGGCCCTGCGGCTTGTGTATAACGATCCGCTCCTGAGCATCTTTACCATGCTCAGGGATACCCCGCATTTTGAAATAGCCGCGTGCGGCCGTAAGCAGGCGCCGGTTTTCTTTGTGACCGAGCCGTCGCGGCTGAAATTATGTTCGGCGAGGATCCCCGGATATCGCCTCGCGCTTGAAGGGAACGGGACATGAGGCAGATATTCAAGAAAACAGCCGTGTTGTTCCTGTCACTCGTTATTCTGAGCGGAACGGGATATTTTTCGTACCAGGCGTATGCGAGCCGTCAGGAATCCCGCAGGAAACAGCAGCAGGCGCTTCAGGAAAAAAAAGCCGCGTGGCGCGCGCTCAAACGGTATGTCGGCAAGGAAACGATCCGTTTTAAAGGCAGATCAGGCATAATCATCAAGGATCTCGATACCGGATGGGAATATGCGCATAACGGGGAACGATTGTTCCCGTCGGCAAGCATCGTCAAGGTCCCGATCATGGCTGCGGTGTTCCAGGCGGTGCATGAGGGCAGGATATCGCTTGACCGGATCGTAACGATGAAATCTTCGGACCGGGTCTCCGGTTCGGGCATCCTCAAAACGCGGCCCGCCGGGTCGCGCTATTCGGTCAAGACCTTGATGCGGCTGATGATCACCCGCAGCGACAATACGGCCGCGAACATGCTCATCGATCTTCTGGGAAGGAAGTACCTCAACGCCTATTTCAAGCGTATCGGCCTGCGCCATACGAACCTTTCCCGCGATATGATGGATTTCAAGCGCAGGCGCAAAGGCATCGAGAATTATACGACCCCCAAAGATGTTTCGATACTGCTTGAGAAAATGTATAAGGGCAGATTCATCAACGGAAAGGTTTCGGGTCAGTGCCTGGCGCTGTTGAAGATGCAGAAGGTCAAAGACCGCATCCCGCGCAGGCTTCCCGAGGACGTTGTCGTGGCGCATAAAACTGGGCTCGAACGCTCGGTCTGCCATGACGCCGGTATCGTGTTCACGCCCAACGGAGATTTCCTTATCTGCGTTCTCACCAAAAGCAGCGGGAGTTTCAGTACGTCCAAAGAATTCATCGCGCGCATAGCCGCGTATACATACCACACCTATAAAATGAAAGGGAGCTGAGTATGTTCATCATAGTGAACTTCCTGGAAGCCCTGGGCCGGATCCTCGATATCGGGATCAATATCTATGTTTTGCTGATCGTTTTTCGCGCCGTCATCAGCTGGGTGAACGCGGACCCGCATAATCCCATCGTGCAATTCCTGCAGAAAGCCACGGATCCGCTGCTGGTTCCCATACGCAAATTTCTGCCGTTCTCCTGGAAATGGTCCATTGATGTAAGCCCCGTCATCGCCATATTGCTTTTGATATTCGTCCAGTCGTTCCTGGTGCGGACGCTCTTCGATATTGCCCGGAGGCTTGGCTAAAAACGGGGTCAGAATTATTTATTTGTTAGCTATGCGTAATGCGGCAAATAAATAATTCTGACCCCGTTTTTAGCACTTTTTTTTGTTGACTTTTGAAGGCAAAAAGCTTACAATCACTTTATATAAGGAGGTGACACGATGAAAAAGTATATTGTTGTCGCAAGTGTGTTCATGGGTCTGGCGCTCGTATTCTTCTGTATCGGCACATATTTATCCGCCCAGGAACAGACTCCGCCCGACAGCGTCACGCATGAAGGCGGTTCGTTCGGCAAGGTCACATGGTCCCATTCGGGACACGCGGCGTCTGCCGGATGCAAGGACTGCCATCATATGGCAGAGTCGCCCGTCCAGAAATGCAATTCATGCCATACCGCGGACGCGACCCTTGATGCCAAGGCAGCATATCACAAGAACTGCATCGACTGCCATAAGTCCAAGGAACAGGGCCCGACGGGCTGTATGGACTGCCATAAGAAATAAATTGGAATTCTATAAGGGGCGGATCATGATTTTGTACCGGGCATCGCCGCGGCAAAATCAGTCCGCCCTTTTTCTATGACCGAGAACAATCCGTCTTTAACCCGTGCAAAACTTATCCTGAACCTGGTCATATCGATCAGGCAGATCGCTATTTATCCCGCAAATCATCCCACAGTCGTCAATTCTATACGCGCGGTCCTGGATTTCCTGAACGCGCTTTTCGCCGAATCGCCCGTTGTTGCCGTCAGCGTATCTCCGGACAATAATATCGTCGTCAATAACGAGGCCATGACCGACAAGTCCGCGGGAGACCTCCAGGGGTTTGTCCCCATTTTCAACAAACTCGGGATCGAGGGGCTTATGTTCACCCCGGATATCAAAGCATCGGAGGTGGCGGAATTCATCAAGATCGCGGCGCTTGACGCGGCGCAGATCAAACAAAACCCTGATCTCAACGCATTGTTCGCCTCGCGCGGCATCACCCATATACAGGCCAAACAGTTCTCATATATCAAGGTAGAGAAAGGCATGGAGAATGCGGTGGTGGGCGGTCCCGGCGGCCCCGGGGCAGGCGACACCAGCGCGGTCAAGGACGAACAAAAGGCGAAATTAAAGGATTATTTCGCCAATAAGATCGCCGATCAGGCAGAAATCTCCGGCATCGAGGCGGGCATCTTCCAAGCTGTCGGGGCGGAATTGAAAGAAAAGGG
>Ga0302251_1001683_pt1 | contig 12561 bp, 12 predicted proteins | sample AAG_RA_Gln_MG_FD_193534 | JGI IMG/M metagenome (GOLD analysis project Ga0302251, IMG submission 193534) | Enriched activated sludge microbial communities from anaerobic digester in WTTP, New Holstein, Wisconsin, United States - AAG_RA_Gln | ecosystem: Engineered > Bioreactor > Anaerobic >...
AAAATCCCCGCTAGGCTTTCGTCCGCGGGGATTTTTATTTGCTCATATTATGTGAATATGATATTATAATACGTTATAAAAGGAAATGATTTGTCGGGAAGTAGCGCAGCTGGCTAGCGCGCTTGGTTCGGGACCAAGAGGTCGTGGGTTCAAATCCCGCCTTCCCGACCATTTTTATCAAACCATCCAATTAACCGCATTTAAGTCATATGAATAAACGTCTTCATATCTATTATTCCGGAGAAGTGCAGGGGGTAGGTTTCAGGTTTGCCGCTGAGCGCACGGCCATAACCTTTGGCATAACAGGGTGGGCGAAGAACCTGTCCGACGGCAGGGTTGAGATATTATGCGAAGGGCCCGAAGCTCATCTCAAACAGTTCCTGGAGAAGATAGCGGGGATATTTAGAAATTACATAAGGGATACAAGCTCCGAATGGGAAGAGGCGACCGGCGAATTCGAATATTTTGACATAAAAATATAAATGAGATACGCGGTATTGTCCGACATACACGGTAATCTTGAGGCCTTCACGGCTTCCCTGGAAGCCATATCGAAGGACGGCGCGGATGCTTACATATTTGCCGGAGATATAGTGGGTTACGGAGCCGACCCGGATAAATGCATAGCACTTATAAGGACTCTCAATCTTAAGATATCTATTGCCGGTAATCATGACTGGGGCGTCTTAGAGCTGCTCGGCCTGGATTATTTTAATGAAGCCGCCGCCCGGGCATTGGTATGGACTAAAAGTATTTTGAAAAAAGAGAGCCTTGATTTTTTAAGATCCCTCGATCTTATCTATAACGGGGAGGTTATTTCCGCGGTTCATGGCAGCCTTGTAGAGCCGGAAAAGTTTAACTATATTATATATCCGGATGATGCCGCCGATACGATGCCTCTTATGAAATCCAGGGTTTTGTTTGTCGGGCATTCTCACAGGGCAGGTGTGTTCCATAAGAGCGGCGGTTCGGTGCGCTATATATCGGAAGGCAGGATAAAGATAGCTCCGGAATCGAAGTATGTAATTAACGCCGGTTCCATAGGCCAACCGCGCGACGGTGATCCGCGCGCATCGTATATAATATACGATGACATTAAAGCCAGCGTGGAAATAAAAAGAGTGAAATACGACGTGGAACTTGCGCAGAAGAAGATAAGATGCGCCGGGCTTCCCGAAAGCCTTGCGTCAAGATTGTCGATAGGTTATTAAATGGGACGCGAAGATATAAAAAAAGAGATAGAATCGCTAAGCGCCGTAATAAGGCGGCACGACCATCTTTACTATGTCCTGAATAAGCCCGAGATAACAGACCAGGAGTACGACAGGCTATACAGGAAACTCAAAGATCTCGAGGAAACCAATCCCGAATTTGCTTCGCCCGACTCTCCCACCCAGCGCGTAGGCGAAAGACCCGTAAAAGGATTTCCGGTTGTAAAGCATATAGTTCCCATGATGAGTATGGACAATACCTATTCCGCGGATGAAATAAGACAATTCGATGAAAGGGTCCGAAAAAATCTAAAAGGCGAAAAGGTCGAATATATAGTGGAGCTTAAATTCGACGGCGTGAGCATTTCGCTTCTCTACGAGAAGGGCAAATGGAAGAGGGGCGCAACGAGGGGGGACGGAATAGAGGGCGATGATGTATCAGCCAATTTAAAGACGATACGTTCAATACCGCTGGTCTTCGAAGAAGGCGCCGGAGCCGCGCCGGAATTGATAGAGGTACGCGGCGAAGTATATATGACCAAAGAGGGGTTTCGGGAGATAAACCGTGAGAAAGAGGGTAAGGGCGAAGAACTCTTTGCCAACCCCAGGAACGCCGCCGCAGGTTCTTTGAAACTTCTGGATCCAAAACTTGCGGCTTTAAGGCATCTGGATATATTCATTTACGGCATGGGAGAGTGTAAAGGCCTTAAATTAAATACACATGAGGATGTTCTCGAATACCTGAAAAGGTCCGGATTCAGGGTAAACCCTCATTTCAAGCTCTGTTCTACCATAGAAGATGTGATAGCATATTGCGATTCATGGGAAGACAAGAGGCGCTCCCTAGAGTTTGATATAGACGGCATGGTAATTAAAGTGAATGATTTGGGCCAGCAGGCCGCCTTAGGCTATACCTCAAAGAGCCCGAGATGGGCGATCGCTTATAAATTCCCGGCAGAGAAAGCCCTCACGGAGATAATGGATATAATCGTACAGGTAGGCAGGACAGGCGCCATAACGCCTGTTGCGATACTAAAGCCTGTGCGCCTTTCGGGCACTACCGTTTCGCGCGCTACGCTCCATAATTTCGATGAGATAGAACGGCTTGATGCGAGGATAGGTGACCATGTATATGTGGAGAAGTCGGGCGAGATAATACCTAAAGTTTTGAGCGTAGCGAAGGAGAAGCGCACCGGGAAAGAGAAGAAGATCAAGATACCGGAAAGATGCCCTGTATGCTCGTCGCAACTTATAAAAGATCCGGAAGAGGTCGCCGTGCGATGCGAAAATGTAGCCTGCCCCGCACAGATAAAAGAGACGGTGCTTCACTTTGCTTCTCGCTCCGCCATGGATATAGAAGGGATGGGAGAAGCGATAGTGAATCAGCTTGTGGATAAGGGGCTTGTAAAGGATTATAGCGGCATATATTACCTGAAGATCGACGACGTAAAGAAACTGGAGCGTATGGCCGAGAAGAGCGCCCGTAACTTAATCGAGGCCATAGACAAGAGCCGCCGAAACAGCCTGAGCCGCCTTATATATGCGCTTGGAATAAGGCACGTGGGAGAGCATACCGCGTGGGTTCTTGCGGAAAAGTTTGCGTCAATAGATAAACTGTCGCGCGCTACCGCGGAAGAGCTTCGGGAGATAAAAGAAATAGGGCCGGTAATGGCGGATTCGATATATAATTTCTTCAGGAGTAAAGAGAATATCGGCGTGCTTAAAAAATTGGCTTCAGCAGGGCTTCATATGTCTGAAGAGAGAAGAGCCGCTAAAGAAGAGCCGCTAAAAGGCAAAAGCATAGTTATAACGGGAACGCTTAAAAATTTCTCGAGAGCATCGGCAGAAGAGGCGATAAGAAAGCTTGGCGGCAGTCCGTCCTCAAGTGTCAGCAAGAATACGGCGTTCCTGGTTGCCGGCGAAGAGCCGGGGTCGAAGCTGGATAAAGCAAAAAGCCTCGGCGTGAAGATAATCGATGAAGCGGAATTTAGGGAATTAATAAAAGAGAGATAGATGACGTGTAGGGGCAAACGGCCGTTCGCCCCTACGATATTTTGCAATGGCGCATATGGAGAGATTATGAAAAAAATTATGACATGGCTGGTCTTAATCGTCTTGGCGTTTAACCTTACCGGCTGTGAAAGCGTGCAGAAGAAATTCAGAAGAAAAAAGAAAGAAGTGAAGATGCCGCGTTTTTATCAGGAGAAAAAGTATATAAAACAGCCAACACCGGAACTTTACAAAAAACACTATTCTTATTGGGTGACATGGCAGGCTGAGCTTATAAAAGAGCTGAACGGTAACACCAAAAGAATTAAGCGCAGCGCCCAGGAGGCGGTTGCAAATCTTGAGGATATGCAGGCGATACTGGTACCGGAAAAGGCATCCGAAATGCAGCGCCATATCGATGCCATGAAGAGGGTGAGAGACGAGATAATGAGAGGCAGTATGACCTTCGCCAATAAGGATTCAATAAGGATCACTCTCGAGAGAGAGGACAGATACATAAAGCGCGATTTTTGTTACAGTAAAGTGAAGGGCTACTTAAGAAAGAGTTTCGATGAAGAACCAGCACTCGAAGCCGATAAATAATTTGATTCTGGGGTTATTTGTAACGGGCCCGCTTTTGGTCAATACTTACGTGGTTGCCGATCCGGATACGAAAGAGGCTGTTTTGATAGACCCGGGCGGAGGGGTGTTGGACATAAGGCGTTTTATAGATAAAAACGGCCTTGAGTTGAAGTTTATCATAAATACTCACGGCCACGGCGATCATATTGCGATAGATGACTCTTTCGATGTGCCTGTTTACGTACATAAGCTCGATGGGGAATTTCTTAAGGATGCCGGTAAAAACCTTTCGGGTTCGTTTGGTTTTCCAATCACTGTCCGTAGCGCGGATAGGTTACTCCAGGATGGCGATATTTTAAAGCTGGGCAGGCTCAAGCTGGAAGTTATCCATACACCCGGCCATACGCCGGGCTCAATATCAGTAAAGGTGGATAGCACCGTCTTTACCGGCGACGCCCTTTTTGCCGGCTCAATAGGCCGGACGGATTTTAATTATGGCGACGGAAGTTTATTGATCCGCTCAATCAAAGAAAAGCTTTTAACGCTTCCCGACGAAACGGTGATATATCCCGGCCACGGGCCATCGTCGACCATAGGGGAAGAACGGCGTTCAAATCCGTTCCTTTGAGCCATCGGCTTTCAGCCGTCAGCCGAAAGCAGAAATCTATTATGAAAGAATTGCTCGAAAAATTTCTTGATTATCTTACGGTAGAAAGAGGCTTAAGTAAAAATACCATAACCTCATACCGTACAGACCTTCTCTTCTTCCTGCAATATTTTGAAAAGAAAAACATCGGTAATATTGAAAAGATTAAGCGGCAGGACATAATGAATTATCTCTTATCGCTTAAAGATAAGGGGCTGTCAGGTAACTCCATATCCCGCGCACTCGTAGCGATCAAGATGTTCTATAAATTCCTGGTGCAGGAACACTTTGTAAAAGAGGATGCCGCCGGTATCCTCGATTCGCCGCGCCTGATACGGCCGCTTCCGAATGTCATGAATACCGAGGAAGTGGATAAGATACTGGAAGTGATAGATACGCGTGACTGGATGGGGATGAGAGATAAAGCGGCGCTTGAGCTCATGTACGCTACGGGGATGCGTGTCTCGGAATTGGTTGAATTGGAGGTCGGAGGGCTTAACCTAGACGTAGGGTTTATTAAATGTAAAGGCAAAGGGGATAAGGAGCGCATAGTGCCGATCGGCAAGAAGGCCAAAGAAGCCGTAGAACGGTACATGCAGAAGGTCAGGCCGAAACTTTTAAAGAATAAAGAGGATCGGCATCTATTCCTGTCTCGCCTAGGCAAGAAGGTGTCGCGCCAGTCGTTCTGGAAGATGATAAAGCGCCTTACCAAAGCGGCGCGTATTAAAAAAGAAGTTACGCCGCATACCCTGCGCCACAGCTTCGCGACGCATTTACTCGAGCGCGGCGCGGACCTTCGCGTAGTGCAGGAGATGCTCGGCCATTCGGACATATCGACGACGCAAATATATACGCACATAAACAAAGAGCGGCTGAAATCGATTCATAAACAGTTTCATCCGAGGCCGTAAACGCGGGATAGAATATAGATGGACCTAATTACGACGCACATAAACGCAGATTTTGACGCGCTCGGCTCGCTTGTGGCGGCGCGGAAGCTCTATCCGGGTGCGCGGCTTCTTCTGCCGGGCTCGCAGGAGAAAGCGGTGCGCGAGTTTCTTGCGCTTGCGAAAGAGGAAGTGGCGGTCGAGGGCGAGCGTGAGTGCCGGCTGGACGATGTCACGAGGCTCATTATTGTGGACACTAGCCATAAGTCGCGCATAGGTATAGCATCGGAGCTTTTAGGTAAAGGCGTCGAAGTGCATCTGTATGACCATCACCCGCGCAGTAAAGACGATATTGCCTCCGATAAAGTGGTGTATGAAGATGTCGGCTCCACAGTAACGATACTTGCCGACATAATAAAGAAGCGCCGCATAAAGCTGTCATATATCGAAGCGACCATAATGCTTCTGGGTATTTACGAGGAGACGGGTTCGCTGACATACCGTACCACGACAAAGCTCGATGTGGATATGGTCAGTTTTCTTCTTTCGCAGGGAGCGAATCTGGCGGTAGTCTCCAGCTACGTAAATAGAGAATTGAGCGAGGGAGAATTATCGCTCCTCACAAGGCTTATAAATTCAACCGAACGCACCAGCGTTAAGGGCATAACTATATCTATAGCCGAGATAGACAGCGAATCTTATGTCGGAGAACTCGGCATGGTTATAAGCAAGCTTGAGGAGATAGAGAATATACCGGCCCTCTTTGTTTTTATAAAAACGGGCGCAAAGAAGATAGATATAATCGCCCGCAGTTCTGTCCCGAATGTAAATGTTAATAATGTGCTGTCTTATTTCGGAGGAGGCGGGCATGCCGGTGCAGCAAGCGCCCATGTAAAAAGCGGCGACGTAACCGCGCTTAAGTCAAAGCTCCTTAAAATATTGAAATCGGCTATAAAAGAAAAGGTTTATGCCAGGGATATAATGTCGCTTAAGGTAAAGACGTTAAACCCCAATGACAGGGTGGATGATGTAAGGGCGCTTCTCGCCGACCACCGCGTGAGCGGTTTGCCGGTTATCGAAAACGGAAGAGTCGTAGGGATAGCCACGATCAAGGATATGAATAAAGCCGTAAGGAACGGTTTCGGCCATTCAAGGATCAAGGGTTATATGTCGCGCCGCGTTGTTTTGCTGTCACCGAACACCCCCCTGCACAGGATAAAAAGGATAGCGCTTGAAGAAGATGCTGGCACGATACTGGTCATTAAGAAACGGAAGATAGAAGGTGTAATCAACCGGAGCGATATACTGAAGAATGTATATGCAACTCTTCTTTCAGGCCCACGCGAGGTGCATAAGAAAATAGTCTCAAACCTTTCAGGCAAGATGAAAGCGCTTTTACCCGAATACGCAATGCAGATACTTAAAAAGATAGGAGCAATGGCGGACGATGAAGGGTATTCCGCTTTTGTCGTGGGCGGTGTTGCGAGAGACCTTATGCTGGGAGTGGAAAACCTTGACCTCGATGTAGTTATAGAGGGCGATGCTATAAAAATAGGCAGTATTCTTGCCAAAGAGGCGGGCTCTTCGCTTGTGGTACATAAGAGGTTCGGGACATGCACCGTCGTGATGAAGAGCGGAATCAAGGTAGACCTGGCGACTGCGCGTAAAGAGGTGTATCCCCATCCGGCTGCGCTTCCCACGGTGGAATTCAGCTCGATAAAAGACGATCTCATCCGCCGCGACTTTACAATAAACGCTATGGCTGTGAGCATAAACAGGAAAAATTTTGGACAACTCATAGATTTCTTCGGCGGTGAGCACGACCTGGAGCGCGGCCGAATCCGGGTGATGCACGATAAAAGCTTTATAGACGACCCTACACGAATATTCCGTGCCGTGCGGTTCGAGCAGCGCTTTGCTTTCACGATAGACCCCCACACCGAAGAGCTAATACAAACTGCGCTTGACGATAGGATCTTTGAACGCGTTGAGCCGCAGCGTATCAGGGATGAGATAATCCTTATACTTAAAGAGCGTGAGCCGCTAAAGGCCGTTAAACGCATGGCCGTTTTACACGAGCTGAGGTTCATACATCATAAGATAAAACTTACTCCTGAAATACTTAAATTATACCGGAGCATAGATGAGGTATGCCGATGGTATGAAGGCTCTTATTTCAAGAAGAGGCCTCTCGATAAATGGCTCATGTATCTTGTGGCATTGTTCGAGGATCTGAGTTATAATGAAACGCTCTACATCTGTAATAGGTTTGTATTCAAGCGCGGTGAGTCGGCAAGAATATTGTCGTATAAAAAGGACGGCCGTAAGGCCATAAAAACTCTGGCCGCAAAGACCGTTTCGCCGAGCAGGGTATACAGGGTTCTGGAAGAGCTTGCGTATGAAGTGATACTCCTTTCCATGGCGGCATCCGGATCGGCTGTTGCTAAAAGGCGTGTGAGGGATTTTTTCGAAAGGTATAATGGCGCAAGAGCAGGTATAAGGGGAGAAGACCTGCGAAGGCTCGGCCTAAAACCCGGCCCGCATTTTAAGAAAATCCTTGATAAGGTCTTATTCGCTAAGCTGGATGGTAAGATAAAGAGCAAAGAGGAAGAGCTCGGGTACGTTAGAAAATTAATACGTCATTGCGAGGCCTGAAGGGCCGAAGCAATCTAAAATTTCACTAGAATTATTAGATTGCTTCGTCGGCCTAAGAGCCTCCTCGCAATGACAAAGTGAGAGGATTATGGGTACACAGAGGCCGGAAAGAGTGCAGGAAGCACTCAGGCAAGAGATAAGTAAGATAGTACAAAATGAGGTAAAGGATCCGAGACTTGGTTTTATTACCATAACGCGGGTAGAGCTTACAAAGGACCTGCGCTACGCCAAGATCTTCTTCAGTACTCTCGGCGAATCGCGGGAAAAACATCTTGCGTTAAAAGGGCTGAATCATGCCAAGGGATATATAAAAACCCTTGTCGCGGACAAGATAAAATTGAGATTTGTGCCTGAGCTTGACTTCAGGATAGACGATACGCTCGAGCACACAAAGCAGATATACGATATATTAAATAAGCTTAAGAAGGAGAGGAAGGATGAAGAGGGTAATAGAGGCGATAAAGAAGTATAATAGTTTCCTCATAACTGCTCATGTGAATCTTGAAGGCGATTCGCTCGGAAGCCAGCTTGCTATGAAGAGGCTGATCGAAGCTATGGGTAAGAGGGCATTTATCCTCGACAGCGACAAAGTGCCGGAACATTATGAATTCTTGCCCGGAGCAGATGAGGTGCTTAACGACGTCGAAAAGAAAAGAGATTTCGACGCGGCCATAGTCCTTGATTGCCCCACATTAAAAAGGACGGGCAGGGTAAAAGACATAATCTATAAGAAAAAACCAATAATAAATATAGACCATCATATATCTAACGAGATGTTCGGGGACGCGAACTGGGTTGATGCGCGCGCAAGTTCCGCAGGCGAGATGGTTTACAAGCTATTTAAAGAGACGGGAAAGAAGATAACCAAGGAGACGGCCCTATCTCTATATATAGCTATACTTACCGATACAGGCTCTTTTAATTATGACAATACCTCAAGCGTTACGCATGAGATAGCGGGAGAACTTTTAGGTTATGGCCTTGAACCCGCAAGTGTCTCAGAAAGAGTTTATGAGAGGCGGTCTGTCGAAGATATTAAGTTGTTGGGCCTTGTGTTATCGACGATAAAAGTGAATAAGACCGGCGAGATTGCGTATCTTGAAGCGACGTGCGATATGCTTAAGAAGACCGGGGCCGACATGGCTAAATCCGAAGGCTTTATTAACTTTGCGCGCTCCATAGATAATGTCAAAGTTGCCGTACTTTTTAAAGAAGATCCTAAGGAAAAGGGAAAGATAAGCATAAGCTTCCGCTCCAAAGGAGAAGCCGATGTAAATTCCATAGCTTCATTCTTCGGCGGCGGCGGCCACGTAAAGGCGTCCGGCTGCACTATAGAAGGCAAGCTTGAAGATGTCCGTAAGGTTGTCCTTGCCAAGGTCGAAGAGGCATTAAAAGAGTAATATCATGTCCAAAGTTTCATTGATACGCTGTGAAAGTTACGACCAGTCAAAAGTATTCGAAGCGGTAAAGAGAAGCGTGGACCTTCTGGGCGGCATCGGCGAATTTGTAAAGCCGGGAATGAAGGTACTCCTTAAGCCCAATCTGCTCTCTCCGCGCCCACCGGAAGACGCTGTCGATACCCATCCAGAAGTTGTACGTGCAGTGGTAAGGCTTGTGAAAAGCGCGGGCGGCATTCCTATTATAGGGGATTCGCCGGGCGGGTTCGGGAAAAATATCGATGAAGTATATCGTATCTCCGGAATGAGAAAAGTTGCCGACGAGGAAGGCATTGAGCTCGTAAAATTCTCAAGCTCAAAGATCTCCGGCGGCATTCCTATCTCGAGATACGTATTCGACGCCGGTTGTTTTATATCATTGCCGAAACTGAAAACCCATTGTGTCACAGTGCTTACGGCGGCATTGAAAAATACCTTCGGTACTATACCGGGCCTTTATAAAGCCGGATGCCACTCCAGGGCGCCGAAAGAAGGCGAATTCGCCGCGCTTATAGCGCGCGTTCATTCGATCGCGCGTCCGCACCTGAACATCCTTGACGGAATAGTCGCGATGGAAGGGGACGGCCCGTCGGGCGGGAAGCCGAGGGCAATGAATGTTATAGCGGCGAGCCGTGACGCCGTTGCGCTTGACTCCTCTCTCGCACATATGATGGGTTTGAAGCCTCTCGATATACTTGTCACTAAGGAAGCTGCCGCGCTCGGGCTGGGCGAATCAGACTTGTCGAAGATAGAGATAGCGGGTGAAGCGCTTGAAAATTTTGTGAATAAGAATTTCGTATTGCCGCAAACACTTCCGCTTCATTTAGTCCCTACGGGCATAGCTCATGGCATAGCGTCGCTAATAAGATTTAAGCCTTACATAGATATGGACATATGCGCGCGTTGCAACCTTTGTAAATTGAGTTGTCCGACAAGCGCTATAAGCATTGAGCCGGATGACTGCAGGGTAGATTATTCGAAATGTATAGTGTGCATGTGCTGCCACGAAGTATGCCCGTATAAGGCGATACGGATCAAGCGCAACATATTAACAAAATTGGTTTGGGGGTAAGATGCCTGTCGATACGATAGATTGGAAAAGGGATAAAGTCCGGTACATAGATCAGACACTGTTACCGGGGAAGACGAAGATAGTCTCCTGTCGGGATGTGCATAGATTATGGAAGGCTATACGCCGGCTTGAAATACGTGGCGCGCCTGCAATAGGTATAGCCGGCGCTTTAGGCGTGATGCTTGCGGCGAACAATTCAAAGGCGAAAGATGCCAAGGCTTTTTCGATCGACGTAAAAAAGAAGATAAAGTATCTTGCATCTTCGCGTCCGACGGCAGTAAATCTTTTCTGGGCCCTTGCGAGAATGGAATGTGTCCTGGATAATAACATGGATAAGCCTGTAGGGGATGTCAGAAAAGAACTCCTAAAAGAGGCCTTGAGCATAATAGATGAGGACAGGAAGAGCTGCCGCGCTATGGCCCGGCATGGTTCTAAACTTATAAAAAACGGCGATACCATACTTACCCATTGCAACGCCGGAGGGCTTGCCACGGCTGATTACGGAACGGCGCTTGGCGTGCTATTCCAGGCGAAGGAAGAGGGCAAAGCTATAAAGGTGTACGCGGATGAGACGAGGCCGCTTCTTCAGGGCGCGCGCCTTACTACATGGGAGTTGATGCATGAAGGCATAGATACCACTCTTATCTGCGACAACATGGCGGCAAGCCTTATGGCGAAAGGCAGGATCGATAAGATATTCGTAGGGGCGGACAGGATCGCATCAAACGGCGACACAGCTAACAAGATAGGCACTTATAGCCTTGCTGTCCTGGCGCGTTTGCACAAAGTCCCGTTCTATGTAGTGGCACCGGCCTCGACATTCGATTTCAAACTTAAATCGGGCGGGGATATTCCCATAGAGGAGCGCGATCCAAAAGAAGTGCGTTATATAGGCGGAAAGCTAGTTGCGCCGAAGAACGTCAAAGTCTATAACCCGGCGTTTGATGTCACGCCGGCCGAGTACATAACGGCGATCGTGACGGAAAGAGGCGTGTTTCGAAGGCCATATGCGAAAAATTTAAGAGCACTTAAGCTGATTGGCATTACGTAAAACGATAAGGGTAGGAATGAGAATCAAGGATCTCGGTGAAATAAAACTGATTGAACGCGTGACTAGAGGCATACGCCTTGATAAGGGTGTTGTGAAAGGTGTGGGCGATGATACGGCGGTTATTAAATGGACGAAGGATAAGTATTTGCTATTCACCTGTGACATGCTCCTCGAGGATGTGCATTTTAAGCTTAAGCGCGCCACGCCTTTTCAGATAGGGTGGAAAGCACTCTGCCGTAATATAAGCGATGTAGCGGCGATGGGCGGAATGGCGAAATATGCTTTAGTATCGGCAGCTCTTCCCGCTGATTTACCCGTCAGTACGGCCGAAGGGATATTTAAAGGAATAAAAAAAGCCGCTTCGAAATTCGGCGTAAACATAGTGGGCGGCGATACTTCAAGGTCCGGGAAGATTGTCATAGATATATCGCTTATAGGCGAGGTAGAGAAGAAGAATCTCGTTATGCGTTCCGGCGCAAAACCCGGCGATGTGATACTGGTTACCGGTTCCCTCGGAGGGTCGATAAAGGGTAAGCACCTTAGGTTTACGCCGCGCGCAGAAGAGGCGCGCTCTCTCGTAAAAAAGTTCAAGATAAATGCGATGATAGATATCTCCGACGGGCTCCAGCTTGATCTATGGAGGATGCTTAAAGATAGCGGATGCGGTGCCCGTATATACGAGCCTCTTATCCCGCGCTCTAAAGACGCAGGATCCGTAGAAGATGCCATTGCCGGAGGAGAGGACTTCGAACTTCTCTTTACGATGAGCCCCGGGGAGGCCAGGCGCCTCTTCAAGACGATGCCTTTTAGGAGCAAGACGCCTCTGTCGCTCATAGGTAAGATTACGGATAGGGGCGATGGGTATTATATGGTAAAAGGCGATGGTACAAAAAAGAAACTCGGGCCGGAAGGATATCTGCACTTCTGATATGAAAGTAATTTCGAAAAGCGTTAGCGATACGATAAAGATAGGCGAAAAGCTCGCGGGTAAGTTAAGGCCGGGGGATGTCGTTGCGCTCACAGGTGATCTAG
>Ga0302251_1001686_pt1 | contig 12550 bp, 10 predicted proteins | sample AAG_RA_Gln_MG_FD_193534 | JGI IMG/M metagenome (GOLD analysis project Ga0302251, IMG submission 193534) | Enriched activated sludge microbial communities from anaerobic digester in WTTP, New Holstein, Wisconsin, United States - AAG_RA_Gln | ecosystem: Engineered > Bioreactor > Anaerobic >...
ACCATAGGGGCCCAGAAGGGCCAGTACGAGATGGCTGTACGGGAAGCCCGCCGGGCTGCCGAGGAACTGAACGATATCCCCGAGGATAATCCCGTCTTCATGAGCGTAGGCTCGGTCATGATGCAGAAGAAGAAGGAAGACGTGCTCGCGAAACTGAACGACAAAGTCGAGACCCTCGAGATCCGCATCAAGTCCCTCGAAAAGCAGGAGACCATGATCCAGGGGAAGTTCGAGCAGCTCCAGGCCCAGATAAAGCAGGCACTTGAGGGGAAATCGCCCTCGGGTGCTGCCTGATACTCCGGATCTTTATCCTATTTTTCTTTTCCTTTCGGGTCAAGCCTGTCCAGGATATTCAGGGCATTGACCATCGCTTCGGCCGATGCGAGGACAATATCGTCACCGGACGAGCAGGCATCAAAGATTCTCCCCTGCTCATCCTCGATGGCAATGGTCACATGGCCAATGGCGTCGGATCCGCCCGATATGGCCTCTATGTTGAAATCCTTGAGCTGGACTTTCATGGGGAGCATTCCAAGTACCGCCTTTAATGTAGCGTCCACCGGCCCCGTGCCTGTAGCGCTGTAGACCGCCTCTTTTCCCCCGATCCTGGCCTTGACGCTCGCGGTGGGGATGAGGTGGTTCCCCGTCATCACGGCCAGTTCCTCCATCTCGATCAGGCGGCCACCGTTTCCTACCCCCATCTCGCTCTCGGCGATCTCATAGAGGTCTGCATCGGTAACACGCTTTCCCTTGACTGAAATGAATTTGATCTTCTCAACGATGCGATCGAGCTGGCTGTCACTGGGGTCCAGGTGGACCTCGTCAAGCATCTGCCTGACTGCGTGCCTTCCCACATGCTTGCCGAGCGTTAGTTTCCTGCGGTGCCCGACCATCTCGGGGGTCATGATTCCGGGCTCGAATGTCGCGGCACAGGCAATGACTCCATGGGAGTGGATGCCGCTCTCGTGCGAGAATGCATTCTCACCCACAATGGGATACGTTGGCGGGATCGCAATCCCGGAGTACCGGGATATCAGGCGGGAGGTCTCCACGAGTTTCTCTTTCTTTATCCCGGTCTGCATGCCGAAGATCGATTCTATGATCATGACTGTCGAGGAGAGATCCGCATTGCCCGCCCGCTCGCCAAGGCCGTTCACTGTCACCTGGACCTGCGATGCACCGGCCTCGACTGCAGTGATCGTGTTCGCCACTGCAAGGCCGAAGTCATTGTGGCAGTGCACGTCGAGCGGGCATTCTATCTCGGCAGCCAGCCGCTGGATCAGCCCTTTCATCGCGGTCGGGGTATAGACTCCGACGGTGTCCGGGACGTTGAGGATCGTTGCCCCTGCGTCTGCTGCGGTTTTGAATACCTGCACAAGGTAATCCAGGTCGGTCCTGGTTGCATCCATCGCCGAGAACATGCACAGGTCGCAGTGATCCCGCACGTAGGAGACGATCTCACCGGTAATCTCGAGCACTTCCTCGCAGCTCTTCTTGATGGTGTGGACCCGCTGCACCTCGGAGGTCGGGATAAAGACGTGGACCATGTCAACCCCGCAGTCCAGGCATGCATCCACATCCTCTTTCCTGGATCGGGCCAGGCCGCAGACGACGGATTCGAGTCCGAGGTCTGCAATGGCTTTCACCGTCTCCATTTCTCCTGCCGAGGACGCAGGGAATCCTGCCTCGATGGCATATACTCCGATATCGGAGAGCTGGCGGGCTATCTCAAGTTTCTGCTCGGATTTGAACGAGATACCGGGTGTCTGTTCACCATCCCTTAAGGTGGTGTCGAAAACAGTGACTCTTCTGTTCGCGTGGCTAGCGACAAAGAAGACAATTCCCCACATCAGTGGTTCTGGAGGTCATACCTCTACATTTCGTCCCTCGTGATATATATATGCACCGTACCTGGACTTCCGTTTTCCCTGAGAATCGATACGTTTAATAGGTTTATTCCCCCTATATTACGAGCGCAAATCCCGCCTTAACTCAGACTGGTAGAGTGCGCGGCTGTAGTATGATCTGCCGTTTCAGGCAATTGCGCGGCTACCGCGATGTCCCCGGTTCAAATCCGGGAGGCGGGATAATCCCAGTACTTGCGCAACGCACAAATCAGGTGTGCCCAGGTAGTGTAGCGGCCTATCATGTCGGCCTGTCACGCCGACGACTCGGATTCGAATTCCGACCTGGGCGTTCTTCTTATTTTTTCTCTTTTTGATAAACCAAGTAGCAATTTCTCATTTATTCAAAATCGGATAACCACTATTTTGGGGAACAGTGACACACGTAATCCGATATTCCCTGATGAATATTCAGACTTGCATATATCTCTCAAAAGGAATCTACTGTGATTTGGGATTCGGTATGTCGCCTGTGAATCCTGAAAAGCCTCCATTTTCTCCCATTCTCGCAGCCAGCAATAATGGTTCAGAAATGCATACTTCGCGTAATGCGCTGAAGGGCACATTCGATTGCAAGACGGGCACAAGGATCCTCATCTTCAAGCATCCGCTCCAGGTATGGAAGTGCCCTCATGCTTCCGGTATTGCCAAGTGCCCATGCAGCCAGAAGGCGAGCCCCGGGGTTGTCACTGTAGAGGTTCATAATCAGGGCGTCAACAGCCTGATCCCCTCTCTCCGCAAGTAACCTTGCTGCCTTCCATCGGCGATCGACAACGGGATTATTCAGATCTCGAACAAGGTTTTGAATCTCTTCAAAATTCTCCACATCTGTCTCTTCTACACAGTATGCCATTTGCTAGCAATGCGCAATGTATCTGTTCATGCCATAAAACTATTGTTTGACAGGTCATTGCGACAAAAATTTCTTTTCCGTTTTTTTCCAATTCTATTGATGGGATTAAGTTCTTTTGGCAATATGAGGAGTAATATTCTCCTCTGGTAATGGTTCTCTCGTATGCCCTCTTAAAAATGCGATTATCCAATGTCAAATAATGTGTGAAGAGTCTTGATTTATCAGGAAAAGAACAACTGAACCAATTATCGAAAGTGATTGTTCAGGTTCCCGTATCTTCATTTTTTTCTCAATTCCAATAGTTCCCGGATTTTCAATCTCACAATCCTTTTTTATCCCTGAATGAACAAGAAGAATACAATTGTATTATCATGAGAATAATCAGAACACATTCATATCATCTGAAGGAGTGAGAGGAATGAAGTATCGATCAATTGGTTATCTCGCGCTTCTGTGCGCGATGCTTCTTGTGAGTGCTGCCACTGCAGACAATATCAGGAGTGGACCATCGGGATCCCGGGCTCTGGGAATAGACAAGATCACATCGGGCTATTATTCATCCCCAATCTATTCAACCCTCCAGAATTACTACCAGAGCAATGCCGGTCAGCCTCAGGAAGTGAGTATTACATTTGATTTTAATTCAGACGTCCTTGCAGACTCCTGGTATAATGAATATCTTGCCCAGAGTATCACATGCACTGATTGTGGATCAACTCAGTGGAGCCACGCACAGGGTTCAAAAACCTACCGGTACTTTTACTCCTATCCGCATGGTACGTCGACCTATTACCCGAGCGATTCAGATACAGCTACGCGGGGATACGGTTCACTTATAGTGACTGGTCCGGATGATGCGAACACCTATTATCTCTGGTACAAGTCGAAATTTTTTGCAACAGATATCCAACCGGGATACAACATGCAATGGAATTATGGGGGGATTCTCCCGGTGAACTATGAAGATAATATCCTCGAAGGAACCTACTCTCTAAAGGTTACCAATAATCCTTACAATGCATTTGATGGTGTGATATGGTGTGGCACTGCGGTTGTCAGGGAAAATATGACCACGACAGTCACGGCAATCCCGGCAATGTGTCCCTTCGGCACCTGTTAAAATATTTTTCACCCCTTTTCTCTGATTCTTTTCCTCCTTTAGTTCATGATAATCACTGGAATTTTTTTTGCGTTAACGACTAATAAGCAAAGCTCTTTCTCCCATTTTTGTGAAGAGATACTATCTGGGAAATTATCATCTTGACTGGATAGCCTTCTTTCAGTTGATTCCTAAAAATACTCCTATCCCGTGTTGTGAACGGCCGGGGTGTTGACAGGCAAGATCATTCCCTGATTCTGGATAAAGGGTGCTTTCATGGTCAGATGGAAATGTTTTTCATTTCAATGCTCGCTACCCCATTTTTTCAACGATATTCCGTGTTGTTCCCAACCCGAATTCTGGTTTAAAAGAATAATGCCTGTTTCCGATATTTTTAACTTATAAACTTCATAGTGCTATACAATAAGTGGCGGAAGAGGCGAAAGAATCGTGGGACTGATACTATGAATAAAATTGATCAATATACCATGGGCTCGATGGGGGGTGAGTATCACGAGTCTATCAGAACCAGAGTGTGAGAATAGCACTGATGAAAAAAAATCCTGCCCCGTTTTTGGAGTTGAGAGTGGAGGGCCGATTATTGGCCTTGGTCTCCTCATCATATTCTTCGGAATAGTGTCTCTAATGTCGGGTCCAGTACAGGCATTTCCACTCCCACTATCACTGATCTTTTTCGGGTTTGGGGTATTCCTGGTCTGGCTGGGATTCAAAAAATAATTGGAAAACATTTCCTCTGATCAGAACGAAACTCATCGGTTGAACTTACATGCAAGATCCAGAACAATCGGGCCCCACCTTCCCCATGGGAAGATCAGCGGACATTCTTGAAAAGGAGGCACTTCACTCATCCCATCCACACATTCGTGCATATTCAGTGTACCTGCTTGGACTCGAAAAGGACCCATCGTTGAAAAGACACTTCCTTTCAGCAATCCGGGACAATGATAAAAGGGTAAGAGCCCAGGCAGCCGCAGCGCTTGCTGCACTCGGTGAAAATGCTCTTGAGGACCTCGTTGAACTGCTAAAGGATGAGGACTGGAGAGTGCGGTACAGGGCTGCGGAGGCACTTGAGAAGATCCCTTCATCCCGTGGATCTGATCCCCTTATCCGTGCATTGTCTGACGGGAAGGATCATGTCAGGTACATGGCAGTAAAATCTCTGGGAGCCCTTGGAGAGAAGAATGCATTGCCTGGAATTATCCAAACGCTTTCCGATGAGAATGAATATGTCCGGAGAATAGCTGCAATCTCGCTCGGGAACATTGGTGGGGAGGATGCATATACTGCGATCAGAGAGGCCCTCATTATCGAATCCTCGGAACCGGTGAGGGAGGCTCTCCGAATTGCACTGCAAAAAAAGACTGAAGGATAGGGATTACCGTATCTTTGTCCCTGGAGGAACCTCAATTTTTGGCACGAGGAGCGATGCACGTTCCCCCGCGGCAAGGAGCATTCCCCGGCTTTCCACACCGAAAATTCTTGCTGGCTGCAGGTTGACCACCACCACCACAGGGGTCCCGATTAGGTCGGCAGGAGAGTAGAATGGTGCGATGCCGGCGACGATCTGCCTGGTTTCGTCTCCAACATCCACCTGGAGTTTCAGAAGTTTTGATGACTTCGGAACCGGCTCTGCCGCGATGATCCTTCCGGTCCGCAAATCCAGCCGGGAAAAATCCTCAATGGAGACAGTCTCTGTCTTCTTTCCCTTCTTCCCGGCCTCTTCAACTCTCTTGCGTAGAAGGGCATCCATTTTGCCAATAAACTCATCTTCAAGTTTGGGAAAGAGAGGCCGGGGTACTGGGAGTGATCCAGGCGGGAGATCGCAAAGGGCTGTGTCAAAGGTGCATTGATTCATATCACCCCGGTTTCCCATCATAGCCCAGATCTCTCCTGCCTTCCCTGGCAGGACCGGTTCGAGGAGGAGCGCAAGAGCATTGACAAGGACAAGGCAGTCCTTCACTACTTGTTGTGCAGCCGCCCTGTCCGTTTTTATGAGTTTCCAGGGAGCACTGGTCTGGATATAATTATTCCCGAACGCAGCGAGTGCCATCATCTCATCGACTGCGATCTTGAAATCGTAATCCTGAACCGCCCTGTCTACTGATGAAAACGAACGAGATATCTGTTCGAAGATCTCTTTTCGCGCATGCAGATCAGGAATTCCGCCACACTCCTTATGTGCAAAATAGAGCGTCCGGTATACGAAATTCCCCAGGGTATTGACAAGCTCGTTATTCACCCGTTCCTGGAAGACCTTCCAGGAGAAATTCAGATCCTTGGTATGATTGGTATATGAGAGGAGATAATACCGGAGATAATCCGCAGGGAGCCCTTTGTCCAGGTAATCGTCATTGGTCCATACGACATATCCCCTGGATTTAGAAAACTTGTGGTCATCCACCTTCACCATCCCGCTGGCGACGATCGAATGCGGAGTTCCGTATCCGGCACCCTTGAGGAGCGCCGGCCAGAAGATACAGTGGTGGTAGATGATATCCCCCCCGATGAAGTGTGTCACCCTGTTCCCGCCGCACCAGAGTTCTTTCCAGTCATTTCCTGTCTTATTTGCCCATTCCTCCGTGAACGAGATATACCCTATAGGAGCATCCACCCACACGTACACGACGAGGTCATCACGGCCGGGAAATTTCACCCCCCAGTCAAGCGTCCTGGTGATGCACCAATCATGAAGCTCCTCTTTTACCCATCCTATGGCATAATTCCTGGCGTTCAGAGTTCCGGAGAGCCCATCGAGGTATCCCAGTAAGAATTCCTTGAACTCGCTGAGCTTGAAAAAATAATGCTCCTGGTCCCGGAGTTCAGCCCTGGTCTTGCACACCATACAGACCGGATCCTTGATTTCGCCCGGCTCCAAGTGCCGGCCACATCCCTGGTCGCACTCATCTCCCCGCGCCTGGGTTCCGCAGTGGGGGCATGTCCCCTCTACGTAGCGGTCGGGAAGAAAACGGCGGCACTTTGTGCAGTAACTCTGTTTTATAACCTTTGAATACACGAATCCATGTTCGACCAGGGCTTCGACAATCTGCCTGGTCCGGGAATGGTTGGTGGGATCATCAGTCATCCCGAAGTGGTCGAAGTTGACAAGCATCCTTCGGAAGGTTGTATCAAAATGAGCATGGTACCGCTCTGACATTTCCCTCGGGGAGATCTTCTCCGCCTCTGCGCTGACCACGATTGGCGTTCCATGGTTATCCGAACCGCAGACGAATATAACCTCTTCTCCCTTCCTCCTGAGGTAGCGAACGTAAAAATCCGCGGGGACGTAGGTTCGCAGGTGCCCGATGTGACAGGGTCCATTGGTATATGGCAGTCCGCAGGTCACCAGAATGGGCTTCTCACTCATCACTATGCTTTTGATGGTGATGCTATAAATAACTGAAGAGCGATGGCGAAAAAGCTCGTATTCGAGACGGTTTCTCTCGGTTCGGAACCACAGGAACCGGATGCAGGAACTCTTGCGGAGTGGGTCGGATCCCAAAGGGGCAAGAAGGGTGATATTACCTCATACTACCTTGAAAACGGGCTCAAGCCACAGAGGGATGCAGGAGTGATCCACCACTGTGCAGGCGGAATCTGTTATGGTGACCGGGTAAGGGAGTCCCTCCTTGGTGTATCCGAAGGGGAGATAACAGGGGAACTGGGAATTCTGCCGGACTACTTTATGGATGATTGTGTCCGGATCAGGGAGATATCCGGGACGTGCAGGGTTGCCCTTCCTGCTCCTCATCAGATCTCACTTGCAGACCGGTATTATCACGACCAGGAAGAGCTCTCTGCAGCACTCATCTCCCAATACCGCCGGATTTTCAGAACGATGAGGGATTGCGGGATTTCAGGGAATGTGCTCCACTGCACCCAGGCAATTCCAGAAGAATTGGAATCCCTGGCGGGAAAGCATGTATTCTTCTACATGGAATCCCCCGGGGTGGAATCGATGGGGACGATACTCGAATACCAGCACGCCCTGGCATTGAAACCTGGTGATATCCCGAAATTATCCGAAGTGCGTGAAGAATACACCATTGACCGGGTAATCATCCTCGACCCTGTAGCACGTGATCTCCGCGGGCTTCTCAATTCTTTTGATTCAGATCGGGTTCAGGTGGGGGGATACTGGACAACCGGTGATGGGGAATACTGGGAATCGCTGGTTGAATCTGCGACTCTCCCATTATGAGGATTCTGCAATTTCCACGAACCGGTCAATACTTGCAGATCTCCCGAAAAGCCGGAACGAGAGGCGTTCCCAGAGAGTAAAGGGGAGGTTTCCGCCCGCGGCATTGGGATGGCCACCCCCTCCGAAATTCCTCGCAATAATATGGCTTACGGGCGGCACCGAGCGCAATGAGAACCTTCCTGATTTGGATATCAGGACTTCCATGTCGGTATTGAGGACATTTCTGATTTCCGCGGCAGTTTCACTCGGGTACCCGTAGAGGGGAGCAAATGCGATGCGGTATTTCTTTCCCCTGATCTGCGCCTTTCTCACGCTGCGTCCCATGAGGTTCTCCATATCCGTCCGGATATCCCTGTACTGCTCCATGATGTGGTCGTCGGAAAATATGCCCCTGACAAGGCAGTCCCTGACATAATCGCGGTTTTCCCTTCTCTGCAACACCTGCCCAAGAATTGCAGATCGCGGATCGGCATGGATCCAGAGGTCGTAGTCGCACACCACCCTTGCGATGTCAGCAGCAACAGGATCATCAGGAGCGAGATCGCGGGCACATATTCCCGTTGCACACGTATCGACCTTCACATGGATGAGATCTGACACCTTCTCGACTCGGGACTGTTCATCCTCACGCCAGCGGTGATGATCCCTCCATTCCACTCTCCATCCCAGGTCGCGGAGGGATTCGATGTTACTCTCAGATCCCTGGTAATATCCGAGATCAGAGATGCTCAGGGTATCCCCCTCTCCTCTGACATCAGAAATGGCTCCCATCACGTGCGGAAACCTGCCCACCGAGCAGAAAATGGTGGTAACGTGCCCGTTCACTCTCCTGTGGATCGCATCGCAGCCCACAGCATCAAGGTCATTATGAGTCAGGTGAACAACTCCCCGGGAGCGATCATTGAGCTGCGCAAGGAGGGCTTCATTCCTGTCTTTCCCGGGGGGACTCTTCCAGGATAATTTCATTGTTTCCACCTCAGGAGAACTGAACAAATGGGGCTTTGGCGCTCGTTCATGCCAGAAAACACATGATTTATTAGTCTGTGCAGACAATATTGTTTCCCTGCCTCAGTAGCTCAGTTCGGGAGAGCGCCAGACTGAAGATCTGGTTGTCCCCGGTTCAAATCCGGGCTGAGGCATGCTGAATCGGGGTTCAAATCCCGGACGCAAAGTTTTTGCCCTCATAAGGATTTGTTTCTGGACCGGATGCAATGATTTTCCATAGAAAAGATTCTCTGGTGGTGACTAAACTCAAAACCGGGAAAAATCCTACGTTCGGCTTTAACCTGTCGCGTTCAGACCCTGGTCGATAACAGGTTGCCGTTGTTGAGTGTCACCCGGGATTATGATGTCCGCAAGCTCGATTGATTGAATCACAAAGCGTACAACAGGCTCATTCGTTCACTATCTTCTATCATGTCCCGGAGATGTGAGGCCCGGGCCTGTCCTGATTGACAGAAGCGGCCCTGAATAATTCTCAAAGACGGCTTGTACAGGGATATTTTAATTGTAAAAGAACCAATGGGAATTAAGCCAAGGAGTAAGCGAGGTGAAATATGCCAACGAGTAAGAAACAGCTGGTGAAACTGAACCAGGCAAAGAAGACCAAGGCAGAAGAGCTCTCAAAGCAGGCGGCTTCAGGGAGCAAAGAGGCCCAGAAGAAGCTTAAGAAGCTCGAAAAAAAGATTAAATGAGCCCCCGGGAAGCTGTCTCGCTCATTATTTTCCTTTTTTCCACGGCGTTCACCGGGGTCTGTGATTGACGGACCGGTACCAGACCATTCGCTAAAAGACGGGACCTGGTGAACCGAGAATGTGCTGGCGCCCAAGGGGGATTTCCAGGTAACAACAGCATGGCGGACTGTATGAGAGGAAAATCCCTCAAGGACCTGAAAAAGAAGACACCGGTCCTGCTACAGATGGCGTTGTCGGAAGGCCTCCCGCTATCACAGTCACGGTAACCGATATTAACTGAAAAGCGAAATTTATATTTTGCGTTTTATTGATCTTTGGGGAATACTCCAAATCAACGACTGATATTCAATTGAGGATCAGGATCAACGTTCAAATGTACGGGTATTAATCATGTGAAAAATTGAAGATGCGGACCTTCATAACTATCTGCATTTTGAATCACGGAAATCCTGTCTCGGTGAATTGAATTCTTCGACTCCTTGCTGGAAGGAAACTTCACCCCTGAAGATGCTGTCCATGTGGTTTTCTGACTGTTCTTTGAAGCCAGATGAATGCTCCGACAGCTGCACCCTGCATCAGGATTGCATACCCCGAGACTGCACTCAAACTGATCCCATATAAAAAACCGAAGAATACACTCCCGGCAAACCAGGCGCCTCCATAGAGGGTATTGAAGATACCATAAGCAAATCCCCGTTTCTGGATAGAGGTGATGTCAGCAAGTGCTGCCCGGAGAATGGTCTCCTGTCCGCCCATTGAAAAACCCCACAGGATTGCCGCAATACACGCACCCTGGAAACCAAAGAAAAACGCCAGTGGTGCGATGGGGATATTTGCGAGCGGGATGAGTACGAGAACCTTGAGGCCGGTGCGATCATAGAGCTTTCCGAGAAGAAGGGCAGAGAGTGCATCGACTGCCATTGCTATTGCAAAGAAGACCGGTATCTGGGCTTCCGGGACAGAAGAGGTTGCGCTGAAATGATATGCCATGAGAGGGAATACGAGGAAGCCCGCCATCGAGAATACCGTGAATACCCCGTAAGGCAGAAGGATGCGGGGGGTGTGAACCTCGTCATGATTCACCGCATGAGCTTCTTCCAGTGAAACGGGATCGGGTATCAGCCTCCACGCAAGGAAGAGTGACACAACCAGCAGGATGAAGGGTATGACCATCAATGCAAATCCGTCGCCATATCCGCCCCGGAGTGCGAGCGAGGCTGCAAACACCAGCGGACCTGCGACGGCTCCCACCTGGTCAAGTGCTTCGTGGATCCCAAAACCCCAGCCTCTTCCCACCTGGTGTGCAGCATGGGAGAGGATCGTGTCCTTTGAAGGAGATCGTATCGCTTTCCCCAGCCTTTCAAGAAGGAGGAGCATGACTGCAATCTGCCAGGATCCTGCAAAAACAAGGAGGGGAATTGCTCCTATCAGCAGGTACCCAGTGATCGTGAAGGCCCAGTAGCTCCCGGTCCGGTCTGCGATATACCCTGAAGCCATTCTTATGGCATATCCTATGAATTCCCCGAGGCCCGAGACCCACGCGACAGTAAATGCCGATGCGCCAAGGATCATCAGGAATGGTCCGGAGATGCTTCGTGCACCCTCGTAGATGATGTCGCCAAAAAGGCTCACCATGCCGAGAAGGATAATAATCCGCATGGCTGCCGAGTGATCCGGATTTTTGTGCAACTGGTATCAGGCCCCTATGAGGGAGTAGATCTCATGAAAGATGGAGTGATCACTCAATGGTTATCCTTCTTTGTGACAATTGTATGTCCATTTCGATCTTCTCCAGGTGTTATTAAGAGCGGGTCTCACAGCAGCAGTTGATCCCCGTGTATTGGCGAATGATCACCAATTCGGTCCAGTTTCTGCTATCACTCCAGACGATCATTAACTGGGGATTTCAGCCTTTCGCAACCGAAAATTTATTCTGAAAGCTATGAGAAACGCCTTACTATATATAAACCTGGTAGGAATTTTACATTACCCGGTGAAGAATGAAATTTAATCCTGTCCAGATGGATGCAATGCAGGAGCTCACGAATATAGGAGCGTCCCACGCTGCAACCACGCTCTCGCAGATGCTTGCATGCAATATCGATATCAGTGTCCCTGAAGTGAAGATTGTAGATATATCCGACGTAGGAATGATCCTGGGTGATGAGGTTACCACAATGGTACTCTTCCAGCTCCAGGGCGACATCCCTGCAGGAGGTTTCCTGATTCTTCATCTGTCCAACGAATCTGCACTTCGTACCGCAAGTATCCTGTGCGGGGTTTCTGATGAAGTTCGGCCACTGGGTGAGATGGACCAGAGTGCACTTCTTGAGGTCGGAAACATCATGATGTCGGCCTTTCTCGGTTCAACATCCAGCCTTTTGGGCATCATGATGCTTCCCTCCCCCCCTTTCCTTGTGATCGATATCGGTCATGCAGTCCTCCAGTCGCTCATTGCACAGATGGGGATGGACGTGGATGATGTAATCATCTTCAAGGTCACGCTCGCTTCCAGCGAGAACAGGATCGCAGGGAACATCTTCATTTTTCTCGATGATGCCACGCTCACCAGGATCGCAACTCTCCTTGAAGCAATACTCAATCCACAACCTTCTCCTGTCTGAACGACGAGCCCACATGGATCCCCGGGTGCTTGTAGTATCCCGAAATAACTTTACACCCGACACAAACGAAAGTGTGCAGAAGTTATCCAACAGGGATATTGAACGGATCATCAAACAGTGGAAGAAAGGAAAACCAATTCCAGAAATCGCGAATTAT
>Ga0302251_1001689_pt1 | contig 12536 bp, 9 predicted proteins | sample AAG_RA_Gln_MG_FD_193534 | JGI IMG/M metagenome (GOLD analysis project Ga0302251, IMG submission 193534) | Enriched activated sludge microbial communities from anaerobic digester in WTTP, New Holstein, Wisconsin, United States - AAG_RA_Gln | ecosystem: Engineered > Bioreactor > Anaerobic >...
CCGGGAGGCCCATGCCCATCCCCTTGGACTTGTGGGAGCGCAGCGGCGTGAAGAGGGTCTTGACCACCGAGGGCGGGATGCCCGGCCCGGTGTCGGAGACCTTTATGACTAGCTTTCCGCCGGACCCGAAGGCGCTTATGCCGAGGCAGCCGCTGGTCGGCATCGCCTGCACTGAGTTGGTTATGAGGTTCGTGAGGACTCTCCTCATCATCAGCGGGTCAAGATCCGCGGTGAGCGAGCGGTCTGCCCGCACATCCACGCTTATGCATTGCGGCACCGCGATGTTGGAGAGGGTGTCGCCGATGAGGATGCCAACCTGCACCCGTGCAGTATGCAGCGCCAGCGGGCGCGCGAAGTCGGTCAGGTCGGATACGATCTTGTTCATGTATGCGATGTTGCGGTCGATCCGCTCGAAGGACCGCATCATCTCGGCCGATTCGGGGGACCTGGGCATCCCTTCGACCGTCCGCTCCAGCAGGAACATCGTGTTGACGATTGCCTGGAGTGGGTTCCTGAGGTCGTGGCCGACCATCGTCGCGGTCTCGCCTATCGCCGCCAGGCGGTGGGACTCCTGCAGCTGCGCTGTCCGCTCCCTGACGAGCTCCTCGAGGTGCCCGACGTGCCGCTTGAGCTCGTCCTCGACCCTCTTCATTTCGCTGATGTTGCGCACGCTCTCGATGGCGCCTACAATGTCGCCCCGCGTGTCGTAGAGCGGGGACGCGACCGCCCACATGTATCCGAGACAGGTCATGCCGTCAGCCGAGATCGAGCCTCCGGTCCTCTTGACATTGTGGTACTGCGCCTCGAAGGCAGGGTCCGGCTTCAGGATCAGGTCGATCAGTATCGGCCTCCTGTCGCCGTAGAAGGGCAGCGCGGGCTCGTGATCGCCCCTGCCGAGGATGTCCTCGGCCCTCACCCCGGTCAGGCCCTCCATCGCCCTGTTCCATGCAGTCACCCTGCCCCCGCGGTCTATCACGAAGGTGGCGTCAGGCAGGAAGCTCAGCAGCTGCTTCATCTGCTGGACGGATTCCCTGAGTTCGGCCTCGGCCCTCTTCTGGTCGGTGACGTCGCGGAGGATGCAGTGCGTCTGCTTGAACGTGCCGTCCGGGCAGTGGCCCACCCGCCCTTCGATGGCGGCCTGCAGGCGGGTGCCGTCCTTGCGGATCAGCTCCAGCTCGCTGCTGTTCCTTCCCTCCCTGATGAAGCGCGCGAAGCGCGCCTTGAACCCCCGCGAGTACTCGGGCGCCATGAACTCGCCGAACCAGCGCCCGACCGCCTCCTCCCGGGAGTAGCCGGTCATCTCGGTCCACTTCTGGTTCACATCGAGGATCGTGCCGTCCGCGTCGAGCGACTGGTAGCCAAGCGGAGCCTGGTCGAAGAACGCATGGAACCGCGCATCGCCCTCCTTGAGCGCGCCCACGGGGCCCTCGCTGCCGGAGGCGCCTTTGACGTCCCCGAAGACGAGGGCAACCATCCCCTCGCTCAGGATGTTGACGGACACCTCCGCCGCCACCTTGGTCCCGTCGCCCCTGATGAACGAGTACGTCCGCCCCTCGGCATCCCCGCGGTCGACTGCGGACTCGAAGTCCCTGCGCGCCCTGCCGCTGTCCTCCTCGGATACGTAATCGAAGATGCATTTCCCGACGAGGTCCTCCCTCCGCCCCTTCGACCGGAGGTCCCTGAGGAACTGCCCGTTAAGGTCGAGTATCCGCCCTTCTTTGTCCACGACCATAATCGACTGCGGCGAGCGCTCGGCAGGGGGCTTTTTTGTGGGGGCATCGTCTGGGGGCGCCGGGGCATCCATTAGCAGAGACCAACGCCATAACTTGCATGGAGGGGGTATTTAGGGCATTTGATTATGGCGCGGGGGCACTGCTGGCGGCGGTGCAGGCAGGAGATAAGGTTGGCCCTCTTTGAGCGGCCATGGTGCCCCCGCCAGCGCAGCAAAAAGGGGGGCATGCGGGACGCGGCTTCTATGCACATTATAGCATAGTATAGTATAGTATAGCATAAGATTACGGTCACATGGCAGTTAGGGCAGCAGCTTCTCCCGCTTGATGAGCCGCCCCGCGAGCAGGAATACGGCAAGGCTCAGGGCGATTACAACGGCGGCGTTTGCGAACACTATGGTCACTGCCATCTCCGGGAGGAGCGCGGGCACGAAGAAGGACGGCATGATGAGCAGGACGCCCAGCCCGATGCCCATCGGCTGGTTCGCGCCGACGCGCTGCTTCTGGAGCGAGCTGAACGCCATCATCAGCACAGTCGTGAATGCCACGGCAGAGACCCCCAGCACGATTGTCAGGACGGATATGCTGGGGAGGAGGGCGGAGCTGCCGCCGAGGATGAGGGTCAGCGCCGCGTTCCCGGCGACCTCGGCCACGAGTATGATCCCGGCGAGTGCAAGGGCAGCCTGGAGGTAGCTCCTGAACAGGCTGGACTGCGTCATGCCTATGGAGAGCATGTACTCGAGGACGCCGTTGTTCTTGTCGTAGACGAAGAGCAGGAGGACGGGGGTTGCCATCAGCACGGCGGTCATGGACGCCAGCCCTATGAAGAAGATTGAGAAGTACGTCTGCAGGTCGATCGGTATCTCGCTCGACGGGGGAGTCAGGATCCCCAAGGCGGACATCCCGATCGACATGGCGCCCATGAAGATGCCAAGCAGGAGGTAGGTCTTGGAGAGGTTGACGCTCCGCCTGAATATGATTCCTGTGGTGCCCATGCAGATCCCTCACTCAAAGAGCTCCTCGAGGGGGTTGTCCAGCTCCCTCATCTCGGTCACTACGGCGCCGCCGTCCACCAGCTGCTTGACCAGAGCCCCAGCCTCCTCCGGCGCGTTGAGGTTGACCATGTAATAGCCGTTGCTGAACTCCGCCCCGATCATCTTGGTCAGGTCGGATGGGGACTTGATCCCGTAGCGGTGCTTGGTCCGCTGCAGGCTGCTTATCTTGTCTGAGAACTTGATCGTCCCGTCCTTGATCAGGATCAGGTATGTCCCGATCTCCCTCGCCTCGTAGAGGTTGTGGGACGAGTACATCACTATACGGTCCTTGCTGAGGTTTAGGAGGTACTCGCGTATCTCCCGTGAGACCTTCGGGTCGACGTTGGAGGTAGGCTCGTCCAGGAGGTACAGGTCGCGGTCCCTTAGGAAGACCTTTGCGATGGAGGCCCGCTTCTTCTGCCCCTGCGAGAGGTCGGATATCTTCTTGTCCATAAGCGGCTCGAGGCGCAGGGCCTGGACCACGTGGTCGATGTCGCCCCCGCCCTCGATCTCGCAGAAGAAGTCGAGCGACTGGCGGACGGTCATCTCCTCCGGGAGGGCGTTCAGGTGCGACAGGTAGATCATGCGCTTCCGCGTCTCGCTGGATTCGAAGACGTCGGCCCCGTCAAACCGGACGGACCCGCTCTTCGCCTCAAGGATGCCGCATATAGTCCTGAAGAGGGTGGTCTTTCCGGCGCCGTTCGGGCCGACCACGACGTAGATCGACGGCTCGGTTATATTGAGCTTGATGTCATGGAGGACGTCCTTCCCCCCGTAGCCGGAGCTCACTCCCGAAAGTTCAAGGGTGTGCATGGATACCGACCGGCATACTATGGGGCGGCATCGCATTTATGCGTTTTTGTGAGGGGATGGGCGCGGGGCGCAGTGTCAGACGGCGAGCCTGCCGAAGGTCTTCGCGACGTCGACGCGGGCCGGGCGGCCCGCTTCCCCGATCCGCTGGTCCGGGGCGGGCGCAGCCTGTGCCGGCCCATTGAGCTCGGCCAGCCTCTCCGAGAACGGCTTCTTGTGCTCCGCCTTGAGGATGACCCCCAGCGCCTTCTTCTGGCGCGCCTCCAGCGCCAGCACCTCCTGCATCTTCCTGCCCATCTCGCCCTCCGACGCCACGACGGGGTCCCACCCCTCCAGAATCTCCGTGTTCCTGGCCACCCACTCGGCGTCCACGATGTTGTTCCACGTCGGGCAGGGCTGGATGACCTCGAGCAGGCCCGCCCCCCTGTGGGAGAGGCCCGCCTTGATCATCTCCTTGAGGTGCTTTACGTTGTAAGCGTAGCCCCTCGCGAGGAACGTGAAGCCGGCGGCCATGCAGACCCCGACCGGGTTGAGCGGGTCGTTGATGTTCGGGAAGGAGAGGGACTTCGTCTTGGCGCCCCTGTTCAGGGTGGGGGAGGCCTGCCCCTTCGTCAGCCCGTACACCCCGTTGTTGTGGACGACCACGAGGAGCTCGACATTGCGCCGGCCGAGGGCGATCAGGTGCCCCATGCCGATCCCGAGCAGGTCGCCGTCGCCCCCGTGGACGAATACCTTGAGTGATGGGTTGGCGATCTTGATGCCCGACGCGAACGGGATGGCCCTCCCGTGCAGCGTGTGGACGCCCGAGACGTTCACGAAGTGCGCGATCTTCCCGCTGCAGCCTATGCCTGAGACGAGGACGCACCGCTCGCGCTCGACGCCCATCTCCGAGAGGGCGCCCTTGAGCGCGGTGAGTATCCCGAAGTTGCCGCAGCCGGGGCACCAGTCCGACCAGACCTGCGTGGCGTATTCCTGGGACATCTCATTCGCCCCCCGACAGCGTGATCCTGAGGCGCCCCTCGTGGATGCTGCGGAGGGCGGAGACCACCTCGTCCTCTGAGACCATCCTGCCGGTGTCCTTCAGCGCCCTTGCGCCCACCCTGACGCCGCACCTCGCCTCGACGAGGTCCGAGAGCATCCCGCCGTGGTTGCACTCGATGCCGATGAGCCTCCCTGCGCCCTTCGCGAAGCCCCTGACGTAGTCGGCCGGGAACGGCTCCATGAGCCTGACCTGCAGCACCGCCGCCCTGCCGCCACTGCGGTTGATCTCCCCGAGGGCGTCGGCGCAGGCGCCGGCAGTCATGCCCCATGTCAGGATCAGGTCGTCGTACCGCTCTGGCCCGAAGAAGCGCGCCTTGTCCCCGTCCGGTATCTCGGAGAGGAGCTTTGCGGGCTTGCCCATCCTCTTCTCCTGCATCCGCACCCTGTTCGGGGGGCTCTCGGAGATGTGGCCCGCCTCGTCGTGCTCGTCACCGGTGTACCACTGGAGGGCCTCCCCTAGGAAGGCGCGGGGCGAGATCCCGTCCTCTGTGAACGCGAACCGCCGGTAGGGCGCCCCGTCCGGGCTGTGCCGCTTCCCCCTCCCCACTGCGGGGCTGAAGTCGGGCGCCATCGTCGTCACGCAGTTGGCGAGCGCCTTGTCGAGGAGGTGGATCACAGGGAGCTGGTACTCCTCGGCTATGTTCATGCACTTCACGGCGTCCTCCGCCGCCTCGCGGTGGCCCCCCGACGCCAGGACGGCCCTAGGGAACTCGCCGTGCCCGGCGTAGATGGAGAAGAGGAGGTCCGCCTGCCCGTTCCTGGTGGGGAGCCCGGTGGAGGGCCCGCCCCTCTGGTAGACCGTCACCACCACCGGCACCTCGTTCATCCCCGCCCACCCCAGCCCCTCGGCCATCAGCGAGAAGCCGGGGCCGCTCGTCGATGTCGCCGACCTGACGCCCGCCAGGCTGCCCCCTATCGCCATCGTTACCGCGGCTATCTCGTCCTCAGTCTGGACCACGGTCGGTCCTGCAGACAGGGTTCCGCCGGGGCCGATCACCGAGGAGCTCTGCTCGAGCGCGAAGGACTCGTCGGCGGCGGGGGTTATTGGATAGTAGGTCTGGAGCCCGAGCCCGCCGAGGACCTTGCCGATCGCTACGGCGTCGTTGCCGGCGACTATCAGCCGCCCCTTGCCCGCGGCGATCCCCTCCAGGGGCGCGGCGGCGATTCCCGCCCCCATTCCCATGCCTATGCCGGCCCCTTCCCCTGCCGCAGCCTTTGTGCCTCCGATCAGCCCGCCGACCAGGTCTATCGTCCTCAGGTTCACCTCGAGCGCCTCCTTCTTGCCGCCGAAGACCGCCGCTGCCGCCGACTTGATCGGGCCGGTGCCGATCCCGGTGACCCCGAGCAGCGCGGTAGCGAGCGCGGTGTTCATCACCTTCTCTATGAGCGGGGGCCTCCCCTCGAGGACCTTGCTTATGGCCTCCGCGAAGGGCATCCTGTGCACGTTCACGCCACGGGAGGCGAGCCACGCGTCGAGGTCGTCGACGGTCTCTCCAACGCCCTGCTCCCCGAAGAACCGCCTCAGCTCCTCGGCCTTCTCCGGTTCCATGGGCGGGTTCTTCAGCAGCGCCCTCTTGCCGATCGCCAGGTCGTGGATCACGGCCCCGCCCTCCCTAACCTCGTGGAAGTGGGTCACCAGGCTCTCCACGTCGAGCGCCCCGAGCGCGTCTACGGGGTACTTTATGCTGCCGACCTGCCGCTCCGAGAAGCGGATGTGCGAATAGCTGTGCTTCCCCTTGATGTTGGAGTGGTACTCGCGGTCCGCGAGGACCATGTAGCCGTGCGCAGCGATGGCCCTGACCGCCAGGATGCTTGCGGTCTCTATGCCGCCCCCCTGCGGGCCGCCGATCAGGATGTTGCGGTCCATGTCAGTCCCCCGCGCCGGTCAGCTCGTGCGCGTCCGGGTCGACGTAACACCCGGCGAAGAGGTCGTGCCCATCGTGCCTCTCCTTGTCCCCCGCGTGCACCGTCGTCCTGCAGTCCCGGCACCAGAGGAAGTCCCCCTCGTTGCGCTTCCTGCCGAAGGCTTCGCACGCGGGCATGTGGCCCTCGGTAACCATCCCCTTCTCGGGGCACCTGCCGAGGTACGTGAAGAACAGGTCCGGCGTCCAGTGCCTGCAATCCTTGCATGACTGCATAAAAATACACTGGTAATACCTCGCCGGATGGGGATTTAACCTTTTTTTGCTGCGGGCCGGAGGTGGGGCTAGGGCAGGGGCGTGGGGGGGCGAGGGTGCGGGCGCCCCACTGATGCGGCGGCTTGCGGCCGGGCAGGGGCATGAGCGGGAGACGCCAAGGAGATAAGCCCGGCGCAACAAGGGTTAGTGGGGGATTGAGGATTCCCAAGGTCATTCATTTTGAGATCCCCGCCGACGACACGAAGAGGGCGGCGGAGTTCTATTCGAGGGTTTTTGGATGGAAGGTTGAGAAGTGGGGGCCCATGGAATACTGGAGCGCCACGGCCGGAGGGGAAGATGAGCCGGGCATCAACGGCGCAATCGTGGCCCGCTCCGAGATGCCCGTCACGAGGAACACCATAGCGGTGGCGTCCATAGAGGAGTTCGCAGAGAAGGTCGCCAGGGCAGGGGGGAAGGTCGTCAGCCCCAAGATGGCCATCCCGGGCTATGGCTACATAGCGGCCTGCGTCGACACGGAGGGCAACGCCTTCAACATCATGCAGCAGGACCCTAATGCCAAGTGATCGGGCAGGCTGACGGCGCAGGGCAGTTCAGTTCAGCCCGGCCTCAGGTTCCGCAGTGAGTTGTACTCCTCGGCGGCCTTGTAGGCATCATACATCCCCTGACGGGCCCCCACGGCTGAAGCCTGTGGGCTTTCCGCCCCTCCACATTCCCCCTCGTAATATACTTTTGTCAACAAACTATATATATTGACAAAAATATATTAAGTGGCATGTGTCCGGAATCGGCAGCCCCAGAAAAAATATTGAGTTTTATAAAAGAAAAACAAGTAGTTGCGGGTAACGATATCGCTCGAGCTTTTAACCTGAAACCGATAACAGTAAAGAACTACCTTAGCAGGCTTGCCCGGATCGGAGAGGTCAAAAGCGTAGGCGGGGGGCTCTATCAAGTCGGGAATGGCGAGAGGGTCACCATGAAGGCGGGGGCGGCGCTGACCAGCGTGACTAAAAAGCTTCAAGAGGCATTTCCGGTGACCGAGTTCGCCGTTTGGTCGCTGCAGATGCTCTCCGATTACTCGCACTATATGATCGGGAGGGACATCATGTTTGTCGAGACTTCCAAGATGTTGTCAGCAAGCGTGCGAGACGAACTCGTCTCAAAGGGGTATCGAGCAGTACTGCAACCTGAGAGGAGGGATTTTCGGGAGTTTGCTAGCTATAAGGAGGCGCCCATATTCATCCTGGAACGCAAAGAACGCTACGGCCTCGTTAAGGTTGAGGGCATTCTGGTACCCACTCCGGAGAGGGTCTGGGCAGACATTTATTACCTCTCCACTAGGAAAGACCTTGCTTTTGACCCGTTTGAGCTCGGCCTGATCTTTGCAGCCATGGTGGACAGGGGAGGGGTAAACTTCGACCTGCTTTTGCGTTATTCTGACCGCAGGGGGATCTTTAGAGAGGTGTTGATTTTCTTGTATGAACTGATGAAGACCAACTCCGATGCGGGGAAGAAGATTGTCGAACATGCCATCTTGGGCAGGCGAGGGACCCTTGACACGATCGCCGCCATGGTTGAGGGGGGCAAGAAGGCATGATTGATACGACCAAGACCGAAGGGACCGCTGAGAGCTTTGACCCTTCAAGGATTAACGGGCTGCTTTCTGCGGGTCTGATCAACAATGTCACCAATCTGGAGAAGGCAATTTTCAGCCTTGAGTATTTGGCGCAGCTGCAAAAAGAAGGCTTGGATTTTGTGTTTAAGGGCGGTTCGGCGATTCAAGTGGTTCTGCAGAGCAGATGGGCACGCCTTAGTGTCGATGCAGACATATGCTCAGGCATTTCAGAGAAGGAGCTGCTCGAAGTCATGGGTAACATCCACAAGAAGTTTGACAGGACGGCATTTTCCTTCAGGGTCAGAGGCAGATCGGAAGATGGAGCGGTGCCGTTTTATAAGTACATCCTTGAGGCGCCTCCGATCGTGACGGCCGGAGGCGTCCGGAGTTTTTTGCTAGACGTTATGGGAGTCAGGCCCAATTATGCCACAACCAAAATTGCACTCAAGACACCCTTTTTTGATTCTGACGCATCCATAACAACGCCTACGATTGGAGCCTTGCTTGGGGATAAGCTCAGCACAATCGGACCTAACACCGCGGGTCGCCATCTGGCAGATAGCCGAAATGGTGTTGAGTATGCCAAGCATTTCTACGACATAAAGAGCTTGCAAGATGCCGATTTCGATTTTGATGACTGTTACTCGGCTTTCCATGAAGCCATTGAGTTGCAATCCAAAATTCGGAAGAAGAAGTTCTCAGTGGGGGAGTGCTGCGAAGATATGTCATTTACCTGCAAAGTTGCATCTCTGTCCCAGAGCATTGGCGAGCAATCGATCGCAAAGCTTCCGCAGCAACAGGGTGCGCGGGCACGCTCTGAATTCAGAATCTTACGTGACGGCTTGACCAGGTTTCGTCCATTCTTGGTTCAAGGGCTTGCTTATTCGTGGGATGACCTAAGGCATCATGCCGCCTTGACGGCGCTGTTAGCAAAAATGGTGCAGGTAAAACTTTCGGAGGGCAGAGTCAAATCGCTTCTGAAGGCGAGCGCGCCCACAAAGAAAGAGGAGATCGATGCAATGGCCGCCAGGATGGTGACCATCCCTGAGGCAGACAGGTGGTTCATCCAGCTTGATGAAATGATCAACTTCCCCAGAATCCTGAAGACGTGGCATGACTATTTCTTTTTGGAAACCACGGCATAGCAGGATTTCGCCTTTTTAGGCCAAGCAGGGCATTCAAGCTCTGCGACGGGAATGAGGTCGTGATGGTGAACGACTTCCCCCCTTTCACCTTATTATGAGGCGCGCGCACAGCTGGATAGTGCTCACGAGGTATGCCGGAGGCGGCGGTGGGGCAGAGGTGAGTCTCGTGACGCTGATGCGGCAGGACCACGCCTGGACCTGCATGGACGGCGAGGCGGCACCCGAGCAGTTCCATGGAGGCTCATTGGCCGAGATGATCCGGGACCTGCTCAGGGTTTATTCGAGCGGCTGGGACCGATGGGTCTCCCGACTATGGCTGGATCAGGCATGTCCTCATTGGCTTTGGGACGGGGCTGACGCCGAGTTTTCATTCGGGCAAACTTTGGCTCCGCACGCGCTCTATTTCCTTAGAATGGGGGCTAACGTAAGTTTTAAAGAATATGAGCGCGCTAAATTGACTTGCACGCATTGATGACAGGAGAGCTTCATATGGAGACGGTTAACCCAAAATCTGACCTGGGTGTTGAAGTGTGCGATCCCATTCCATTGACCCCGGAGGAGAAGGCGGTCTTCGCCCCTTGCTTGGAGAGGCAGGGGCTATCGCCAGATTTCCTGGACATCATCACAAACATCCCGAACCGGAGCCGCGTGATTAAAGTATGGTCGGAAGGGGGGGAGTTGCTGGGCACCACGACCGTGCTTCTGACCCCTTCAGTCTTCATGAAGCACTGCTTTGGCCACGGCAACCATATCGGAACGAACAACACGTTCTTCTTCTCGGAGGGCGCCAACAGGTCTGAAGTCCTGAGCGCCATGTTCAGGAAGCTTCTGGAGCTGAGGCCGATGGGCTCGTACATAGGTTTCCTTGATGACGACTTGATCTGCGACTTCAGGCATGCACTGGAAGGCATAAGCTACCAGGTTGCGGGCAAGGTCATGGAGGCGGGCGCCATCTCGACCAAGAGCCCTGATGCCGCGAAGGCTCTGCTTGGCAGCCACGGCAACCTTTCGCGGCAGATAAACAGGTTCCGGAACAAGGGCGGCGAGATATCCATTCATGAGGGCGCTGTCAAGGATGGGCTGGCAGATGCTTTTGTGAAGTGCTGCAAGTCATCGTATCTGAAGAGCCCCCACCCGGGCGCGCCTATCAATGTGGAGGCTTATGGGGAGCATGTTCGGAAGTTCATGGAGAGCTATCCGTCTGCCCTGTATATCTACGCCAAGCTGGGTGGCGAGGTTGTCGGAGTGCAGATATTCATCAGGCACAGAAATTACCTGGAATTGACTGAGGGCGGGTTCTTGACTGACACCTGCCATGCCTACGAGAACATCATCATGTCCTCAGTGCAATATGCTGCCGAGCACGGGCTCGAAAAGGTAAGCTACGGTCTGATCCTGAATCAGACCAAAGACCGCCTCTTGGACAAGGAAGGCAGAAGGCCGATTTACATGATATCCATGGGAGCCGGAACGACGCATTCGTCGGCCATGGGGCATGTGGACCCCAGAGCCCACGAACAGTTCCCTCGGCTATATTGGAAGGACAGGAGCGCGTTCCCGGATCGGCCACTCTAGCGCCGCAGACGTTGGGCGCGCGTGGGTTCCAGATTGAGGGGGCGGATTGCGTCTTGGGGGGAGGCATGGCTCTCCTGCGCATCCGACCTCACAATTTCAATAATGCGCCTTTTGCGATGGCGCGGCAGATCAGCGCATGGACAACCGGAGTGGCGGACCAGTGGGGAAATGCCCGCTCGTAGCATCTCTTGAACGCATACGGGTCCGGATTCGCAAGCCCTCGCTCCTCCAGGGCATGGACGTACCACCCCCGGGGGGGCACGCCGGACATTGCAAATGTGCTATGCACCTCTTGGGCAGCGCTCTTCTCCGGAGGCCTGTTGCGAAATACCGGGCCGTCTACGCGGTCTACCATGTTGGCAGGGAACCGAAACGGCAGCGAGCTGAGGCTCTTGACGCTTGACGAGAAGAAGACGTTGTGGTCAGGATACTCTTTGGATAGGGCATGATGGCGCAGCCAGCGGATGCCTTTGGCAACGAGCTGCGGCACTTCTTCCGGAGTCTGGCCCAGCCATTCCATGCCTGCATCTTGGCAGGTCGTCCACAGGTTGATGAGGGTGTTGACTGAGAGGGCGGTGATGAACTTCCGGTCGTTGTGGTTGTTCGGGACCCGCAGGTATGATCTGATGCCCGCCCCCAAGGCGGCCCCGTCCCAGGATGCGCACTCGCGGTCGTGCTGTGCGGAAGGCAAGAGGTGCCCAGTGATCCTGTCCCTTGCCGTTGTCGAGAGGGCCCCTCTGACTTGCTGGAGGAGCGCTGCGTCTGGCCCCTGAGCCAGGGGCTGTTGGAGCAGGTTGACTGTGCGGGAGGCGAAGAAGAAGGCGAGGTATGGGGAGGGGTAGTAGAGCAGGAGGAGGTCCGGCTTGTCCACGACGGCGCCCGATTCGATCCCCCATGCCAGAAACTCGGCCGTGTTCGTTACCAAGGCGGGAAACTCCTCAACTTCATGGGGGAACGAGCCAGCAAGTGCGCTCTTCATCGCGGCATAGACAAAATTCGCCGAGACGCAGTAGTCGACGTTATTGACGTTAAAAGGCATCTTGTAATAATGCTGGATCCCCTCGCGGTTCAGCCCGAGGGTAGACGCCCAGGTGGTAAGCAGCATGAATCCGGGCGTGCCGCGCCCCCTGCCCTCAAGCCCCCAGAGGAATTCACGGATGGCGTAAAAAGTTCGGGGATCGATCGCATTGGCGTTCTTATCATTGCAGAAGGGGCGATAGGAGCAGCCCACTGCGTGCCGCGCGAGCTTGTTAAAGTCGAAGTCATTCGCCGACCAGGCCGACCAAGGCTCCGGAAACGCCATGCGGAGGGCGGAGAGGGAAGACCCGAGCGCCCAGTTGAGGGCAGAGTCGTCGAAATCGGCAGGCAGGCAGAATAGGGACGAGGACCGCCTCGGCTCATGAGGGGGATGGGATTGGCTCCCATGTTCATGAGGAGCAGCGGGTCTTGAG
>Ga0302251_1001691_pt1 | contig 12520 bp, 11 predicted proteins | sample AAG_RA_Gln_MG_FD_193534 | JGI IMG/M metagenome (GOLD analysis project Ga0302251, IMG submission 193534) | Enriched activated sludge microbial communities from anaerobic digester in WTTP, New Holstein, Wisconsin, United States - AAG_RA_Gln | ecosystem: Engineered > Bioreactor > Anaerobic >...
CCAGCGATACTCCGGTAAAACGTTTGATAACGGTTCCGTAGCTTCTCAAAGATGTCCTTCTTAATAATAAGAATCTTTGCTGCCTCTTTGGAAATGAGGGGGTAAGGATCTATGGTATCATTCCCACCCGATTTCTTAATTTACTGTTGACAAAAGGCATAAACGTGTTACTTTAAGAAAGTGCGGCACATAGAGATTCTCGAAGTGGTATCGTTAGTCCCGCGGTTAAAACTCGGAAAAAATAACGCAAACCTTCGCTCATAACAGAGTGGAGGTTTTTTGTTGGGCAGATGGCCTATCGAGCTGTCTATGGGCGAGATAAGCCATAGGCCGAAAGCCGCCTGCGAAATAATCCAGAGCGCGCATGAGTGTATGCTCCCGCGCAGGGGATGGGAAAAAGGAGATTCAGGATGAGATACAAAGAAGAAGACGAAATTGCCACCAAAGGTGAGATAGTAATTTATCAAGCTAAAGATAAGCAGGTGCAGCTTGAGGTCAAGTTTACCGGAGAAACTATCTGGCTTACTCAGATGCAGATATCCCGGTTATTTGGTACCCAGCGGCCGGCTATAACAAAGCATTTATATAACATATTCAAATCCGGAGAGTTACAAGAGAATTCAGTATGTTCCATTTTGGAACACACTGCAAAAGACGGGAAAGAATACGCCACTAAATTCTATAATCTCGACGCAATTATTTCCGTGGACTATAGGATTAATTCCAATAGAATGGTTTCTTATGAATAATTTCAAGTTCGAAGAAGTAAAACATTGCGGCGAAAAATCGCGTAATAAACAGGAAAAAGGGAAAAACAACTATGAATATTGACTTTGAACATGGGAGCCGTCAATGGAAGATAAAGTCCTTGGAAAAATGAGCCGGGAGGAACAGGAGCTTCTTGCCGGGAGGCTATTGGGAACTCTTGATTTGCTTGATTTAAAAGAAATGAAGAAATTCCGTCTGGGTATTGACTATGAAGATTCTGCCTGCCAGGAGCTTGTTTTTAAGCAGAGGGGAAAGTCTCTTGAAGAATGCCGTGAAGTTGTGGAAAATGAAGGGCTTCCCGTTATGAGCAGATATTTTAATTACCGAAAAGGAAAAGAACTGTCGGCTATTATGGATAAGGTTATCGTTAAATATGCTGGAAAAGAACCTGCAAAAGCCGAAGCAGCCAAGACGGTATTAGTTTTGATGGATGATAAGACTTTTAATCCGGGATACCTGCCTTTGCTGGAAGCTTTGTTCATCATTGAACTTAAAGAAATGGAAAATGAGATTTTTTCCGATCCGCAATATTTCGAACAGCGCGGTTTAGGTTATCTGGAATCCGGCGATCTTGAACGGGCAAAGGAATTTTTCCTTTTAGTGAGAGAAGTGGATGACCGGCACTGGAGTAGTTATGAGAATCTGGCGAAGGTTTATCATAAACAGGGCCTGAATAAGGAGGCGGCTTGCGAGATACAGGAAGCGCTTTCAAGAATATATAAATGCTGGAAAGAAGAGCAACAATATCTTGACTATGAAATCGTGGAGGAGATAGAGGAACAAGCCGATGACATCTTGGGCAGGGATAGAAAGGAATTCTTGAAACGCCTGAGCAAATACGCGTATGGGCTGCTTTATTTTCTCGGGGCAGCGCCTTTGGGAACTGTTATTGAAGAAATCAAAGCAGAAGGCGCATGCCGGAAAGAATTTACGCGAGAAGAGTTGTTGGGCAATCTGCAAGAAGATACCCGTATCACTATTGACGGCGGACTGGTTTCCTTGAGGGATGTCTCCGATCCTCACATTATCATTGATGAAGTGGCACGGCGCGGTATTAAACAATGCAGTCCCTGTTCGCTTTCCGGTTTAAAACTTGCCGAAGAAGGCCGTATCGCGGAGATGTTGTTTACTCAAAACCGCGGATATAAGGATTTGAACAAAGAATTGAGAAATCTTACCCGGAAAGCTCTTTGTCTGGTGAATGTATATGAAGAATTGCGCAAAGACATAACCGGCAAGAGTCATTTTGACGCTCTCGTAAACAACTTTATTCAAGCCGGTAATGTTGACGTCGAGCGGTTTGTCGAGATACTAAATGTTGTGTGGAATGAATTCCCTCGCTGGGAATTGGGCGGAATTTCCCCTTCCGAGGCAGCGGAACAGGCAAGAAAAACCGGACGGGCACCTCAATTGCATACTTTCACGACATCCTTTCTGTCTCCCGTGCATGATAGTCTTGCATCACAACAGGAAAAAACCGGCAGGAACGATCCCTGCCCCTGCGGAAGCGGAAAGAAATTCAAGAAATGCTGCGGGAGGTGAATGTACAGGCGAGAATATTGAAATATGGAATATGCTAAAATTCCGACGGAATAATCGTACTACTCTAACGAAGTGCGGCACGATAAATGTGTTTTACGTGATATCGTTAGAATAGGGCGGAGTTTTTTTGTTGGATTTAGTTGTGAAGCAGTGGGGTAAGGATGAGCAAAAATGAAATTATAGCGCATCGTAGAGATATAGATGGTTCGGTTCATGAGTTATGGGATCATCTTGAAGAAGTTGCCCAGACGACCGGAAAATTCGCCGCTAAAATCGGATTACAAAAGCAAGGTGAATTAATAGGCTATCTTCATGATGTTGGTAAAGCAAGCGATCAGTTTCAGCAGTATATAAAGTCAGCCGTGGGTTTGATTGATGAAGACGACGATGATTATGTGGATTTTGTAGGGAAGAAAGGAAAGATCGATCATTCAAGTGCGGGAGCACAATTGCTTGCGCAATTGCTTAATATAGAAAGGGAAGGCGCCGTTTTTGTTAAAGAGATTCTTTCCCAGTGTCTTCTATCTCATCACTCGGGATTGATTGATTGCGTTGCTCCTGACGGAACGGATATTTTCTCGAAACGAATGGTAAAGAGCGACGCAAAAACGCATGTCGGTGAAGTTATTGCTAAATTACCCAGTTCTTTGAATGAGCGGTTAAATGGTCTTCTGAACTCTGAAGAGATGAGTAATGTTCTAATCGAACGGCTTAAAGCTTTGTGCGAAAAGAATAATGACTCAAAAGAAACCCTTTCGTTTAAATGGGGGCTTTTAACCCGTTTCTTGTATAGTTGTCTAATTGATGCAGATCGTTTAAGCACGGCTGATTTTAAATGCCCGAACATAAAAAAGATTAGAAAAAATGGGAAGTATGTTTCGTGGGATGTTTTAATTACTCGACTTAACGAAAAGTTGAATAGCTTTAAGGCGGATAGCGATATTGACAAGTTGCGTGCTAAGATATCTGCGCAGTGCTTTGATTCTGCTGATAAGGATAAAGGTCTTCATCTGTTAACAGTACCAACCGGTGGCGGTAAGACGCTCGCCAGCTTACGTTTTTCCCTGCAACATGCTAAAAGGCATAGTATGGATCGCATAATTTATGTTTTACCATATACATCAATTATTGATCAAAATGCTGACGAAATTAGAGCGATACTAGAAAAAGATGGGGATCAAGGGCATGTAGTTCTGGAACATCATTCAAACTTAACACCCGAGGAAGAAAACACTCGTCAAAAGATATTGGCCGAAGACTGGGACGCGCCGGTAATATTTACAACTATGGTGCAAGTTTTGGAAGCTTTTTGGGGATCAGGAACACAGAGTGTTCGGCGGCTGCATCAAATGGCGAATACGGTTATTATATTTGATGAAATTCAGGCGCTGCCTATTAAATGCGTGTATATGTTTAATATAGCTGTGCGGTTTTTGGTAAATAACTGTGGGTCAACGGTTATGCTTTGCACCGCTACCCAGCCGCTTTTAGACAAGGTTGAACGGAAAAGCTGTTCTTTGACGATATCTGATGGACAACAGATTGTACCTGATACAAAGAAATTGTTTAGAACTTTGAAGCGTTTTGAGGTATATGACCAGCATAAGCCTGAAGAATGGAGCACTGAAGAAATTAAAACCTTGGTAGTTAGGGAGTTAAAAATAAGTGGTAGCGTCTTGATTATCGTAAATACAAAGAAGACAGCGAGGGAGATTTATCAGCAGTGTCGGAATGGAATTAATGGGGTCGTGTACCATTTGAGTACTTATATGTGTCCGGCGCATCGGATCACACAATTTAAAGAAATGAGTGAGCTTTTAGCAAAAAGACAACCAGTTGTTTGCGTAAGTACACAGCTTATTGAGGCTGGCGTTGATGTAGATTTTGGTTCGGTTATAAGGTCTTTGGCTGGTCTGGATTCAATTGCCCAAGCCGCTGGCAGGTGTAATCGCCACAAAAAGCGGGATACCCCGGGTAGGGTGACCATAATAAATCCGAAAAATGAGAATATCGACAACCTTAATGATATGTTGATTGGGAGACAAAAGGCGGAGAGGATTCTTGATGAGTATAAAAAAAACCCGGATTCCTTTGATGGTGATGTGCTGGGTCTAAAAGCCATGGAGCGGTATTATCAGTATTATTTTTATGAGCGCGCCAATGATATGAATTATCCTGTGAGCAGTAATTCAGCAGTGGGGCGTAACGACAATCTTTTCAGCCTGCTTTCTGTAAATGACTCTTCCGTAAAAGAGTATACGCGCATTAATAAACAATCTCCTCCTATCCCGTTAAGGCAGGCGTTTATGTCGGCGGCAAGGGTTTTTCAACCTATTGATTCGTCAGCTCGTGGTATTGTTGTACCGTATGCGAAAGAAGGGCAAAGGATTCTTAATGCTCTTTGTGCTGTGCATGATGTCGAAAAGCAATATTGGCTTTTAAAAGAAGCGCAACGCTATTCAGTAAACATTTTTGAAAACGATTGGAGAAAATTATCTCAGGCTATTCATGAAGTGCAGGTTGGAGTAGGAATATTTTATTTAGATGAACAGTATTATAGCGATGATTATGGAATAAGTGAAGAACCTGTTAGCTATATGCGGCTATTGAACGGTTAGAAAGGAAGGTTTTTATGCAAAAAGAAAATAAAGTAGAGTTTTCCGTATCAGGGAAGTATGCCCTTTTTACTGATCCGCTGACTAAGATTGGCGGCGAAAAATGTTCGTACCACATCCCAACCTACGAAGCATTGAAAGGTATCATAAGCTCGGTATATTGGAAGCCGACAATTATATGGATTATTGATAAAGTAAGAGTTATGAAGCGAATTCGCACCCAAACAAGAAGCGCGAAGCCGATTGAGTACAGCGGTGGTAATTCACTCGCCATTTATACCTATCTTGCTGAAGTCGAATACCAAGTACAGGCGCATTTTGAATGGAATCTGCATCGCCAGGATTTAGCAAAAGACAGAAATGAGAATAAGCACTTTTTTGTTGCGCGCCGCATGATCGAAAAAGGTGGTCGGCGTGATGTGTTTCTTGGCGCGCGAGAGTGTCAAGGGTATGTAGAGCCGTGTAAGTTTTTTGGAGGCATTGGTGATTATGATAAATATGGTGAGTTTGCCTTTGGTTTAATGTTTCACGGGTTTGATTATCCCGATGAGTCGGGTACTCCAGAATTGTGGTCGCGTTTTTGGAGGCCGAAAATGCACGATGGGATTATTGAATTTGTTCATCCAAGAGATTGTGATAATAAACTCCGTAAACTTGTTCGTCCAATGCAGGCGCAGAACATTGAAACGATTGGTTTAAAAGAAGAAGGCTTATTGGATGGCTACATAGAATCGGAGGCACAATAATGAACTGGATGCAGAGGCTTTATGAAACTTACGAGAATTGTCAATCTATGATTGGTAAGATCGAAGATGACAGTAAAGTGCCGCTTTTGCCGATTTGCCATACTACCCAGAAAGCACAAATTGAAATAGTAATTGACGGAGAAGGTAATTTTCAGCGTGCCAGAGTCGTGCCCAAAGGACAAGCACGTACTATTATACCTTGCACCGAGGCATCAGGTGGGCGAACCAGCGGAGAGGCCGCGCATCCCTTATGCGATAAATTGCAATATGTGGCAGCGGATTATCATAAATATGGAGGTAAAAAAGCATCTTATTTTAAGAAATATCAATCTGAACTTAATAAGTGGTGTGAAGAAGAATGTTTTAAGCATCCTAAGGCTATGGCGGTATTTAAGTATATAAGTAAGAAGGAGGTGATTAAAGATTTAGTAAATAATAACGTTTTAGTTACGGATGGTTATGGTAAATTAAGCGAGAAGGGGACAAAAAGCGAAGATCTCCCGGAGATTTTTCAATTGTTGAACGATCAGTCTGAAGCCTTTATTCGATGGGAAGTAGAAATACCCGGTAAGGCGTGTTCAAAGGCCTGGGAAGATGCTACGCTTTGGGACTGTTGGATTAAATATTACTTAAGCACAAAGAAAGACAAAGCTTTTTGTTGTATTACCGGAAAAGAAGAAATATTTGCTGATCAACACCCGGCTAAAATACGTAACGATGGTGATAAAGCAAAACTCATTTCTTCCAACGATATATCTGGTTTTACTTTTCGAGGGAGATTCACAGAAGCAAATCAAGCTTGTGTTGTTTCTTATGGTGTAACGCAAATGGCGCATAGTGCATTGCGATGGCTTATTAGTCGACAAGGTTATCGAAGTGGCGATCAAGTAATTGTCGCATGGGCGGTTTCAGGCGAACAGATCCCAAAACCTGTTGATGATGCTTTTACTATTTTAGGAGAGGAAAACTTAGTTAGTGATAATACTGCGAGTATATCTACCGCTCAAGAACTAGCGTTAAAACTGAGGAATAAAATAGCTGGCTACAAGACTCATTTAGGAGAGACAACAGGAATTGTTGTTATGGGGCTTGATTCTGCGACTCCCGGCCGCATGGCGATAACATATTATCGGGAATTGACAGGCTCCGATTTTCTTAAATGTTTAGACCGCTGGCATAATTCTTGCGCTTGGATGCACGATTATCGTTTCATAGAAGAGGCGCAAGAAAAGAAAGTCAAAAGAAAGCATTTACGTTTTGTAGGAGCGCCTTCTCCGAAAGATATTGCTGAAGCGGCATATGGAGTTAAGATGGATGATAAGCTAAAAAAAGCTACAATAGAACGTATTTTGCCTTGTATTATTGATGGACGTCAGATTCCACGCGATATCGTAGAGTCGATAGTCAGACGCGCAAGTCACAGCGTGGGATTAGAAAATTGGGAGTGGAATAAAGTGTTTAGTATTGCCTGTGCGCTTTATCGAAAATTAAACGAGAAGGAGGGTTATGATATGGCATTAGAAGAGGGCAGAAAAACGCGAGATTATCTGTATGGACGTTTGTTAGCATTAGCAGATAGTTTAGAACGTTGGGCTTTAAGTAAGGCAGGAGAAGATCGGCAGACAAATGCGGCCAGGTTAATACAACGTTTTTCAGAGCATCCGTATAGCACGTGGAAAATAATTGAGCTTTCACTTGCACCGTATAAAGCTAGGTTAGGCGTGCAGTCACTGAAAAGGCAGAGTATGATTACTCAAGTTGTGGCAATGTTTGAATACGACGATTATACGAACGATAAACGGTTAAGTGGCGAATTTTTATTGGGATATCATTGTCAGAGGGAAGCTCTTAAATCTAAGAACGAAGATAATGATAGTGAGAAAGAATCAGTGACTATAGAAATCGAATAAAAGGAGGATTTGTTATGGAAACACTGAAAAATAAAATTGATTTTGCGGTTATCTTTAGCGTAAAAGGGGCTAATCCTAATGGCGATCCACTAAATGGGAATCGGCCACGAGTAAACTATGAAGGGATGGGAGAATTATCCGATGTTTGCCTTAAACGTAAAATCAGGAATCGTCTAATGGAAAAAGGATTAGCTATTTTTGTTCAATCAGATGATAACAGGGTTGATGAATATCGGAGCTTGCGTAATAGGGCAGAAGGAGAACTAAAAGAAGCAATGGATAATGAGAAGACCTTCCGAGCCGAAGCGTGTAAGAAATGGATTGATGTTCGCGCTTTTGGGCAAGTATTTGCTTATAAAGCCAAGACAGGTAGTAGAGTTAAAAAGCAAAAAGAAGAAGGCGAACAAAATAAAGGTGATAATACCAGTGTTTCTATTGGAATTCGTGGGCCAGTGTCGATTCATTCAGCGTTTAGTGTTGCACCGGTAGACGTAACCAGTTTACAAATTACTAAGAGCGTTAGCGGTGAAGGAGATGGCGCAAAAAAAGCGTCAGATACCATGGGTATGAAGCATCGGGTAGATCAAGGAATATATTTTTTCTTCGGGAGTATGAATCCGCAACTGGCTGAAAGGACGTTGTTTAGCGATAAAGATGCGGAGAATATTAAACAGGTACTTCCAAAGCTTTTTGAGAATGATGCTTCATCGTCACGACCCGAGGGAAGTATGAGAGTTTCCAAAGTCATTTGGTGGGAGCATAATTGTAAGTCAGGGCAATATTCTTCTGCCAGGGTACATAAAACTTTGTCAGTAAATCCGGACGGGACATATTCTTTAGATAGACTTGAAGGGTTACGGCTTGAAGAAATAGAAGGGTTTTGATAGTCGTGGTTTATCCGAAATAAAAATGTTGAAAGGAGTGTTAGATAATGTTTCCAGAAACTAAAATCGCAGTATTTAAAGGACGTAGCGTCCGGAAGATTTTATATCAAAATGAATGGTGGTTCTCGATAATTGATGCCGTGCAAGTCTTGACCGATACGCAGCGTCCCCGGAAGTATTGGTCGGATTTGAAGAAGAAATTGATAAAGGAGGGATATTCCGAAGTGTCCGAAAAAATCGGACAGTTAAAAATGCCCGCCCCTGACGGAAAAATGCGCGATACGGATTGCGCGAATACGGAAACGTTATTTCGTATTGTCCAGACGATCCCTTCTCCTAAGGCCGAACCGTTCAAACGTTGGCTGGCCAGGGTTGGATATGAGCGGATTCAGGAGATTGAAAATCCTGAATTAGCTACAAAACGGACGCGAATGCTGTATAAGCTTAAAGGATACAGTGATGATTGGATAGAGAAGCGAATGAGAGGAATTGCCATACGGGAGGAACTGACCGATGAATGGCAGAAAAGAGGCGCGCAGGAAGATAAGGATTATGAGATACTGACCGCGGAGATATCAAAAGCTACGTTTGGTGTCACGCCCTCCGAATACAAAGAAATAAAAGGGCTTAAGCGTCAGAATTTACGCGATCACATGGATGATTTCGAGTTGATATTTACAATGCTGGGTGAACGTTCTACTATCGAGATCCATCGTAATGAAGATTCTCGAGGAGTAAATAAGTTGAAATCGGATGCTAATGCCGGAGGGCGCATCGCTGGAAACGCCAGAAAAGCGTTGGAAAGGCGTTTGAAGCGGCCGATAGTATCGGGACATAATTATTTGAAAGAAAATGAGGATGGAAAGAAAATAAGATAGTAGTGTTTATGTATTCTGAAGACGACCTGTTACAGCTTTCAGCATTGCAGCATTTTGTGTTTTGCCGGCGGCAGTGCGCGTTGATCCATATCGAGCAGATATGGGAGGAAAACCGGTTGACCGCCGAAGGCAGAATTATGCACGAAGATGTGCATCAGGAAGGGGTAGAAAACCGTAAAGATGTAAGGATAGAGCGGGGGATTCCATTGCGTTCTCTTGAACTCGGGTTATCCGGTAAGGCGGATGTGGTTGAATTCCATAGAACAGAGACCAGAGGTAAATTGATTGTGTTTCCGGTGGAATATAAGCGGGGTAAGCCGAAACCGGATAATAGCGATTTGGTGCAGTTGTGCGCACAGGCGATGTGCCTTGAGGAGATGCTGAAAACCGTCATTACCGAAGGTGCATTGTTCTATGGTAAGACTAAACATAGGTTGAATGTGAAATTCAGCGAAGAACTGCGTGGAGAGACCGGGAAACTGGCAAGAAATCTAAATAAATTTATCGTTGACGGAAAGACGCCCCCGGCGGTTTATTCGTCTAAATGCGATATGTGTTCGCTTATCGAACAATGTATGCCTAAGACTATGCAGAATAGCAGACCGGTAAACGACTATATAACAGAAGCGTTGGAGAACATGTGAAGAAGTATTTGAACACGCTGTTTGTCACCACGCAGGATTCATATCTTTCCAAGGAAGGAGAGACCATCGTCGTATCTGTGGAGAAAGAGACACGACTGCAGCTGCCGATCCATACTATCAGCGGTATTGTCTGTTTCGGCAGGGTATCCATTAGTCCTTTCTTGATGGGGTTTTGTGCGGAAAATAATGTGGCGGTAAGTTTTGTAACAGAATACGGTAATTTCCTGGCAAGTATTCAGGGAAAGATATCGGGTAATGTTTTACTTAGGCGTGAACAGTACCGCCGGGCAGATGATTCTATAGCTTGTGTCCAAATAACAAAGAATATCCTTACCGGCAAATTGGCAAATTCTAAAGCCGTGCTTCAACGGGCATTGAGAGATCATAGTGATAAATTGTCAGGCAGTGATATGCCTTCGGCAGTGCGTAAAATAAGATTGTCGCTTGAGGCTTTACAGAGAAGTGGTGATCTGGATGTGCTTCGCGGCATAGAAGGAGAATCGGCAGCTTATTATTTCGGTGTTTTCGACGATTTGATCGTTTCTCAAAAGAAAGATTTTCAATTCCGGGAAAGGAACCGGCGTCCTCCTCTGGATAATGTCAATTGTCTGCTTTCTTTTGTTTACACCCTTTTGATGCATGATGTCCGGGCGGCTTTGGAATCGGTTGGGCTTGATCCTTGTGTAGGCTTCCTGCATAAAGACAGGCCGGGAAGGGCTGGGTTGGCATTAGATATAATGGAGGAATTCAGGCCGTTTCTGGCGGATCGATTGGTGTTATCTTTGATTAACCGCGAACAGATAAGCGGGAAAGGATTCATAAAATCCGAATCCGGCGCAGTAATGATGGATGACGTGACAAGGAAAGAGATTTTGATAGCTTATCAAAAGCGTAAACAGGAAGAGATAGAGCAGCCATATTTAAAAGAAGCGGTTCAAGTCGGTTTGCTGTTTTATATTCAGGCATTGTTATTAGCGCGTTATTTACGCGGAGATTTAGACGGATATCCGGTTTTTATCTGGAAATAGGAGATATTCCTATGATGGTATTGGTAAGTTATGACGTGCAGACATCGGATGACGGCGGTCAGCGCCGCTTAAGGCGTGTGGCTAAGATATGCAAGAATTATGGACAACGCGTGCAATTCTCTGTGTTCGAATGTATCGTTGATCCGGCGCAATGGGTAGTGTTAAAAAACAAATTAATAGAAGTGATTAATAAAGAAAAAGATAGTCTGCGTTTCTACTTCTTAGGGGGAAATTGGAGAAGGAGGGTGGAACATATCGGCGCCAAGGAGGTAATAGATTTGGAAAAAGATTCATTGATTATTTAAGTTCTTGTCCGCGAATATGAAGTTAATGTTTTATATGAATATAGTTCGCGATTTCATTAATTACTTGTGAAGAAAGGAGATATGAGTTGTAGTATGGTTTTTATAGGAGTGATGAGTCTGTTTGATGTTGTTGTTCGCGGAATATATTTTTTATCTGCTTAAGATGTAGCAAGTTATAACGTGGCTGTCGCGCCCCTCGCGGGCGCGTGGATTGAAACTGCCGGGGATACCAGATGTTAAGCCAGCGGGCAAGTCGCGCCCCTCGCGGGCGCGTGGATTGAAACACTGCTCGCGGTAAGCGTGGCAACGGCCCACGCCGGTCGCGCCCCTCGCGGGCGCGTGGATTGAAACAGGACTTCCTTTCTTGTCCGGGTGTTAAGCAATGTCGCGCCCCTCGCGGGCGCGTGGATTGAAACTCGACCAGGATATTGTCTATCCTGAGCGCCTCGTCGCGCCCCTCGCGGGCGCGTGGATTGAAACGCGGTAATGCCTTAATAATTGAGGGATACGTTTGGTCGCGCCCCTCGCGGGCGCGTGGATTGAAACACCGCTTCCAGGCACACCGCCTCTGTCTGCTCTTGTCGCGCCCCTCGCGGGCGCGTGGATTGAAACCTTGGGGGTATATCCTTTTACAACCGCTCTGATCCCGTCGCGCCCCTCGCGGGCGCGTGGATTGAAACACCTCAATAATCCCCGGCTCATCTGCCGGCACGGTCGCGCCCCTCGCGGGCGCGTGGATTGAAACTTTACAGCAAATGTCGCAAGGGGTGTAAAGGGAGGTCGCGCCCTTCGCGGGCGCGTGGATTGAAACTAAGGACTGGCTGGTAATCCCCAAGGCCTGTCCGGTCGCGCCCTTCGCGGGCGCGTGGATTGAAACATTATTTCTGCCCCGATACAGCTTAAGGGCAGGAGTCGCGCCCTTCGCGGGCGCGTGGATTGAAACCGGGGCATAGACGTTGATTTCGACTCCGCCGCCGGGTCGCGCCCTTCGCGGGCGCGTGGACCCACACAGGGCTCTTTAGGTGGCTTAGGGTTTAGGCAAAGAAATGGCTTTACTTTAGTTTTTTGCTGTGTTAAGTTATAGCCAATAGGCCCTTTGCGCATATGTTTGGAGATTTTCGCAAAATTTCCTGTGCGCGCTTCGGGATTACTTCGCGCAGCCAACTCATACCAACGCCTTGCAGGCGTTCCAGAGAGTTA
>Ga0302251_1001692_pt1 | contig 12513 bp, 13 predicted proteins | sample AAG_RA_Gln_MG_FD_193534 | JGI IMG/M metagenome (GOLD analysis project Ga0302251, IMG submission 193534) | Enriched activated sludge microbial communities from anaerobic digester in WTTP, New Holstein, Wisconsin, United States - AAG_RA_Gln | ecosystem: Engineered > Bioreactor > Anaerobic >...
GCGGCGCGCAACATCGCTGCGGCAGGGCCAACGGCCCTGTTGCACGGGCGGCCTGACACCGCCCGCCTCGCCTCGGCGGGGCAGGCTGGGGACGCTGGTTCCCGGCTGGATGGGGTAAAGGTATGTGCTTCGGCGCATACAGACCCTAACCTCGCAAGTCCGATGTTCGGAACCCCCGCCCTTTAGGGCTGGGGAGGATGTCAGGGACTATATAGCTAAAATACGTTCCTGTATTGCACATGAGGCCAGGAACAGCTGCCGTGCGTTGGTATTGTTCGTCGAACGTCTCGTTGGCGTTTCCCAGAGGAACTATCCCTGTCGCATAGCGTTGGCTCTCAATAATTGGTGCATTCTGATAGGAGCCGTTGCCCTCTACCCACAGAATCCCCTGCTCGTCCACCCGCATCGCGTGGATCTGGCCTCCCGAAAACCACGAGGGCACCGGGTATACCCGCAGCATAGTCCCCTGGCGGTCAAAGAGCCGGACCTTGGGCGCCATATCCTCCAGGTTTGTTCCAACACTCGCCCCCGTATCATAGATATAGACCCGGCCCTCGGGATCTACGGCCAGGTCGGCGGCAGATTTCAGTTCCCGTACTGTGTCGCCATAGACGATGTTGGCCACAAAGCCCCCGTTGGCGTCGAACTGCACGACCCGCCGGTTGACCAGGTCAAGAATGTAGAGATTGCCCTGCCCGTCCAGCGCGAAGTGGGAGGCGCGAACCGGCAACCCGTACCGAGCATCCACGAGGTAACCGATCTCCCCCGGCCCATCGCCCACCGGGGCCACCACCACCGTCGTGGAGACATAGGTCTCGCGTTCTTCCAGCGGGGCCCACTCGTTCCCCAGGATGGGCACGTTTGGCGGCGGTGATGGGTGAACCGGCGTCCAGGGCACGTCGGTCGGGATGACGCGTGGGTACGGATCGGGCGTCGAGGTGACCTGTGGCATAGGATAAGAGTCCACGGTCGGTGAGGGCGGGGTATCCTGCCCCGGCGGTGGGGCCACGGTGGGTAGATCTCCGCATGCGGCCAGGAGCAGGATGAGCAGGCACAGGGCGAGGCATCGGGTTTTCATGGGCTTACCTCCCGGGTGTGGGAATGAGGATGCAGGATGCAAGAAGCAAGGGGCAAGGGCAGGGTGACGCGCAAAACGCCAGGTGCGAGAGCCAGGTATGGGCCGGCCATCGCGAAATCTCCCGAGGGACCCTTCGGACGATACTGGCGCGCAAAAACACCCCTACGGTCGTACGCCTCTTCAGCATTTATGTCATACTGTGCAAACAGCAGAATGTCAAGAGTTTTTTTTCACGGCTTGCGCCCCCTCCCTCCCAAAGTGAGTGCAATGCACGATGGACTCTCCCGCCACGTCGCTCACGCCGTCCATTTGCCAATTCCCCGGTAGATGGAGTACAATGCACGCAGTCGTCGTCTGGATCGTCACGCATCACGTCTTTACACATCACGTTCTTACGCATCATGTGTTCACGTTTCACGGGTCACGTTCTCACGTTTTACTCTTTGCGCTTTCCTACCTGCAGGAGCACCCCCCATGCCCATCCACGCCATCGGCCTCATCTCCGGCGGCCTCGATTCACTCCTCGCCCTGCGCCTCATGCAGGACCAGGGCCTGGGTGTTGAGGCCATGCACGTCATCCTCCCCGTGCACGGCCCGCAGACGCTGGCCTGGGTCAAAGAGGTGACGGCGCGCATGGGCGTGCCGCTGTCCCTGGTGGACGCCGAGACCGAGTTCCTGGCCATTGTGCGCCGGCCGCGGCACGGCTACGGCGCGGGGATGAACCCCTGCCTGGACTGCCACGTCCTGCTGCTGCGCATGGCGGCCGCGCGGATGCGTGAGGTCGGGGCGGCCTTTGTCTTTACCGGCGAGGTGCTCGACGAGCGGCCGATGTCGCAGCATCAGCAGGGTCTGGACCTGGTGGAGCGCAAGTCGGGCCTGGCCGGCCGGCTGCTGCGCCCGCTCTCGGCGCAGCTCCTGCCGCCGACGATCCCCGAACAGGAGGGGCTGGTGGACCGGGGCCGGCTGCTGGCCATCGCCGGCCGGCGGCGCCTGGCGCAGTTCGCCCTGGCCCGGCACTATGGCCTCGCCGGGTACCCCCCGCCGGCCGGCGGTTGTTTTCTCACCAAGGACGACTCGGCCCGCCGCCTGCGCGACGTCGCGCAACACCGCCCGGAATTCTCGCGCAGCGACTTTTATCTGGTCCGGGTGGGCCGGCACTTTCGCCTCTCGCCGCGGGCCCGCGTGATCGTCGGGCGGGGCGAGGAAGAGAACGCCCGCATCGCCGCGCTGGCCGAGGAAGGCGACCTCCTCTTTGAGGTGCCCGCCATCGGCAGCCCGGTGACGCTGCTGCGGGGCGACGTGGACGAGGAGGCGATCCGCCTGGCGGCGGCGATCACCGCCCGCTACAGCGACGCCCACGCGCCGCGGGTCGTGGTGCGCTACGGGGAGTCCTACCCGGAGCTGGCCCGGCAGATCGAGGTGGAGCCGGCCGCCGCGGACTGGTTGGAGACGATCCGCATTTGACCGTTGGGGCGAGTTCGGCTAGAATGTCAGGGCGAGTCATCTGCCACCAGCGGCGACGGCCGGCGGTGGGGGCAAAAGCCCTTGCTGGCCACGGGCCGGTGTGATCGATAGCAGCAGAAGCCTCGTCCTGACAAGGAGCGCATATGGACATCCGCAAAGCACTGGACTATGTTCGCGCCCACGGCGCCCCCCTCGACGTGGCCCGCGCCGAGGCGCTGGTGGCCTGGATGCCGCCGGCCGCGGAGGCGGTGCGGCTGCTGGAGGGGGCGCAGAACGCCGACGGCGGCTGGTCCCTGGAGCGGGCCGCGGGCCGGCCCAGCACGGTCCCCGGCACCTGCGAGGCCCTGGCGCTCGCCCACGACTGGGGGTTCGTGGAGACACTGTCGACCCACCGCGGCCTGGCCTATCTCGCCGCCCAACAGCAGCCCGACGGCGGCTGGCAGGACACGGCAGCCGCCGAAATGCCCACGCCGCGCTGGCTGAGCCGTGGAGAAGAGGCCGGCAGGCTGTACGTGACTGCCTGGGCTTCCTCACTCCTGGCGGCCTTTGACCGCCAGCAGGAGCCCGCGGCGGGCAAAGCGCTGGATTTCCTGCTCAAATATCAGCTGGAAGGCGGGCTCTTTGCCGGTTTTCCGCGCCATACCGCCTGGTACGCGCTGCCGCTTCTGGCCCGCGTCCTGGGAATCCGCTCGGGGCCGGCCCAGAATATCCTCCTGTCCCTGGGTCGGGAGCTGGCCGAACCCGGTTGGTTCCCCTCCATGTTTGCCGAGATGCTCTACCATACGCTCCTCGCCGGCTGTGGGCTGGAGACGCCGCTCGTGCGCGCGGTGTGGGAACAGCTCCTGATGCGCCAGCGCGAGGACGGCGCCTGGGCCAGCGAGGACGGCGACGCGGGCGACCTCCGCAGCACCGTCGAGGTGATGCGCTGCTGGCGGCGGATTGTGAAGAAACCGTAGCGGTGGCCGGCCCCGCTCCACCCCGCCCCGCGCCACGACACGGGGCGGAATCCGGGGGAGCGGAGGGGCCCGCCACAGCCTGCGTTCCAGGCCGACGAGGGAAACCATGACCGGTGCGGATCTCCGAGCTCTGCTGCTCTCTTTTGCCTACGTCCTGACCGTGCTGCTCTTTTTCGACTTTCTGCGCCGCCGGGGGGTGTCGGTTGTCCTCACGCGCAAGGCCGTGCACATCGCCGTGGGGATGTGGGTCCTGCCCACCCTCTGGCTGTTTGACAGCTGGGCCTGGGCCCTCCTGCCGCCGATCGTCTTTGCCGTGCTCAACGCCCTCTCGCTGCGTTTCCGCTTCTTTGGCGCGATCGAGGTCGCGGAGCGCAGCCTGGGGACTGTCCTCTTCCCCCTCTCCTTTGCCGGCCTGCTGGCCCTCTTCTGGCCTGCCGGACGGCAGGAGGTCGCCGTGGCGGGGATCATGGCGCTGACATGGGGCGACTCGATGGCCTCGCTCATCGGCCAGGCGTACGGCCAGCGCGGCTACTCGCTGTGGGGCCAGCGCAAGACCTGGCTGGGCAGCGCGGCCTGCTTCTCCTGGACGATGCTGGCGGTCACCTTTACCCTGCGCCTCTTGGGGAGCGTCGCACCGCTGCCGGCGCTGCTCTACGCGGCCGCGGCCGGCCTGGCGGCGGCCCTCAGCGAGGCCCTTTCGCCCAAGGGCACCGACAACCTCTTTGTGCCGTTCGCGACGGCCGGCGTGGTCTACCTGCTGACCACCTTTCTGTAGAACTGCCGGACAGGGAGGCTGCGGCCCTGCGTCCACAGTGGGATCTGGGGGGCACCGCCGGCGCCGCCCCCCGCGTGCGTCAACATGACAGCCTCTCCGCTCGGCCTTGGCTCGACGAGCCGAGGCGCACAAGGAACACCAGGTGAGCCCAAGTCCGTTACGCAGCCTGCGCTTGCGCATCCCAGGGATCGCGCCCAGCCTGCCCGCCAACATCTGGCTGCAGGTTGCCGTCGCCATGCTCGGCGGCTTTTACAAAGGCGGCTATACCCCCGTCTGGCAGCCCTTTGTCTTTTCCCTGGGCGGATCGGTGGCGCTGCTGGGGCTTCTGGAGAGCCTGGGCGGGGTGGGCGGCCTGGTCACCTCGATTATGAACCTGCTCGGCGGTTGGCTGGCCGACCGCATGGGCCGGCGGCCGGTGATGATCCTGGGGAGCCTCTTTACCGCCCTGGCGATGCTCTTTTACACCCTGGCGGCGCTGCTGCACCTCTGGCCGCTGCTGGTCCCCGGCATCGTCCTGGCGGGAATGGGGCTGATGAGCCGGCCGGCCAACAGCTCTATCACGGCAGAGTCGGTCCGCGTGGAGCAGCGCGGCGTCGCCTACAGCCTGACGATGTTTGCCTTTACCGCTCCCAGTGTGGTGTCGTCGGTCATCGGCGGCCAGGTGAGCGAGCGGTGGGGCTACCTCCCGGTGATGGCGACCTGTTTCCTCCTCGAGGCGGTGATCCTGCTGCTGTTGATCCGCCGCCTGCGCGAGACGCGCAGCATGGAGCGCGCGGCGCCATCGCGGCCCCGCGCCGGCCGGCCCCGCATCAGCCTGGCCCGGGCGCTCCAGGACCGCCGGCGCCAGTTGGGCGCCGCGCTGCGCCGCCTGTGGCGCTTTATCCTGCCCCTTGGCGTGGACAGCTTCTGCTGGGGACTCTGCCTTTCCCTGCTCTTTGGCTTTCTGAAAAAGAGCTATGCCTTTACCGACGGCCAACTGGGCTGGGTCAACGCCTCGTTCTACCTCGTCTGGGCGGTGAGCCAGCTGCCGGTCGGCCGGCTGGTCGATCGGCACGGCTGCAAGCGCTTTATGGTGATCTCCGAAATCCTCTCCATCGCCTGCGTGGTGCTGTTCCTCTTCTGGCCCACCTTTGTCGGGATGGTGATCTCGTACGGGCTGCTGGGCTTTACGGCCGCGCTGTGGGTGCCGGCGCTCTACAAGTGGCTGGCCGGCAGCGTGGCGGAGGAGGAGCGGGGGCGGGCGCTGGGGGCCGTCTTTACCGTGCAGGCGCTGGCCCGCTTTCCGGCGCCGCTGCTGGCCGCCTGGCTGTACGAGGGCTGGGGATTTACCGCCCCCCTGTGGGTCAGCCTGGTCCTGGCGTGTATCGTCACCAGCCTGATCGCCTGGCTGGTGCGGGACCCGCCGTCTGGCCAGGAGGAAACCACTCCGGCCTGATTCTTCCCCCGTATCCCGGCAAACACCTCGCCCCGGTCGGCCTAGCAGGGTGCCGGACCTGCGGCGTCCCGGGCCGCGATCGCTGCCGCCGAGCGGCTGTGGCTGCCCCGCAGCTGTATCTTGTCCTCCGCCTCGTGGATCAGGACGCGCTGGAAGAGGCAGCGCCTGACAGCGCCTGCTCCAGGTCGGCCAGGATGTCCGCCACATCCTCGATGCCCACTGACAGGCGCAGCAACCCCTCGCCGATGCCCCAGGCGGCGCGCTGCTCGGGAGTGAGGGCGCGGTGCGAAGAACGCGCCGGGTAGAGCACCAGGCTGTGGATGCAGCCGAGCGTAGTGCCGGGCAGGATCAGCTGCAGCCGCTCCATGAAGGCAAGCGCCGCCGCGGCCGTGCCGGCCGCCAGCTCGAACGAGACCATCCCACCGTAGGCGGCCGGGCGGAACAGGCGCTGCGCCAGTTGGTGCTGGGGGTGGCTGGGCAGCCCGGGGAAGTAGACCCGGCGCACGCGCGGCTGCCCTTCCAGCCAGGCCGCTACGCGCGCCGCGTTCTCACAGTGCGCGCGCATCCGCAGCGCCAGCGTCTTGAGCCCGCGGTGCGCCAGCCAGGCCTCGTTCGGCCCCAGGACGGCCCCGACCACCTGGGCCTGCCGGCGGACCGCCGCGCCCAACGCCCCATTGGCGACCACGATCCCACCCAGCACGTCGTCGTGCCCGGCCAGGTACTTGGTCAGGCTGTGCACGACCATGTCGGCCCCGTGCTCCAGTGGGCGCAGCAGATAGGGTGTGGCAAAGGTGCTGTCGACCACCACCCGCGCGCCGGCGCGGTGGGCCGCCTCCGCCAGCAGCGGCAGGTCGGGCACGACCAGGAGCGGGTTCGAGATCGTCTCCAGGAGGAACAGGCGCGGGCGCTCTTCGGCCAACACGGCGGCGGCCTCTTCCGTGCGGGCGACATCGACCAGGCGTGTGCGTACGCCCAACGGCGCCAGAACCTCGCTCAGGAGGGCGTGGGTCACGCCGTACAGGTCGCGCGCGGCGACGACCGTGTCGCCCGCCCGCAGGCCGGCCGCCAGGAGCGCGGCGTGCAGGGCGGCCATCCCCGAGGCCAGCGCCACCGCCGTCTCCCCGCCTTCCAGCGCGGCGACGGCCTCTTCCAGCGCGGCGGTGGTCGGATTGCCGTGGCGGGAATAGACGTAGCCGAGTTCCCCCGCCAGGACGCGGTGCAGGCGGTCGACGTCGTCATAGAGGTAGACCACGCTGTTATAGATCGGGGTGACGGCGGGCGTGTAGTCGGGATGGGGGGACCGCTCGCCGGCGTGCACTGCCTGGGTGAAAAGGCTGGCCATGGCAACCTCCAGAGATGGGGGCCGGGGGCAGGCGGTGATATCCGCTGCGGCGGTCAGCGCTCCCCCGGCCATTGGCAGAAAACGGCCTCGTGCTCGGCAAACCCGCACGACCGGTACAGCGTTCGCGCCGCCTCGTTGTCCGGGCGCACCAGCAGCCGCACGCCGGCCAGCCCCAGTTCCCCGGCCAGGGCCTGGGCCCGCTCGAGCAGGGCCCGCGCCACGCCCATGCGGCGGTAGGCCGGCAGGGTGTAGAGCTCGTCCACAAAGAGAAAGCCCACGCGCGCGTCGGCCTTGGGGATACGGACGGCGAGGAGATAGCCGGCCGGCTCCTCGGCCACGCGGGCCAGGAGCAGGGAGCACGAGCCGCTGCGGAGGAAATCGTGGGCCCAGAGCGAAGCCTGCAGGCCGGCCGCGCCGCGTTCTGCCGCGGCCGGGTCTTGCGGCGCCTCGGCCGCCGCGGCGGCGCCAAAGAAGCGGCGCAGGTCGGGGAGATCGCGCAGCGCGGCCGGCGTAACGTCGACTGTGGGCATAAAGACCTCCTCCAGGATGCGGGGTTCCGGACCTTGCCCCTTGCTTCTTGCCCCTTGTTTCCCGCATTATAGCCCCTGGGCCTGGCGGCGTCAACCTGTCCGGCGCGCTGCTAGTTGCGCCATGGCAGCGGATGTAGTACAATACAATCAGTCAAGGCAGTGCCCTGGTGGGCTGTCCTCTGTGGAGTGGCGATGAACGCACCATTGGCCAAAATCCTGGTAGCTGACGACGAGCCCGGAATCCGCCAGCTCCTGCGCGCCTTCCTGGAGCGGGGCGACTTTCAGGTCGTTGTGGCCCAAAATGGGGACGAGGCCGTGCGCCTGGCCCAGGAGCACGTCCCGGACGTGGCCGTCATCGACGTGATGATGCCCCAGATGGACGGCTACGAGGTCTGCCGCCAGCTGCGCAACGATACCCGCACGAGCCACGTGCCGATCCTGATGCTCACCTCACGCTCCACCGTCGGCGACAAGATCACCGGTTTCGAGAGCGGCGCCGACGACTATGTGACCAAACCCTTTGACCTGAACGAGCTCCTGGCCCGCATCCGGTCGCTGCTCCGCCGGGCGCGGGAGATTACCGTCCGCAATCCGCTGACCGGGCTGCCCGGAAACCGGCTCCTGCTGGAAGAGATCAAGCACCGCATGCAGCAGAAGACGGCCATGGCGCTCCTGTACGTGGACCTGGACAACTTTAAAGCGCTCAACGATGCCTATGGCTTTGTGCGGGGCGACGAGGCCATCCAGCTCCTGGCCCGCCAGATCCAGGAGACCGTGCTCGAAAAAGGCAGCGCCGACGATTTCATCGGCCACATCGGGGGGGACGATTTCGCCGTAATCACCACCCCCCCGTACGTGGACGCCATCTGCCGCGCCCTGATCGACCGTTTCGACGAGGCGGTCGTGGGCCTCTACGATTCGGCCGATGTGGAGCGCGGCTATCTCCGCGGATACGACCGCAGCGGCGTGCCGCACCGCTTTCCCCTGATGACGATCTCGATCGGCGTGGTGACGAACCGCGAGCGCGAGTTCACCAGCCTCGACGAGCTCAGCCGCACGGCCGCCGAGATGAAAAAGTACGCCAAGCAGATCCCCGGCAGCTCCTACGCTGTGGACCAGCGCAGCAACGTGTACGGGCCGGCCAGCGATTCCGAGCGCCGCGGGCGCGGGCGCGCCTGCATGGTGGGGATCGTGAGCGCGGAGCAGGACCTCTTGGACCTGCTGCAGCTGCACCTGGCCAAGATTGGCCTCCGCGTGCGGACCTATCCTGCGGGCCAAGACTTGCTGGCCGCGGTGCGGCATGCGCCGCCGGCGATCCTCGTCGTCGACGCGCTGCAGCGAGACGGCTCGGCCTGGGACCTCTGCCGGCAGCTGCGCGAGCGGAAGAACTTGCGGCACCACCCCATCCTGCTCCTCTCGACCGATCCGGAGGACGAGGAACGCGCCTTCCGCTTGCAGATCGATGCCTTTCTGCAGAAGCCGTTCTCGCTACAGCAGTTCGCGGATTGTGTCCTGGGCCTGGTGGCCCGCTGTCCCCAGGGACCAGAGCGCAACGGAGTGCAAGATGAAGATTCTCGTAGTGGAGGATGAACAGCCCATCCGTAAGCTGATCGACCTCAACCTGCGCCTGGAGAGCCATGAGGTCATCACGGCGGCCGATGGCTACGAGGCGCTGCAGCAGACCGAGGCCGGCGACCCGGACCTGATCATCCTCGATATCATGCTGCCCGGCCTGGACGGGTGGGAGGTACTGAAGCGCCTGCGCCAGGACGCCAAGTTTCAGGACACGCCGGTCGTCGTGTTGACGGCCCTGGTGCAGGACGTGGACATCATCCGCGGATGGCAGCTGGGCGCGGACGAGTACATCACCAAGCCCTTTAGCCCGGTCGCCCTGGTCAAGACAGTCCAGATGGTGTTGAATCGCACCCCGGAAGAGCGCAAGTCTCGCCGCGAGCGGGAGGTCGTGCGCGCCCAACTCTTGCGGAACCTGCGCGAGCGCCGCAAGGAGGCGCCGGGCGAGGCGCGCGGCTGACGCCGAAGGAGCAACGCTGATGGCCAACTTTGCGGAGTGGACCCGCCAGCATACCCCCGAATTGGTCCAGGAACTGAGCGAGCTCTGCGCCATGCCCAGCACGGCCGACCGGCCGGCGGCCCTGCGGGACACGGCCGGCCGGGTGGCCGAAGCCCTGGAAGGGTGCGGCCTTTCCGTCCAGCTCCTCTCGGCCGGCGGCCCGCCGGTCGTCGTCGCGGAGCATCTGGTGCCGGGCAAGCCGACCGTGCTGTTCTACAACCACTATGATGTCCAGCCCGCCGGCGACGAGAATGCCTGGCGCTTTCCGCCCTTTGCCCCCCGCCTCTACCGCCGCCGCCTCTATGCCCGCGGCGCCGTGGACAACAAGGGGGCCCTGGTCGCCCGCCTGTGGGCCCTGCGCGCCTGGCGCAAGCTGCGCGGCCGGCTCCCGGTCGGCGTGCGCTTCCTGGTCGAGGGCGAGGAAGAGGTCGGCAGCCCCCACCTGGCCGCCCTGCTCGACCAGCATGCCGACAAGCTGCAGGCGGACGGCTGTATCTGGGAGTCCGGCGAGGTCAACACCAAAGGCCAGCCCTACCTCTACCTGGGCATGAAGGGGGTCCTCAGCGTGGAGCTCGAGGCCCACGGCGCGGCGGCCGACCTGCACTCGGGGTGGGCCACTGTTGCGCCCAACCCGGCCTGGCGGCTGGTCTGGGTCCTCTCCCGCCTAAAGAGCGCGACCGAAGAGGTGCTGATCGAGGGCTTTTACGACGACGTGGACGGCCCGACCCGCGCCGAGATCGAGGAGGCGCGGCGGATCCCCTTCCCCGAAAAGGAGCTGCTGCGCATCTGGAAAATCCCCGCCTTCTTGCAGGACCTGTCGGGCGGGCCGTTTCTCCTGTGCCAGTTCTATTCCCCCACGTGCAACATATCGGGCTTTGAGAGCGGCTACGTGGGTACGGGCGTACGCACGATCATCCCCTCGGTGGCGCGCGCGCGGATAGACCTGCGCCTCGTGCCGAGCCAGCGCCCGGAAAAGGTGCTGGAGCTCATGCGCCGGCACCTGGACGAAGAGGGCTTTGGCGACGTCGTCATCCGCCCGCTCGGGCCGGCCCTGCTGCCGTTCCGTACCCCCTTCCACCATCCCTTTGTCCGCGCGGTGGTCGAGGCGACGGAAAAGGTCTATCCCCGCCGGCCGATCGTCTTTCCGACGGCCGGCGGCTCCGGCCCGATGTACCTGCTGGGCGAGCGGCTGGGCCTGCCCATGGTCAGCCTGGGGGTCGGGCACCCCGAGGAGAACATCCACGGGGCCAACGAGAACGCCCGCCTGCGGGACCTGGAGCAGGGCGTCGTGCACGTGGCAGCGGTGCTGGAGCGCTTGGGAAAAAAGTGGCCGCAGTAGGTGCGCGGCCCTGGCCATAGCCGCGCCACGATCGGCGGACCGGCCGTACCCGCAGAACACGCTGCGCGGGCGGGACTGGCTTCGGCGAATGCTTCACGCCTGTTGCGGCCGCCTGGCTACCCCAGGAAGGCAGCGTTATGGCCCATACCCCTACCGTCTCTGTCGTGATTGTCAACTGGAACGGCCGGCCGCTCCTCGGCCCCTGCCTGGATGCGCTCCAGCGCCAGACCTGGCCCGATTTCGAGATCGTCCTCGTCGACAACGGTTCTACCGACGGCTCGTGCGAATGGATCGCCGCGCACTATCCCACGGTGCGCCTGGTGCGCAACGAACGCAACCTGGGCTTTGCCGAGGGCAACAACCGCGGCTTTGCCGCGGCGCGGGGCGAGTTCCTGGTCCTGGTGAACAACGATACCGAGGCGGAGCCGGGATTTCTGCAGGCCCTGGTGGAGGCCGTCCGGCCGGACGAGCGGGTCGGCGCGGTGGCCGGCGTGCTCGTCTTTGCCCACCGGCCGGAGGTGGTGGCCTCGGCCGGCCTGCGCGTCGGGTGGGACGGCGTGGCGCTCGACGCCTGGGCCGGCCGGCCGCGCGCCGAACTGCCCCCCGCGCCGGTGGAGGTCTTTGGCGCCTCCGGCGGCGCCGTCCTCTACCGGCGCCGGATGTTGGACGAGATCGGCCCCTTTCACCCCGAGTACTTTTTCTACCTGGAAGACGCCGACCTGGCCTGGCGGGCTCGGCTGGCCGGCTGGCGCTGCCTGCTTGCGCCGCAGGCCGTCGTCCGGCACGTCTACTCGGCCACGGCCGGCCAGGGCTCGCCCTTTAAATCGTTCCACCTGGCGCGCAACCGCTGGCTGGTCCTCTTCCTGAACCTGCCGGTTGGCCTGGGGTTGCTCTGCGCCCCGCTCATCCTGGCCTATGACGTGGCGGCCTGCGCGTACGGCCTGCTGCGGGGAGATCGCGAGGTGCTCCGCGGGAGGGGTGCCGCCCTGCGCCTGCTGCCCTCCTTGGGGGCAAAACGGCGCGCGGTGCAGCGGCTGCGGCGCGTGCCGCTGTGCGCTGTCGCGCGCTGGCTCTCGCCCCCGCTCGCGCCATGGACGACGCTGCGCCTGCGGCGTCAGATTGGGGAGTTGGTGGTGGGGCGGTAGCTGGGGAGCGCGGGCGGCAGCGCTCGCGCGGGTATCCTCATTCCCTGTCAGCGCCGCCCATTTCCCGACCGCAGAACCTCCAGGATCTCTTGCCCATAGGTGCGCCGCCGCCAGGGGCCCAGGTCGGCGATCACGGCCAGCTCGTCCGGCGTCCGCGGGTTGCGCTCGGCCAGGTCCCACAGCGCCGCGCTGGAGCAGATCACGTCGCTGGTCACGCCGCGCGCGGTGGCCGTCGTCAGCCGCCAGCTGCGCAGCGCCTCGTACCGGGCGATCTCGTCGTCGCTGTGCCGGGGGCGGTGTGGGGGGTGGGGGATGGGGCCGCGCTCCCCGCGGGCGATGGCCGCCAACAGGGCCCGGCCATAGCGGTTGATGTGGTGC
>Ga0302251_1001694_pt1 | contig 12496 bp, 23 predicted proteins | sample AAG_RA_Gln_MG_FD_193534 | JGI IMG/M metagenome (GOLD analysis project Ga0302251, IMG submission 193534) | Enriched activated sludge microbial communities from anaerobic digester in WTTP, New Holstein, Wisconsin, United States - AAG_RA_Gln | ecosystem: Engineered > Bioreactor > Anaerobic >...
TTGCCTCTCTACCTTGGTGAATATGTTTGGAGATATAACCACCGAAAGGAAAGTGATAAAGTGAAGATACGACGAATTCTCAAATTGTTAGAGCAGGAGGTTGGTGGCTAGATTGCCACTATACCCTAAATATTTGTTAAAACTGCGCTGGACCAATCAAGACAACCGGAACCTTTGTGCGGGCTTTCAATTCTTACTTTTCATGATTGTTTCGAACTCTTCTTGGTATTCGCCTATGAAAAATTAACGGGTAAATCTTTTAAAAGAAATTGGTTTTTTAAAGTATTGGGACCCTATTTCCAAAGAGTTGAGACGACCTTAATCCGGTCGCGAAGAGATGGGGCGTTTAAACGAATCGCGAATTAGCCTCAAACATAAAGGCACTCTTCCTTCAACCCTTGATATAGAAGGTTATCGATCGGCATGTATGAATTTTTTCAAAAAAAATACCAATCCAATTTTTGGGATTGATTTCGAATCAATTTCCTTAATAAGTCTTGTAAAATACCTAAATGTCCAATCAAAACTTCAAGCTGCTGAAAAATTGAAGAGTGAAGGAAATCTACAGGGACAATTAACGAAATCGGAATTGCTTTTAAACTGATGATTGATGATTACATGAAGAGAAAAACGACGAATTCTGGGCAATCTTCGTTCTTTTTCGGTGAATCGATGAGATATCAAATTGGCAATTCCTCTATTATGAAAGATAAAGATCTGAATCGGTTTGTGGAAAAACAATGATATCTATCAATTCGATTCAAGAATCTCTAAAAATACTCAGTTTAGGGATGGATTTTCGTCGGTACGTTAAATTTGACTATATTACACCATTTGTAACACAGGTACTTAGCGGGAAGTATGTGATTGATATTGATCCTCGTCAGAATCCACCGACTATTGAAGATTGTGAATTTTGTCTTAATTTTGTCATTGATAGTGCGTTAAAACTGCAAGAATTTGATTTTAATACGAAAATTGGAGAGAGAATAACCTGATAAAAGTCAAATCCTTCGCAAATTCATATACATCACCATCGGTTACACTTATGTAAAGGAAATGTTAATCATATCAATGATAGGACGAATATGCCCCCAATTGAAGTATATCATAAGATTGAGAAAGCCACGTCAAAGACTGCAGGAGAGAAAGAAAGTTCCCGTAAAGAAGAGGATCAGATCTCGAACGCAGAAAAATTCTCTGGCATTCTGAAAATAAAGAACCCTCGTATCATCGAAGAGATCGCCGAAAGTAATCTCCTTGTCTGATCTCAGTAACATCCCTGATGGGGCCCGTGCCATTTTTGATACGAATATTTTTGTGTATTGGGTGACCAATCATCCCCGATTCGGTGGTAAATGCAAGGATGCCCTTTGGGCACTACCTACTCAGAGCATAGCATCAGCGACGAGCGGGTCCGTGTAGCGGTCCGCGAGGAACGAGGGAATGCAGCCGGTGATGAGGAGCCTGCGACGAAATCACGGGAGTCTTCCCGCAACATTCCAAAATAAGACCAGGGAGACGGTGCGAGCGGAACGGAGTGGAGTCGAGTATGGAAATAATTTGTTTCTGAAACTGAAACAATTTCGATTGCAATCCCAACGATTTTTTCCGTGCCAGCACGCCATCCACCCAGCGTTTCTCTTCAGAATGTGAAGGGTAAAGGCGGAGAGGGCCTGGGCCAGCCTGGCGAACCTTGCTTCCCGGCCGATATCCTCTTTGAGAACCCTTCGCATCGATGGCTCATTAAATGCTATCATAATTAAGAATAGTCGATTATGGCGTGTGAAAGTGTAGATTATACCTCATTCCAATCTTGCTACAATTGAAATTTGGGATATATCGAATAATTCTTCATTCCTCACGATATGAAAATAATATAGCAAGGCGGTTGCATGGAGGCATCATCTCAGGTCCCGGAGACCATTCTCAAACTCGTCGAAAAATATGATTATCACCAGGCAGCTTACAAGCGGGGGCAGTGAAGTAAAGATGAAACACATCTCCGATATCGTGAAAAAATCATACAAACTGGTCTTCCGTGTCCATGCACTCCGCCAGATGTTCAACCGGAGGATAGGTGAGGCAGATGTCCAGGAAGTAGTGCGGAATGGAAGAATCATCGAAGAATAACCAGACGACAAACCCTATCCAAGTTATCTGATATATGGATCTGTAAATGACCGGCCGCTCCATGTAGTCGGAGCATACGATAAAGAGGAAGGAATGATAATTGTGATCACCGCATACGAACCGGATCCGGATCTCTGGGAAGATCAGTTTACACGGAGGAAATCATGAAGTGCGTTGTATGTAAGAATGGTGAGACGCGACCCGGGAAGACGACAGTCACATTCGAGCGAGACGGACTCACCCTTGTGATGAAAGAGGTTCCAGCCGAGATTTGCACCAACTGCGGCGAGGATTATGTAGACGAGTCGGTCGCCCGTGAGATCATTGCAATGGCAGAAAAGATGTCACAAAGCGGAGCCCAGGTTGATGTCCGCCGGTATGTTCCGGGATCTGTGACGTGTTGACGACAATCCCTCTATATCCCCTGCCCTCATGGTCATCAAGCCTGCTGCAAGGAGAAAACCCGGCGAGAAGTAGCCCGGGAGTATATACGTGGATTATCAGGCAGGAAAATTATCAGGTATTTTCATCCTCCTTATTGGATGCAATAAATAATGTTCCTTTTTGCAGCCATTATCAGTATTCTTTTCTCGGGTCTCATTATCGAGATCCCGAGGATAGATGACCTGTCTCCGTATCTCCTCTACTATTGGATAATTGGAATGCCTATAATCGGTGTTTTATACATCCTTTCATCTTTCATGCTGGATAATGATAGTGATACAATAGAAAACTCCGAATTAATTGGCAAAAATAATCAAAATCAATAAGGGAAGGATATTACCCTCCCTTCCCCCCTCCCTTCACAAGACCGTACTCAATCTCATAATACGCACTTGGCACAGAGATGATATACCGCATCTTCCGTTTCTCCTCTGCTTCGGCAATCTGCTTCAGCATTGTGGCCTGCTCTTCCGGCGAATGCCCGACTATTACCCACCGCCTAGTCTCATCGCTCATCTTCCATGACCGGGCCGGCACTGTCTCCGGAGGCCTGGTCACCGTGTCGTCGTCAGGATTGAAATAGGCAACAACATCGTCCTTCTCCGACTCCGCCGCCCACTGCAGGGCCTGTGTGACATCCGCAATCGGATCTGTACCGTCCGTGAGGAGATCCTGATTGGCTGGTTTAACCAGACTATTTTCTAATGCAATTGGAATAAACGAATCATGCTTCACAACATTAACCTGCGAAATACTTCCCCTGCAATAAATACAATAGATCTTATGCAGAATACGAGGGCTCCGGCATGGATTTCCTGCCCTTCCGGCATGTTTTATTTACAGGTATATTGCTCATATGCCTCTGCAAATTCTTTGAGTGTCATTTCGAGGTCTTCCCTGATGATCTTTCGAAGAAGCCCTTTGGGAATGTCATCACTACTGTGAAGTGGAACTGTGGTATACCTCCCATCTTCTGATTTCATCCGGACATGCGATCCTCTCTGCCGGATGACTGAAAAACCAAGGGTTTTTAGAAATGCGATGAGTTCTTTCCCTTTGATGACCGGGAGCATCAGGCACCCTGAATTATTTCGACCTCGCGAAATCCTACAAAAGTATTGATCTGTTCGATCTTCGAGTCTTCCAGGCAGAGAGCGATGACTTCTCTTATGTGCTCAAGAGCTTCGTCAATTGTTTTCCCGTAAGTATGGCAGCCTTTAAACTGGGGGCAGGATACGATGAAGATCCCATCCTCGTCTGTCTCGATAAGTACGGGAACATGGATCGTTTTCATATGCGTATCATCGGTTTCCATGCATTAATTCTTTTTTGCCGCACGATGTTTGATTGAGTCACAGTTGTGCGTCAAAAATCTTCGGGTCCGGCTAGGGTTTCAGGATGCCTGACCGCAAATACCAATCCATGGGCTAAAATTCCATCCCCATTGAGCGGAACGGTACTCACCGGTTTCAATTCCGGACCGGCCGCTTCATATCCGGCAGGCAGTCCCCGGCATCACAAGTATTCATAACAGGTGAAAATCCTACCCAATAACCTGGCAAATCTCAAGTCACACCCTTTCACAGGAGTTATATACTCTCATTCACTGCCACATCAACGCATTCCAGAGTTATGTGCGGTTTACATGTGCAGCACAATTGTTAAGATCAATGAAAATAGCAATGTAAAGTTCTGCTTGGCATTTGCAAAACCGCACAGTTCCCGCATATAACCAGGAATGTCTTTGTATGGCGGTGGAGTGTGGAGCACCGTTCCGGATCCGTCAACCACGCAGGTATCGTCATTATTCCGGAACCGTCCTTCATCGCCGGGGTCATCAAGAGTTCCCGCAGTGATCATGGCATGGAACTTCAGGATCAATTCGGGAGACAGATCCTCTGTTTTCAGGGTCCGGACTTCCTTCATGGTGAGATAATTGTTCACAATCATCCGTTCCCCGGGGGTCCGGGGTTTCCGCTGTTCCCGAAGCATCTGTTTTGCAACCCGCCGGGTTGGTGGCTGCACCTTCCAGCTGGCTGGATGCAATCGCCTCCTCCATCAGGGAACTGATGATATATCGTTCCCTTTCTTGTCCTGCGGCATCAAGAATGCTGGAGAGATTACCTGCTGCAGTTTTGTCGAGGAGATGGAGTTTTCTCCAGCAGGAATCATCAAGGGAGTAAGAAAATGTCCAATCCGCAAAAGACAGGTTATGGGCGTCTTTCAGGCGAAAGATCTTCATGAGCACCCAGATATAAAGAGGATCCACGGGGTATTTGCGGCGGCGGACCTCTTCCCAATGGAGATACCGTGTGTTTTCCTTGAATACCGCGTCAAGAACGGCAGTGTCGTGGGCAAGATCCCGGGCATTCCGAATGTCTTTATCTGTATGTTGTGGAGTCGCGGGAATTTTCATGGAGATTCCTGGTTATGTGTATGAAAAGAGACATGGTTCAGGTGATAACAGTATTATCTATCAACATGTGTCAAATTGATAGATTTTTCATGATGAAAATTTTTAAAAATCGTCTATTATGAATTTTCGCCAGTGAAAAGACCCAATTTTGAAAGAATGGATCCTCTGATTCTATTTTTGGGATGATAATCCGATATATCTCTCTCCATGCCGATTGCACATCCTGAAAATTTTTCTCCGGGAATCCTGTCATCGTATTTTTCAAGATACAGCAATCCAATCCAATCCAGCGAGAACGTGATTCACCCTAATTGCAGTCTGCACCCGATTCCCTGCCTTTAGACTGCTCTCTATGAATATAGTACTTTTGTCCGAAAGCCGCTGGAGGGAGGCGGGATGGCAGGTTTAAAGCCGGAGCATTAGGCCTGGATTTGTCCATGTTGAGAAGCGGCGCATTATCAACGACAAAGTTACTATTCTAAGAGATAACCTGCGGCATGAGAAATCTAGGTTCTAAAGATGTTATTACTTCTTCGTGATAGCGATCAATGATAACCAAGCATCTGATTCATCGCAATGATGAAGATTCATCGAACCGTGAGGTTAATTCATTTAATTTTGCATTTGGGTCTCCAGAAAGTAATTAATCTCTTATGAGAATATAGAAGTGGCGCAGGGGGGTTCTACACATGCAAATGCCAATGAACCCCACTGTGGCCCGAAGGCATGATGAAATCAGCTTTAAAATGATAAAAGCTTTTCCTCATGCCTCTGTTTCGGAAAACAACGGAGGAACAGAATATGAATAAAATAAAAAGACGCCTTGCAGGCATCGCGGGCGCGCTCCTCATCTGCCTCCTTGCCGTCGGTACGGCAAGTGCATACGATGCGGATACCGCCTGTACTAGCCTGAAGGAGGTCGTTGCAGGAAGCGATGACCTCACGGCACTCGAACTGGTGGCCGAATATTCGGACGGCTCATTGAGCGTGATGAAACTCTGGACCGAGTCAGTGATTAACCCTGAAGAGACACTCTGTGCAAGACTTGAATACATTCTCGAAGAGGATAGGGAAAGAAACGATCTTAAACGGTTGATCCTAACACTGGTATCCGGTGAAAAAAGGGTCTCGTACGAACTCTCTCCTGATAAGAATGTGTTCGTGGAGTTGGACCAACCTGTCGAGTTCCCTGATATCTCCGCAAAGAATTCAGGTGGAGTGAATGACCTGATGAATATCATGAACGGTTTGAGGTATGATTACGTATTAGACCATGAATATGACAATTCAGAGAGTAATCCGTTCACGTTTTATGCACAATCGACCACTAATCCAGAGACAACGCTTCCCGTTATGACGGCAGAATCATGGGTTAAAAAGTGGAGCGGGATTAGGTGGGTTGACTCGTGCTATAGCGGCGATACAAAGTGGAATACAAAGAATGTATATGCCGCAGGCGGCCCTGTAACACTTCAATCTGGCACCTATAAGCAATTCGCCAATTTTGAGGGTTACCACACAGACTATACATGGTATGAGGAATATCATGATGAAGCCAACTCATTCGTTATATCATAACAATAAAAAAATGAGTCGAAGTAGAATCGCAGAAATCAATGCGATTCTTCATCACATTTTTTGGAGACGTATCTATCATCCGGATAAAAAATTATTAATATATTATAATTTTACTATTAATAAATATAAGTTATGGGTTGAAATAAATCCCTATAACCTTGATGTGAAGGACGTGATACTATGAAGAAAGTTACATCCCAAATGTGTCCTCTCTTGGTATTTTTATTGGTCTCTGTAACCCTACTAACAGGAATTGCTTCCGCTGATGTGCAGATGGAAAGTATTCGTTGGACTCCCGGTCCCGACTCCAGGATCGGCCCCTCTTACGAATGGATACGGTACACCGACGACCAAGAAACAGCAATCGATGAGTATTATTACTGCCTCCATTACCTCACGGGCTGGAATATCCAGCTTATCGATTATATGGAGAAAGTCAGTCCCGAAGATCTTGCAACCATGCCGCCGGAAATGTATGAATATTTCAAGGAATCCGCAGAACCACTTTTTAAAGACGGAAAGATGACAATGCATGGCGACGATGGGACGTGGCTCTATGATCCCGGCCACCACATGTGGACCAGTCCTGAGGGATACGTCTACAACGGAGATCTTCCCCCGCCCTACGAGTGGATTGTATGGAAAGGCTGGGAAGAATACGCGGACCATCTCCCTCCGGCACCTCCCGGGGCACCCTTCCCTGCTCCGTCCTATGCAGGCATCCCGAAAAACACCCTGCCCATCGCGAAGATAGACCTTGAGGAGCAGGAACGGGTGTATGACTACTACTCTGACAAGTTGATGACTCTAGAGGAGTGTTACGAGCTGATCGTCCCTATCCCGGACGCCATCTATGTCAATCCCAACCACATGGGTGACTGGGATTGGACCACCGAACTGAAATCGGCCCTCTCCCGGCTCGGTCTCGACACAAACATTGCGAACACCCGGCTCGGGTACGAGAAGTCGGGCGACACGATTACGATGGTCGGCATGACTCCGTCGCAGGTGATGAAGGAATGGACGCTCACGAAGTCGAACGGTGGTTGGACCTGCGATACAGCAGACGATGATGAACTTGACGACCTGCTCTTCGTCCTGGAGAAGATCGGGGCGATCAACGGATCGGTTTCATCGTCCCCAGTCCCGGTCACCAACACTGATCTAAAGAGTTGGCTTTCAGGAAGACTGGATGCAGCGTCCCGGTCATCTTCGGGCACCAACACCATTCTCCAGAAAATGCTCCGGTCCAGAACCGGGACTACGAGTTCTGCTGTAATTACTAAACCATCCGGGATAAAGGTGCCGGAGAGTGAAACTTCCACCAAACCGACGGATGTGACGGTCGATCGACAGAACTGGGGGGAGCGTGTCTCACAGTTTACTGCCGGGAAAACTTCAGTATCGACGGCTGAATCTATCGCCCAGGCAGTGCAGAGCTCATCTGCGAGATCGGATATCATCTCGCAGGCGATAACAAGGGATTTTGCTCCCTCTTTTAGGCATGTTCAAAAAACAAAGGTGATTCCTTAATAAAGGCCACAACTATATACTAACCAATGGTGGCCAGATGAATGAACCTGGTAGAACTAACCCAATATACGAATGACGAGGAGAGAGCAGAGGCATATCTCAGGGAACATGGTATCCTCAAGACATTCGAGGAATGCCCACACTGTGGGAGCAAGAGGTTCAACAGAGTCAGGAGATTCAAATACAAGTGTTACTCCTGTAATCGCGAATGGGGAATAAGGCGCGGGAGTATCATCGAAGGATTGAGAGTACCATTCACCAAGTTCCTCATCGCGATCACATTATTCGAAATAGACACCTCGGTAAGAGACGCATCGAAACAGTTGGGATTAGCATATAACACGGTGTATAATATCCATTCTCTCATCAGGAGAGCTATTCTCACAGCCGATGCGAATGCGTCCTCATTCTCCGGCGAGATTGAAATGGATGAATCGTACTTCGGAGGAAGAAGAAAAGGAAAACGTGGACGTGGAGCGGCGGGAAAAGTACCGGTCTTCGGTATTCTGGAACGAGGAGGAAAGGTGACCGTGGAGGTCGTGACCGATGTCCAGGGCGAAACACTCCTGGAACTGGCTATCAAGAAGGTGAAACGGGGAAGTCTCATCTAAGAACTGATAGATTCAGGAGTTACAATGGTCTTGTCTCCTATGGATTCAAACATCGGAGAATCGATCATGGAAAGAGATTCGCCAACGGTAAGGTCTACATCAATGGGATTGAGGGATTCTGGTCTTTTGCCAAGGAACGGTTGTTGAAATACCACGGCGGAGATGCGGAGAAATTTCCCCTCTATCTCAAAGAATTGGAGTTCCGGTACAACCACCGTGACCGGGATCTTTTTGACGCTATCATCCAAGTATTAGCTGGATATAGTCTCGTGGCTTATACTGAGTAATCACCAAAAATAATTGGTTTCAAGCATCAAAAAGGGGATATCAATTGATTTTCTTAAAACAAGGGTAACAGATTGGTTTCTCGTAGGTAATTGGTCTTTCCTTGGGCGGCACTGGATTACCACATGCATGACAATATTTTTCTTTATACTCCGGATCTGAAAATTTTGCCCATATCGAATAGCAGTTATCGCACAGGGGGTGCATCTGGTCGAATTTGATCGTAGCATGGCACCGAATACAATATCCCTGGTTCGCTCTTTGCGGGACTTCCTTCACAGTCGGTTTGGGTTGTGGCTTAGAAGGAACAGCTTCTTTTTTGGGTTGTGGGGTATCTACCTTCGTTATTTGGTATTTTTCACTCGCTGCCAAGATTGATTCAACATATTCGAAAATTTCTTGGTAAAGGGTGGGTTCTTCATCTTTTTCAATTTTTATTCCCATTTCCCAGTTATTCTCTTGAGAGTATTGATACAAGTTCATTGAAGTGATTATTGCCGTTTTTTCGTTGAGATAGCATTTCGCGTGTAAATTGTCCAATGCGGAAACATTCACATTTTTTAAGTTCTGGAGAAAACTCATATCATCAGCGTTGATTTTGTCTTTCCGGCTAACAATCTTAATACTAATAGATGGGTTACTGTTTTCGACCTGTTGAATGAGAAGTTTTAGATTCTTTGAAATTTGGAGATATGGGCTGATAAGATACAACCTATCCCGCGAGCTAACGATTAATTTCCTTAATTCAGCAGATGCAGCTGTTGTTTCTAAAAATTGAATCATATAATGTGTCCTTTCGATTGAATTGACATAAATTTTCCTGTAATTTTACTCCTACCTTCCGAAATGAGCCCATCACCATTCAAATGATTCTACCAATGAAGATCGAATGGTAAGATATGTGGTGTCATTGATGTTGCAGCCTTTTAATTAAACCCAACCGCAAGAATCAGTAATCTCATTCTTCTTCAAATCACTCCCTTTTACATTTCCTAATTAATTCTCGCCCCGTTTCCCCACCCCCCTCAAACTTTATCACCATCCTCCACCCCACCTGCTCACAGCCCTCAATCAAGGGCAGGAGCATCAATCATGGCAGATTTTGTTGAACAGAGCGTCACCAAGAGTGCCGTTCGTGAACTCACCACCCCGTTTGCAGATGCCGCTGCGCTCAACACGGTGGTGGCCTCCGTCATCAGCACCAATCCGTTCGGGTGCACTTCCTACGAGGTGGGTGGTGTAACCATGGACCCGGTCACCAAGACCCGGGAGTATTACAACGCCCGTGTCATCTACGAGGATGATGACGCCAAGACGGTTGGATACGTGACCGTCCGTGCACCGACTACCGCAGCCTTCGCAACCATGAAGAGCGAGATCCTGGCCGACGCCGAGATGACCGCTGCAATGGGTGGCGATCCGGTGAACGACCAGGAGCGGGAGAGCTATTCTGTCGCTCTGCGGTGTCACGACCCCTCCGGGGAGACCTATTACGTGACCTTCACCCGGGACCAGATCCGCGTCTCCTCCTACAGCGACGACGCCATTCTTGCCGTCATCGAAGCCTGGGCCGACACGGTGCCCGCTCTGGCGTGAGCCGTTCTCTGACAACGGGATAGGGAGCCCCCTCCTCCCCTTTCCGGCACCATTCCCTTTTGCCAGGGCTCCCGTTGTCCGCGAGGGAGGGAGTCCGATGGATGCAGACATTAGTGTGATTGTGCTTGGCGCCGTGCTGCCCATCTACCCGGCACTGTTCGTCATCTACCAGAAGATCGGGAAGTATGACGTGATGTGCGAGGAATTGGGAAAGCTCCGCGAAGAGCACGACCGCATCATGCAAGGAGACCGACATGGATCAGCAACTCGTGCAGATCATTGAGATGTTCGTCGCCCTGGTGGCGGCGCTCATCGCGTACTGGCAGAGAAATCAGAAGATCGAAGCGAAGAACGAGACCCGGCAGGTGGCGGCCTTCTTCGACCCGAAGGATGAAACCGTCACGACCCCACCCGAGGCGGTCCCGGCCCGCTCCTGGAAGATGAGCGACGAGACCCGCCGGTGGGTATTAGTCGGGCATGACTCGACGAACCAGGCCACCCTGCTCCGGCAGATAGAGGAGGCCGAGGAGAAACGGCTTACGCACTACTACCTCACCTACCAGGACCGGGGCGGAGGGTTCTACGAGATTGAGTATGGCCTGATGAAAGGATCGGGAATTGAGAAGCCGGTGTAAGGTTCTGACCGCTCCGGTGGCTCCTTTATCTCCCCTCTCCTATCTTCTCTTGCCTCTCCCAAGAGGCATCACAGAGGGAAGGCTGGTGGTGCACTCCTGCACCACCCCTATTCTTCATCCGGGATCTCTATCACCTGTATCGCAGCCATAAGAAAACGGTGTCCGTTCGCCTCACGACCTTGGAAATCGGGCAGCCTGTTCCCATGCAGGAGGGTACAGGCTGGACCTCAATACCCTTTGATTGTTTTATCTGACGCTTGAAGGAGGGGCTTCGCCCCCCGCCGCGTGGGCGCCGCCCCGGGAGCTGATCGTATTCTGGTGACGGGGCACCATGCTCGTTCCGCTTCGCTTCTCTCGCAACGTCCCCCTGCTTCTCTTTCAAGTTCATGTCCTGATGACGCTCCCGGCTTTGTCGTTCCACTCCTCGCCGGCAGCTGTTCCATCCCGCTCCTCGCACCATGCTGCGCAGCGTGCTCGTCGCTGCACATCTGGGCAGGGTGACGCTCAGTGACTCGCTCCCTTCGGTCGCTCGGGCCGCTACGGCCAGTTCGGCTCCGCTGAAGCGTTGCCAGAAGTCCCACTCTCCCGCCCTTGCGTCACGCCGGGGGATAGGCAAGTATCCCCCTCTCTCCGCACCTTTCAGGCCGGGCTCCTCCTCTCCCAAGGGAGAGGCAGTAATGGGGAAGGAGGCCTTCGGCATTACATCGAGGGCGGGAGTCTTTAGATACAGGCCGGCCGGTTGACCACCGGGGCGAGAGTGCGACCGGCAGGGAGCACCCGCACCGGAGAGTCAAGCCTGCCGGCCGTCATCACGACCAGGAGAACCAGGACCAGCGGAGCGGAGGCCGCCAACGAGGACGCAGGCCGAGTGCGTCGCCGGAGCGAAGCGTTTGAGTATCCCGGAGAACCACCCGGAGGGCGACCCCTCGCAGCGAGCGAACGCGAGCAGTGGGGGAGCCCGAAGGGCCGAAAGATGCGGTTGATATTACTTTCACACCGCGTGGCAACCATATAAGACCGCAACGGACCATATCATATATTGGTGAAAACCACCATGAACCAAGCAAACGCATTTGAACACATAGGGGCAGCCCGTCAATATGAGGGCACCCTGCGGATTGACATCAAGACCATGCAGGCCGTTGTAGCCCGGTCAGATGTGACCCGGCTTCTCGATCACTGGCCGGTCGATATCTTCGACATCTCCGACGTGATGAAGACCGCCGGGAATCCCTCGCCTGTCGGGAAGGCATGGATTACCCGTT
>Ga0302251_1001700_pt1 | contig 12463 bp, 7 predicted proteins | sample AAG_RA_Gln_MG_FD_193534 | JGI IMG/M metagenome (GOLD analysis project Ga0302251, IMG submission 193534) | Enriched activated sludge microbial communities from anaerobic digester in WTTP, New Holstein, Wisconsin, United States - AAG_RA_Gln | ecosystem: Engineered > Bioreactor > Anaerobic >...
CAAGTGTGGACAGGAGTTAAAGCCAGAACAGTATTAATATTAGTTTTATCTATCGCAGGCGCATTTGTGCCTTCTGACCAGGTAATGATTACCCTATCTCCAGCATCTATGCCATCTGCTCCTGCTCCAGGAGTAGCTCCATCATCAGCTACTGCAGTTAGGATTTCCGGGCCAGCGCCATCGGCTAAGGCCTGGTCTGTTACGGCAACAAAAGCATTTTTGGCTGCTGATTCATCTTCTAAAATTGCTCCTAGATTAAGGTCGTTTCTGGCAACAGTTCCAATTGAAGAACCGAAAGTGAAAGTAATTGTCTTGGTGCCATCGTTGACTGTTACGCTGGCAGCTGGAATCGTTCCTACTAAAACTTGGGCTAATTCATCGGCAGTAGGAGTATTGTTACTATTGGTCTTAAAGTTCACAGCTTCGCTGAAGACAACATCTACGGTTGTTGAAGTTTTAATGGTTCTGCTACTAATGGTTGGGGCAGTGACATCATTAAAGGATCCTGAAATTGCTTTATTGCCGGCAGCGGAATTGGTACCACCGTCTGTAATAGCATTAGAAGGAGTGATAGTATCTCCAACTACTACGGTTGGGATTGAAATGCCCGCACTTAGAGTGATTGTTAAAGTATTATTACCTGTTCCAGACCAGACAGCGCCGCCAATATTACCTGCTCCGTCTAACCAAGTGTGGACAGGAGTTAAAGCCAGAACAGTATTAATATTAGTTTTATCTATCGCAGGCGCATTTGTGCCTTCTGACCAGGTAATGATTACCCTATCTCCGGCATCTACTCCATCTGCTCCAGTTCCAGGAGTAGCTCCATCATCAGCTACTGCAGTTAGGATTTCCGGACCAGCGCCATCGGCTACATCTTTGTCAGCGACTACGGCTAAGGCGTTGGCAGTATCTTTGAAGGCCTGGGCAGCAATTTCCAGGTCTTGAGCATTATCAGTAATTGCTACTGTACCCAAATTCGTGCCAAAGGTTAATGTCGCAACCGTGGTATTAATAGTAATTCCTGTTGGATTAACGCCTTTTAAGGTTATCTTGCCTTTTGTAGTTGCCTCGTCTGCATAAAAGGCAATGTTTTCGCTAAAGGTTAAATCAACGGTGGTTGAACTCTTTAAAAGGGCTGATAATAAAACTGGCGCGGCTTTATCAGTGGCATTTACACCAGAGACATCAATGCCAATATTATTTCCTAAATCAAAACTATATGTACCGCTATAGTAATCGCTTAAGGTTGTATTAGCTGTGATTTGAACAGCAGGAGTAGCGCCAGTGGTTAAAGCACCATCAGCTAAATTAACATAGAAAACTTTATCGTAAGGAGTACCGGAAGCATAACCAGTGACTGTGGCGCCGGCAACAGTAACAGTTAAACCATTGAAATCATCATCCAGTCCATTAAGATCAGTAGCCGTCATCACTATTCTATCAATATAGCCATCATTATTAGTATCGGCTGTCTCCCGGGCTGAAATGGTTGGAGCGGATTTATCTACGGTAATATAGCCAGTTGGATTAATCCAGGCGCTTGGATATGTTTCATCCCCGCTATTAAAAATAGCCTTATTAGTTTCAATTCTGGCATCAAAAGTATCGCCATTACTGGCGCCAGCCACATCAATTGCTAAAAAATAAGTGAGGGTGCCGTTAACACCACTTATATCATCGGCATAAGTAGGACCTAAATCAAGAGTAACTTCGCCGCCAGTGATAACAGAAGTTGAAGCAGCTATTTCATCGCCCCCACTAATTTTACCATCAGTATTTTTATCATATATTAAATAGTAAGTGCTTATTGAGGCAGTAGTCCCTGTAATCTTAGCAATCAACTCATCAAAAGAAGTTAAGGTTGAACCATCATTAGAAACAGTTATTTTTAATAGCTCAACCTGGGCTTGGTCAGCTTTTACATAAGTCGGTATTTGAGATTGCGTGGCCGCTACTCCGGGAGTAGCAGCTTCTGAAACGGTTGGAGCAAAAATTCCAACTAAACTTATAACAACTGCCAAAGCAAAAAGTTTTGGCAAAATTTTTGTTTTTATTTTTTTTGTTTTGAAAATATTTTTTAAACTCATATTTTTATTTTATTTTTTAATCATTTGTTTGTTTGCTTTTAACGTCGACCTCGTAATTACAAACAAACATTTATTATTTTACATTACCAACCTTTTAAAAAATAAAGCCCGATCAAAAGTTTACTCTTGAACGAGCTTTGTTCATGATATTAATAAATAATGTTTTTTTTAAATCCATTTTTAATTAAAAATACTAAATAACAATTTATTCTATTATTTTAGTATTACCATATTTTTTTGTCAACAGGAAAAACATTTTCCGTTTATTATTCTAATTATATCTCTTTGTTTAAAGTTGTCAAATGTTAACAATTTAAAATCACTTTTTTACTTTCATTTTGGATAAAATAATCTTGCCAACGCCTTCAAGAAAATCTCCTCCAGCATAACCAATAACAAAAGCTAAGCCAGCAGAAATGTATTCCACTCCTTCAATCGTAAAAAAAGAAGTGTTAACAGCCAAAGCAGTTAACAAACCAATAATTCCTGACAAGAACATCATGTTAAAAAAGTAAGGAAGGTCAAACTTTACATCTTTGTAAGAGTATTGGTGTTTAAGATAACCAACCAATCCCCTGACAAACCCTCCTCCGAACCCAGCAATAAGCAAAGAAACATATTCATTCATATAAATATATTTATTTATGTTTTTTTATGCTTTAATTATATCAGCAAAAAGAAAAAAGGGCAAGAAAAAAGAAGAGACCCGTAAAGGATCTCTTCTTTCCGATTTGTGCTATCGGGAAACAGCTTTATTAAAATAATTATATAATAATTATTTTGATAAACTCTGGGTTGATGTTGGCAATGTCTTTACCAAGTAATCGCTTGCCCAATCAAGAGTTGTTTCTCCATGTGACTGAGCAGATACATCTGACCATGTAAAGCTAGAAGCAGATGCATTAGCTGTAACCAAGTTAACATCAGAATCTGTAGCGACTACTACTGAATTAACAGCATAATCGTCTCCCTTAGTTACTGTAATGGTCAAGGTACCACTATTTGCAACTGAATCATCATCTGGGACGACTGTAATACCCGTTATGCCCAATTGCATTCCATTACCCAAGCACTCAACTGATTGAATTGCGCTTACAGCAGTACTGTTTGCGGTAACAGCGCCACTATAATTAGCACCTGTATATGGCGTACACGTTAAACCACTAACACCAGTAACTGTAAATACAGTAGCACCAACAGTATTGTCGGGTGTTCCTTCTGCTAAGGTCATTGTAAAGCTTGAAGGAATACCATAAGCTTTTTGAATTTTGTCAGCAGAATTGTGTCCGATAACTGTACTGGTTTTAGTAACATCAACCGTTGTATATTTGGGTACTAAGTTTAATCTAGTATCACCAGTGGTTACAAGAAGGTTAGCATCGCTATCGGTATAAGACAATCCTCCTAAGGTGGTTACATCTTTTGCAGTATTTATGGTTGCAAATTTGCTTGAAGCTCTGAAATATGTTGAATCATTTGGTATTCTGGCATTAATATATTCACCTGTCGTGATTCCATTAGCATCAGTAACGGTTACTCTTAATTCGTAGGTCTTTTCTCCAGAAACTAATTGTTCGTTGTCTGCTGTAAATAGAATGGTACCATCAGTATTAGCAGCAGCAAGGGTTGTTATTGCTCCTGTACCAGCAATTTTTGTATTGCTAGCAACCTCCCATAGCTCAGCGACTGTTACTGCAGGAGAATTAGCATCAACGCCGGTTTTGTTTACGTTGAATTTAATTTCTTTCCAAGCAATTGTTCCTGTAGAGCCTGAATTAATAGAGAATTTTGACAAAGTGTTTACACCAGCAACCAATGTAGATGTTGGCAAGCTTACTAAATTAATTGTTGGAATTGCCTTGTAAACATACATTGCATTTCCAATCGTAGCTGGCACACCGGTTACATTAGATGTAATTTGTCCACTTGAACCAACTCTTATTTTAGCAGCAGTCAATTTTGTTGCTATATTGGCACCAGTATTTCCCGCACCATAACCCACTGAAGCCAAATCAGTTTCGATGTCAAGAACCTTAGACGTATTAGCACTAACTGGAATTGCAAGGCCAGTAAATACTATTTGTGAAGCACCTGCTCTTGTTGCCAATACAGATGCACCATCTTTAATCTTAACAGTTGAAACCACAGAAGGATCAGCAATTGTTATAGTAGCTTCAACAATTACATAAGAATCATTAGCAGCTTCAAACTTATAAGAAACTGTTTTTACTGAACCAGTGTCATCTAATAATCCAATGCTCGGAGTTGAAGCATCTCTAGAAGCAGTAAATGTTCCCGAATTCTTAGTAATAATCTGACCATCAGTTACTACATTGTTATTGCTTTTTATAATAGCTGTAGAATTTAATCCAGTACCAGTAACCAATAATTGACCCTTCATAGAGCTTGTGTCGGATATGTTAGCCGCGGCACCAATGTCTCCATAAAGTTCAATTCTTAAAGTACCGTTCTTTGGCAATGTATAACTAATTGACCATTCATTTGTAGCTCCTGCAACAGATTTAATTGAAGTTGTTTGCTCGCCATATTTTACATAAAGATTTGTTAAATCGTCTTTATCAAATGCACTTCCAGCATTAACAACTCCAGTAATAGCTATTGAAATTGTGTTTAGGTTGATATCTTCTGTATTACTTCCAGAAATATCCCATGAACCCAATTTATAATTAGTTTGAGGGGCTACTGTTGTCCGACTAGCGTAAGCTGTTGTTTTAACAGCTGTCATTGCTCCTTCACTAACTATCAAAGCATTACCAACTGTTTGGCCAACTTGAGCTGCAGTAGGAACATCAAAAATTGTATACGATACTTTCTTTGAACCATTTGCAGATCCTTGTAAAAGCTGTGCTGTTATTACATCTCCTGCAACAATAGCACTGGTTGCATCAATGTCGTAAATATCAGCAACTATTTCTACAACAGCAGTTTCTCCTGGCTTAATTTCAAAATTGGTTGAAATTGGATTAGTTGGTCCAGCCTCTGGAAGAGTAATTGTGCTTCCTACTTGCTGACCATTAACCAAAATTTTAGCGTTTCTTAAACTAGCATGTGCATTAACTCCAGCAGGAGTATATGTAAATCCTGGTTTTAAGTTCTCAACCTTAATTGTTTCTCCGTATGCTTTAAAATCAAATTTTGCTAAAGTGACAGCTGTTCCATTATTGGGAGTTGTTCCCGATGGAGAATCTGCACTTTTTGTAATAATAAGATTTCCTGCGGCAATTTTAACTGCTCCCGCGCTTCCACTAGTTTGATAAGTTACAGCAATGTTAACGCCATATTCTGCATCTTTAATATCAATATCAGACACATTCCTTAGTGAAAATTGCATGTTTCTGCTAGAACCCCCCACAACATCGGCCATAACCTTAACAATAGCATTTCCTGTCAATGTCTTATTAAATACAAATGTTACAAAATTGTTAGCATCTAAGCTTTCAGTTTGAGCTACCTGTACTCCATTAATCAATAGTCTAAAGTTTCTAATATCCTTAGAATCGATTGAATTAATTTGTTTTAAAGATAGCCTTGAAAATACAACATTTCTTGAGATGCTAAATGTTGATTCCCAAACAGTAACATCATTAGCAGGATTTATCCCATCAGTTAAGTTTTCTGCTGGTGTTGGTGTTCCTACTTGAACAGTAGCTAAACTAGCAGCTGCAATACTGTGAATGTTTCCATTAATTGGAAGAGCAGTATTGGACAAGTCTGTGCTAGCTGTAATTCCAGACAATGAAACTCCAACTGTTTGACCACTTGAAGCATCAGCAATATCAGATTTTACTGAAATTGTTTTTGCTGAATTTGCAGGAATTGTAATAATTCCGCTAGCGTTACTAAATGTAACTTTTCCTGAAGAAACTGTACCAGCGTCAGTTAGTCTTGCTGCACCATCAAACAAATATACGTTTGCCAATGTAGCATCGGCTGAAACACCTAATCTTGTTAATTCAACAGCTGTTATTTTAACTTCACTAGATGTACCATTTGATAATGTTACTTCTAATAAATTAGCTGTTGCTTGCTTTTGAATCAGTGTTCCTGCAGCTGGGTTTGTTGAAGCTAAAGCTATACTAAATCCAGCAGGGATTGTGCCTGTACCAGTGCCTGTGCCTGTGCATGAACATACACCATTAACCCAGTTGTATCCTGCTGTGACGCAAGCAACTGCTTCGGTTGGGCAAGTAGTACCAGTACCTGTGCCAGCACCTGCGGCAATTAAAGCATTTGCCTTAGCTCTTGAAGTAGCGCCAAAGTATCCAGTTCCTTTGGTTAAACCATAAGGAGCTAATACTTCAGAAGCATACTTTTCTTGGAACTTGACCACAGCTGCTTTTGTTAACGCGCCATAGTAGGTTGTCTCGTTTCCGGGAGAACCAGCACCAGTGGTGGCTATTTTAGTAGCTGAATCAGAGTTCAATAAAATCTGAAGATATTTTACATCATTGCTAGATGTGCCTTGTCCCAAGTTGGTAGTAAATTGAAAACCAGCAGGAATACCTGCGATAGTTCCAGTTCCTGTACCAGTTCCAGTTCCTGTACCAGTTCCTGTACCTGTGCCACTTTGTCCAAGCAATTGTGTAATCAAAGCGATCAATTGATCATTTGTACACTCAGCTGGGTGTTGTAAATCACAAGCAGCAGAAACAGGAGCAACTGCAACAACTAGAGCAAAAGCTAATCCAGCAATAATTCCTATTTTGTTTTTACTCATTTTTTTATTTTAAAAATATAATTAATTATTATCTGGCTGCTTGTCGACCGACACTTGGTGTCAAGCCGCCTCTTTCAACAATCCTTGTCCATCTCTTGAGGCTCAACCTCAAAATTAAAAATATTAATTCTGAAGTTGAACCTCTTATCCAAGGATTGCGTCTAATTGTTTGGTTGAATTTGATATAATAATTCCATTGCTTCTGAATACTTTTCTTGGTCAAACAATTCTTTTGCCTTGCTTAAAGAATCTTTTTGCTCTTGATTCAAATTTGCTTCTCTTGCCTCTATTTCTTTAATTTCATTAGCAATAAAAAACTTGTAAATATCTTGGTATTCTTTTTCTTCTGTAGTTATTATAGCAGCATTTGTTTTTTCTTCAATAGCTGAAATCTGATTAACTATCTTTGTCACTAACTCAGCTCTCTGACTTTCTGGCACCTTGGCTAATTCTTGAGAAGCTTTGCTTAAAGCTTGTTTGGTTTCCTTTATTCCTGCTGCCAGTTTCTTACCTTGATTCTGTCCCGGCTCAGCGCTTATCTTATCAAGCTCATTTAATCTTGTTTCTAGCTGAGCAACTGATTTCTGGTCTTCTGAAACAATAAAAGCATATTTAATTGATTCATTAACTTTTTTAAAGCCATATAATAATTCTCCGGGCAAAGCATCTTTGGCAAACGCAAAAGGCATTATAGCTAAAACAATCGCCACAGAGGCAAAAGCTTGAACCAATCTTTTCTGGCTGAAAATAAAGCTAAAAGAGGGTTTTTGCTCAAACTCTTGGTTTAAAATCTGAGATTTAACCGAACAAGCCCAGTCGCGGTCTGGCTTAATGGTTTTGAGAGATTCCAGCCTTTTAATGAGAGTAAATTCGTCCATATTACAATAAAAGACGGAAAACTCTTGTTTTTATTACAACTCAAGCTTCTAGTATCTTCTTTAATTGCTTCATTCCCCGATGAATAATCACTCGGGCATTGTTAGAAGACTTACCCAAGGATTTGGCCACTTCGCTGATTGGTTCTTGCTCAATGTAATACATAAACACTGCCTGGCGGTAATCATCTTTAAGTTGAGCCATGGCTAACTGGATTTTCTTCATTTCCTCGTCCTTTATTATCTTTTGCTCAATGTTTTGATGCTCGTCTTTGACCATAAAGGACATGTTGTCCAGATTGGCCGGATTCTTTTCTTTGGCCCGATAGTGGTCAACTAAAATATTTCTAGCTGTTTTGAACAAAAATCCAGACGGATTCTTAATCTCAATGTCCAAAGATATCTGTTTCCACAACCGGGCAAAGGTTTCAGAAGTAATGTCCTGAGCTATTTCTTCAGAATCTACCTTAAAATAGACAAAACGATAGATTTTATCTAGATATTCCTTGTATATTTGAGAAAAAAATTGTTCTTTAAATTCTTTTGGCTGCATTTATTTGTCCATTATTTGTCCACATTTTGGCCACATTTGGCCACATTCTGTCCACATTGGCCAGGTTCGTGGCCACATTTGGCCGGATTTGGCCGGATTCGTGGCCACATTTGGCCACATTTGGCCGGATTCAATAATGAGGATTAATTTCATAAAAAACAGCTTTTCCGCTCCCAAAAGCACAAATTATGTTTTTCTTCTTTAATTCCATTAATTCCCTTCTGATTGACCTTGAACTTATCTTTGGAAAAAACTTTTTCAGTTCATTTGGTTTAAGCCGGACATTGCTTTGCAGGATTTCTAAAAGCTTTAATTGAATGTCTGATAATTTTTCATACTCAATCTGCCTGCCTGTTATCTCTTTTTTTTCCTCTTTAAGTTCTTGCTTTTTCTGCTCTGGCTTGCCTTTCTTTGTCAGCTCTTCAAAGAATTGTTTTACTTTACTATATTCTGCTTGTAGAATCTTAAAATTGCGTTCATCTACCCAGTCCTGCTTGCTAGAAATTTGAAAATATGCTTCCAGAAGTTTTAAGCTAGTGAAAACATTCCCCTTGCTTTTAGGGTCAACTCCTTTAGCAACAAGAATTGAAAAGAACAAAACATCAAGCGCCTCTTTCCTGATAGCTGTTTTAAGAGGATCTTTAGCTGGAAAGAGTTCCGTTACTTTATAAACCGCGTTAGTAAGCTTAATGATTTCTTCAATGTTCATATAAGGCATTATAGGTAAAAACAGAGCAAAAGTCAACGAGTGTATAATGCTCCCCTATTTCGCGCTCTTGAAACATGTTTGCTGGCCTGTCACCTTAATATATGTTTTGAAAAGAATGACGTACTCTTCCATAGCGTTCTATGGCTTCAAAGAGTACAATATGTTTCTGGCATTATGCACGAAAATCAGTCACGTTTGATAAAATTAGAAGAATAAATCTATGTTTCTGAACTCAACACGCCCTACTCTCTAGCAAGGCAATTCAATATAAAAAGCAGAGCCCCGGTCAGGACCGGCAGACTCTGCCCAGATACGTCCCTGATGAGCTTTGACAATTTCTGAGGCAAAATAAAGACCAATACCCACGCCTGATGGATAAGTATTAACTGCAGCCTGACTGCGGTTAAAGAGCTTGAAAAGATTGCTGATTTCTTCTGAAGACATACCCATGCCTGTATCCTGAACTTTAAGAATAACTGTTTGGGCAAAAGGATTGAAATCCAGGCTCACTCTTACCTCTCCTTGTTTAGTATATTTTATGGCATTGTCCAAGAGGTTAGAGATTACTTGCCTTAATTTTTGACTATCAGCTTTTATCTTGGGAATAGATTTGCTTGGTTTATCAAAAACAAGCTTCAGATTCTTGTTTTGAGCTTCCAACTCAAACTCCTTTACTACTTCGGCTGTTAAATCCTCTAGCTGAATATTTTCAAAGTTGTAGACAATCTTGCCAGTTTGAATCCTGGTCAGGTCCAACAAATCATTAACCAGAGCGATTTCTCTTTCATTGGCCCGGTAAACTTCTTCCAGAAAATCTCTGACCTGACCTTCTACCTTGCCGTAATCACCTGACAAAGCCAGGCTTAGATAGCCCTTGATAATAGTTAAGGGTGTTCTCATTTGGTGCGAAGCAATGGATAAGAACATTGTCTTCGCTTCATCTAATTTCTTTAGTTCTTCATATGATTGTCGAAGTTGTTCTTTGATGGTTTGCTCATCTCGGGAATACTTTAAAAGCAGGAAACAGAGATAAACCATAATGAGGAAACAAATCAACCTGCCCCAGACTCCTATCTCCACGGCTGGAAAAACCAAGATAGTGGCTAGGAATATCAAAATGGCTGCTACTAAGACATGGGTAGCTAAAATTGGACCGAAGAGCTGTTTCTCGGCAATGGCATAGGCAATGATAAGAGTAAAAAGAGGAAGGGCTAAATAGAAAATGGGATAAATGCCGACTCCATAGGCAGGCAATATCTCAAATCCAGTAAAGGTCCAAATGAAAATGGCTAATAGAATATATAAAGATTGACTCTTTTTGCTTTGCTCTTTTTGATTTTTAAAAAATATTAAAAAGTTCCTAATTGCCAAAAAGAGAAAAATGATAGTAAAGATTAAATAAAAATGGTGGCCAATTTGAGCTTGAGTATGGCAGCCCCACTGATAACTAAAAACATCTTTAACGAAATAATCGGTGCGGCTTAAAAAAGCAAAAAAAACAGCCAGAAGATAAGAAAAAAACAAGGGAACTTTTTGAGTTCTGATTTTGCAAAACTCTATGGAAAAATGATAAATTATCGGGGGGACAAAAATAGCAGCCAGATAAAGAAACCTGTCCCAAAAGATAACTTTTGCATCATTGCCACAACACTGCCACATCATAAATGTTCCCAAAGACCAAAGGCTGTAAAGAACGCTTAAGCCAAAGAAAATCAAATTCTCTTTGGTTTTTACTTTAAGCCAACTATAAAACCCAACCAAAAAAATGAATATCCCACTCGGCACGAGTAAATAAATAGGAAAAGGTATTTGAATCATTGATTACTTTTGCTCTCTTTCTCTTAATTTGTAATGCAGGGTTTTACCTAAATTGGATTTGGGTAATTCTTCAAAAAACTCAATCAGATGCGGAACCTTGTACGGGGCTAATTTCTCTCTACAAAACTCAATCATTTCTTCTTCAGTGGCCATTTCTCCTTCTTTCAAGACTACGCAAGCTTTAATGGCTTGGCCATAGTAATCGTCTGTCACGCCGATGACGGCCACATCTCTTACCTTAGGATTCTGTTCTAGTACTTCTTCTACCTCTCTAGGCCATACCTTTTCTCCTCTTACATTAATCATATCGTCTATCCTGCCTTCAATATAAAGCAATCCGTCATTATCAATCCGTCCTATGTCTTTAGTATAAAACCAGCCGTCTCTCAATACTTCCTTTGTCTTTTCCGGCTTTCTCCAATAACCCTTAAATATCTGGGGGCCCCTAACAATAATTTCCCCTACTTCTCCATAAGGAAGTTCTTCCTTAGTTTGATAATTGATAATTTTAACATCAGTGTCTAAGAACGGAATTCCAACTGTATTGTTTTTCTTTTTATAATTTTTTCCAGGCACATCCATTGTAATTCCAGGAGATGTTTCTGTAGCGCCGAAAACTTCCATTAAAAAGGCGTTCGGCAAGATCTCTTTTATCTTTTCTATAACAGAAGCAGGAAAAGAGCTAGAACCACTTGAGGCTATGTTCACTGAATTTAAAATTGGCTCTTTTTTGTTTTTCTCGTAATAGTTTAAAAAGGCTGAATACATTGCTGGTATTCCTGGAAAATAGTCTACTTTGTATTTTCTAATCAAACCGATTGCCTCTTTAGAATTGAACTTTGGTAAGAGTATAATTGTGGCTTGACGCATTATTCCCCATTGTAGGGCAGGACCTATTCCATAAATATGAAAGAAAGGAACAGAGGTAAGCCATACACTTATCTTAATCTTTTCTGTATTTAGAATACAATCTACAGCTGTCATGTTTGAGAGAATATTAAAATGCGTCAGCATCACCCCTTTGGGTTCGCCTGTTGTCCCACCAGTATAAATTATCACAACTATATCTTCTTTGGGATTGATTTGGACTGGATTATACTTTGGCTCACTCTCTTTAATAAAATCAAGGAAAGAAACAGCGTTTGGACATTGAGGGGAAGGTATTTTTTTAAAGAGCTTGCCCATTGCTCTTTGAAAAGACGGAAAATAGTCAGCAATACTGGTGACAATAATCTTTTCAATCTGCGGGGTGACTTTGGCAGCTTCCTGCACTTTGTCATAAAAAGTATCTAAGGATAAAACTATTCTTGGTTCAGCATCATGGAAAAAGTATTTTAATTCTTCAGCGCTGTATAAAGGATTGAAAGGAATAGGAACAGCGCCAATCTTCATTGCCCCATAAAAAGCGATAACAAACTGAGGGCAGTTGGGCAACAAAAGAAAGATGCGGTCGCCCTTTTGAATACCAAACTCTTGCAAAGCGCGGGCAAACTTGTCTGAAAGCTCCTTTAATTCTCGGTAAGATATCTTCTTGCCATAGAAAATTAAAGCAGGCCTCTCAGGATATTTTTCAGCTGAATCATCTAAGAACTGATACAAAGGCACCTCTGGATAATCCAGATGATGGGGAACGCCTTCAGGATAAAACTTAAACCAAGGACGCTCATCAGGAACATAATA
>Ga0302251_1001702_pt1 | contig 12452 bp, 9 predicted proteins | sample AAG_RA_Gln_MG_FD_193534 | JGI IMG/M metagenome (GOLD analysis project Ga0302251, IMG submission 193534) | Enriched activated sludge microbial communities from anaerobic digester in WTTP, New Holstein, Wisconsin, United States - AAG_RA_Gln | ecosystem: Engineered > Bioreactor > Anaerobic >...
GGCTATAAACCAGGTGTGAACAGAATTGCCTAAATATGTTTTATCTAAAAGTGTCATACTGTCTCCCTGAAGAAAAATACTGCCGTATTGTTTATTATTAATCATGTTGCTGCGCAATCAATTTTTGTATTTCTCTTAGTGGAGCCTGAGAAAAAATATCAGCATATTAATTCTGGCAAAATAAGTAATAAATGAGGCATGCGGTACACCTTCATTAATCAGCGCCCTCAATAAGGCCTTTGTGCTCATCGCGGTGATCAGTAGCCCGAATCCAAATATTGCGAGGGAAAATAATAACTTGGGAAAGAAAAGAATTGCGTCTTTTGATATCACAGTTAAAGGCTGTAGATCCCAGGTGATCAGTGCAAAATAAAAGAAGATCAAAAGTATGATAAAGAAGGTAATATTACCGATAAGATTATAAAAACTCTGCCGGATATCCGCATTAGAAAAGACCTTGCCCCATGACAGGCGTACAAGAATATACTCCAATTTAAAAACTTTGAACAATTGAATTACCAGTCGTTTCACAAACCAGGCAAGCAGCCAGCCGATGAAAAGTAAAATAACTCCGCCAAACAGTTTAGGAAGGTAACCGATAAATGCTTCGAATATATTAGAAAAAATTGTTTGATAGTCCGTCATTCGGATATCCTCCTTTTGCTCGGGGATAGGACAGCTTTCCAAATCGGCAGTCGCTCTTCATATTCTTTTACCCACAAGACAGGACATGGGACACGTTCCGTAATTTCCTGTGTAAGCGATTTTAAAAAAAGTAATTCGAGAAATTCACCGGTCCGGCCGCCCATAAGAACAAGGTCGGCATCTCGAGATAATTTTATAATGCCGCTTAGAATATTTCTTGCCCTTATGGTAACAATTTCTGCGGAAATTTTATTCTCATCAATAAGATACTGCATTTGCCGAATTCTTTCTCTTTTTAGAGTTCTCGGTGTGTTCGGTTCAAATACAACAGCAATTTTTAATTTTGCCTTAAAATAGTCGGATATTGCCGGACCTATTTCCATCGCCAGGCGTGTATTGATGCTGCTGCCGAAAGGTATTAAAATAGTCTTAATTTTTTCGGGTAATAAATTTCCATGAATAATAGCCGTTTCCAACGGCATTTTTTGAATAACCCTGTCGATCGCGGAATAAAATAATCGGTCAAAAAAATTCGTTGCCTTATGATGTCCCATTACAATAAAATTACAATCGTCTTCAGAAACTGTATCGATTATTCCCTGAGAAATGCTGTGCGCAACTCTAATTATTGAACGTGCCTGAATATCGGCCTGAAACGCCATTTCTTCCAGCATGTCCAAATCAGGACTGACAAAATTATTTTCGTCAAGTCCCGAAAATAACTGCTGTCCTTCATGAACTTCAATTATATTCAAAAAAATGATTTCGGCGTTATGTTTTTTCGCCAGGGCAAATGCTATATGAGCTAAACTGCCGAATGTTGCCGGATTGGCCAGGCATACAAGTATTTTGTACTGTTTTTTCTCTATGCGTTCCAGTGCCCTGATTTTCTTTGCATGCTCAACTTCCCGTTTTGCAGCATAAAATTTGTAAATCAACAGACCTGATCCGATCCATACGGCTGTTACTATCCAGGCTTTATAACTGTAATTGTACATAAAAACGGCAAGAAACAGCAACATCGCAATTCCTGCAATCGAAAGATAAGGATAAAAGGGAACAACAAAGCCGCGATCAAGGTCGGGCCTTGTCTTACGCAGCCTGATCATTGCAATATTTACCTGGAAAAAGAGCAGTAGAAACATTATGTCGGCAGCGCTGGCAACATCTTCTATCGGCAGTAATACAACCATAAATACGATAATGACCAGAGAGATTAAGATTGCCCAGTGAGGAGTAAAATTTTTCGAGTGTACCGTGCTGAAGTATGCAGGGAAGTTGCGGTCTCTGCCCATGGCAAAAGCCACCCTCGATGAGGAGTAAATCGTGGCATTGAGGGCGGACATTGTTGATACAATGCCTCCGATCAGAATCATTATGCCTCCGCCTATAAAGAAATGACCGGCGACTTCTACCAGGGCCAGCTCTTTATGCAGCGCCAGGTAATCCCATGATTTCATATCTCCCGAATTCACTGCGCCCAGGGAAGTTACAGCCACCATTATATAAATGGGTATTACTATCAGTAGAGAAAGAAAAACGGCATAAGGAATATTTTTTCTGGGATTCCTGATTTCTTCCGAACTTTGAGCAATAACTTCAAATCCCTGGAAGGCAATGAAAGAAAGTCCCATAGCCTTGAAAACGCCGCTCCATCCATTGGCCATGAAGGGACTGAATGAATCTTTCCAGTTTGCCTTGCTGAACATCATCTCGATCCCGAAGCCGATAAAGACAGCCAGAACAACTATTTTGGCGATAGTAACAAGATTGCCGATTTTTCCCGTTTCCGAGGCGCCACGAATATTAATATAAGCGAAGACAATCGCAGCAATAACAGCCAACAATTTTTGCGGAGAAAGAAAAATCCAGTAAGGGAAAGTGAATCCGACCTCGTGTAGTGTATGTTCAAAATATGCTCCAAATCCCAGAGCATATAATCCACACGCCATAGCGTGTGCAAACCAACTCATCCATCCGGACAGAAAGCCGTTCCATTTGGGCAATCCTTCTTTAACCCAGAGATATCCGCCGCCGGCATCATGAAAACAGGAGCCCAGTTCCGCATAAGACATAGCTGTAAGCAGCGCTACCAGACCGTTAAGAACAAAAGCAATAATCAACGCCGGTCCGGCAACTCCGGCAGCAATGCCGATAAGAACAAAAATGCCGGCACCGATCATTGCTCCTACGCCGATCATAGTGGCGTCCAGAAGCCCCATTTCTCTGCTTAAGCGTATCTCCTTAGGAAACTTTTGCACAATGCCCCCACAAGAAATACTTTTAATTGTTAAGCCATTTTCTTATTCATAGAACATCATGCACATCACAACATAGACGATGTGCTATATTTTTGTTGAAACAGAGAAGTAAAGTATGCCATCATTCTCCCAGCCGTTATGGATCGGGACGAATTCAGTCACGTTCCGGGGTTACAGGACGCCACCAGGGAGAACAATATAAGATGTGTATTCCAATATAAAATTTTGACTGCAAAGATTAAAAATTTTAAACTTATTAAAGCACGTTTGCTTATTCTCCGCAAGAACTGATGCATGAATATGGCAGCATATATCCCATCGTTTTGAAATTTATACTCGGATTCATTGATTCCAGAAACGTTCAAGGCTGCTGATAAGTTGATAGTTTTCTCTTATCAATTGGAGTGGTCATCCGGTGGTTCCAGAAAAGTTTATCTCATGCAGAAGTCTGGGAATTTCCATCTGGCTTAGCAGAACATAGCGTGCTTTCGTTTGGGACTCATTGCCCACCCGTACAGTAAAAATGTTGTTTCCCGGCAAATCAAAGACATCTTCATCGGTTATGTCGTCGCCTACGAAAAATCCCTTGGAGTATCCGGCGTGGCGCATCAGGTGCCACATGGCAAACCCCTTGTCCGGAGCATTTGCCGGGATGAGATTTTCGACATATTTGCCGCCGATATGCCTCGGCTGCGGGATTAGTTTCTCAATAACGTCCATGAGCCGGGAGTGAATCGTATCAGCGTCCATACAGTTGCGATAGTGAATCGATACTGTTGCTCTTTTGTTTTCGATGAAAAGCCCGCGTTGACCGGCGTCGGGTAGCATTGCATGCAGTTGATCTTCCCATGTTCGGGCAAGACGCAAGAAATTCTCTTCACGGGCTTCCAATCCCGGCAGCCCCTCCGCACCGTGATTTCCGACGAGATATTTCGGGACGAAACCGAGATGAAACAAGGCATCATACCGGGAACGTCCGGTGATGACGGCCACGCTCGCCCATTCATTTAAAATGATCAGCTCCGCGAGAATCGATTCCGGTATGCGTATATTGCCGGGTTCGGCAACTATGGGGGCAAGTGTTCCATCAAGATCGAATGCAAATAAAGTTTCGGAGTCGATGAAAGCATGCAATTGAGCAAGTCCTTCCGCGGTAAAAAGATATGGAGTCGGATCAGTCTTCATCATACATTGCGTCCAATGCGTCCGGATATTTTTTCCCGCTGCCGGATGCGGGAAGCGTCGAGCAACATCTTTCCCGCCCAACGGTAGACATTAAAATCACGCACCATCGCCCGCATACTGCGCATTCTTTCCTTCTGTTCGAAATCGGGCATGGTCAAAGCCTGGAACAATGCCTCCGCAGTCTGTTCTATATGGTAGGGATTGACGATAAGCGCCTCGTACAGCTCGTGCGCCGCGCCGGTGAACTGGCTGAGCACCAAAACGCCCCGTTCGTCATCGCGGGCGGCCACGTATTCTTTTGCCACCAGGTTCATTCCATCGTGCAGGCTGGTTACTATGCAGACATCAGCGGCGCGATAGTAGCGGTTGACCTCTTCCGGGTTGTGATGCTCGATTTTGAGGTAAACAGGCTGATATGAGCCACTGGCAAATCGTGCATTGATATTTGCGGCGAGGGAGCGGACCTGCGCATCCAGCAGTTGATAGTCTTCCAGCGTGGAGCGGGAAGGAGCCGCTATCTGGATAAACGAAAAGCGTCCGACGATCTCCGGATGAATCTCCAGCAGGCGTTCCACAGCCCGCAGCCGCTCCAGAATTCCTTTCGTATAGTCCAGGCGATCCACACCGAGGCCGATGAGGCAGTCGCCGCCGATATTAAGAGCCTGCTGCACATCATTACGGCATTTTTCAATCGAGGGTTGTGTCTGCTGCCAGGGCGGAGGCCACTGGATGGAAATGGGGTAAGTTTCCACCATGGTCAGCTTGCCGCTTTGAGATATGGTTGACGTCGGATAATCGATTCTCGCTTCGAGATACCGGTCGACGGTTTCCAGAAAATTTTTGCAGTGCAGAGGCGTATGGAATCCCAGAATCGTGCTGCCCAGCATGCCCTGAAGCAGTTCGTCGCGCCAGGGGCAGATGCCGAATGATTCCGGATTGGGCCATGGAATGTGCCAGAAAGTAATAATCGTTGCTTTGGGCAGCACATCATGGATCATTTTTGGCAGAAGAGCAAAGTGGTAGTCCTGGATGAGCACGACGGGATCTTCCTTGTTTGCTTCCTTGATTACCGCATCGGCAAAGCGCTGATTGACTGTTTGATAATATTCCCAGTCGCTCGTCCGGAAAAGGGGACGGACGTGGGCAATGTGGCAGAGAGGCCAAAGGCCCTCGTTGGCGAAACCGTAGTAGTAGCCGTTTTCCTCCTCGGCGCTCAGCCAGATGCGTTTTAACGTATACTCCGGACGTTCCGGCGGCACCCGCACCCGATCGTTGGCATCAACGACTTCCCGGTCCGCAGTTCCGCTGCCGTGGGATATCCACGTTCCGGAGCAGGCCCGCATTACGGGTTCGACCGCCGTTACCAGACCGCTGGCCGGTTGCTGGACTTCAATTTCTTTTCCTTTTTTTACATGGATATAGGGCTCGCGGTTGGAGACGACGAGAATCTGGTCGCCGGTCAGTTGCCGGTGCAGCAATCTGCGCAGTGTGTCCGGCGTCCAGGAGATGGTGACATCATCGCCAAAGCGCCGTTCAGCGTTCATTATCCGCATCATGGCGCGCAGATCACCAACCAGCGGCCGCAGTTCCGAATATGACGGGGGAAGAAGCGGCTGAACAATTTTTTCTCCGCGTAAAAGGGCGCGTACGCCGTGCATCCAGCCCCGCCAGCTCAGGTGGGCGACTAAGACGGTGATCAGGGAAATGACCAGACCGATCACGGCAAACATAATGATGATGTACTTTCGCGTATCCGCACTGCGAATTTCGACAAAACTCATGTCATGGAGAAGAATCAACGAACCGCCCGGTTTGCCGGCAAAGCTTATCGGATTAATGGCGACATGGACAAGCCCCTGGGGTAATTTTAATAAAGAACGGGATTCCGGCGGCGAGACGGCGGGAGACTTGCAGGTGAGATCGTTGGGAAAAGTCGGCGTCCGGTAGAGCACAGTTCCTTCTTCGTTGCAGTAGCCTGCGGCAAAGAGCCGCTCATCTTTGATGGCGCGGGCAAAAAGGTTGTTGATTTTTGTTTTGTCGCCTTGTTTCAGAAGCTCAACCAGCGGCTCCTGCAGAGCAGAGGTGATGAGTTGCGCGCGGCTGTCCAGATCGCGGACAAACCAGCGCAGGTTAAGTTCCTCTACCACGGGCATAACCGCATAAGCCAGGAGAGTCAGGGCGATGGTAAGGGGGATGACGAAGCGAAGCCCCAGCCACAATGATTGAAACGAAATCTTTTTGTTCCGTGGTTTCATAGTGTCTCCGATCCCTTTAAAACACGCTGTCCCAACGTTTGCTCAGACGAATGGCCGAGTTGATTAATCCTACCATGCTGTAGGTCTGAACGTAATTTCCCCAATGCTCGCCGGTGCGCGGATCGATATGTTCGGCAAGGAGTCCATGCCGGTTCCGCATGGCCAGAAGGTTGTTAAACAGTTCACGGGCTTCCTCCATCCGATTGAGCGCCGTTAGAGCGTATATATACCAGAAAGTACAAACAAGAAATGCATTTTCCGGTATGCCGAAGTCGTCAGCCTCGATGTAGCGGTAGATGTAATTACCACATTTCAGTTCACGTTCAATTGCCGCTACCGTCAGCGCGAAGCGCGGATCATCGGCCGCAAGAAAACCGATATCATGCAGCAGCAGCATGCTGGCGTCCAATGACTCACCATCGAAGGCGGCGACAAAGCATTGCTTGTTTTCGTTCCAGGCTCGAAGGCAGATTGTGCAATGGATGTCGTCGGCCTGCTGCCGCCAGTAAGCGGCTCTTTCCTTAAGTCCCAGATGAGCGGCGATTTTCGCCAGACGGTCGCAGGCGGCCCAGCACATAACGCTGGAAAAGGTATGAATGCGGGGGGTGCCCCGGAGCTCCCATAGACCGGAGTCCGGTTTGTCATAAACGCTAAGCGCCTTATGACCTAATGACTCCAGCCGGTAGAAGAGATCTTCATCGCCCCTTTTTACTACCCGCCGGTCAAAGAAGATATGGGCCACGGCAAGAATTGACGATCCGTATACGTCATGTTGAATCTGCTCGGAGGCCTGGTTGCCGACCCGCACCGGCCCCATTCCTCTGTAGCCGGGTAAACCGTCTACATCATATTCCATGAGCTTTGCTTTGCCGCCAATTCCATACACGGGCTGAATGTGTCCTGCCGCGCCGCCGGCCACGACATTGATGAGATACCTCAAGTACCTCTCCATGGTATTGGTGGTGCTGAGGCGATTCAACGCGTTGACGACGAAGTAGGCATCCCGAAACCAGCAGTAGCGGTAATCCCAGTTGCGCTTTGAACCCGGCGCTTCAGGGATGGAGGTGGTCATGGCGGCGATGATGGCGCCTGTGTCTTCAAAGGTGTTGAGCTTAAGTGTAATAGCTGCGCGGATCACTTCATCCTGCCATTCGAACGGAATTCCGAGGTCGCGCACCCAGTTATGCCAACTGGAAACCGTTTCCTCCAGAAAACGATGGGAAAGCTGACCGATGGATTCGGGAAAAGTTTCATCGGGGCCAAAAATCAACGTCAACTGGTCTTCAAGAAAAAAGGGGGTCTCTTCGAGAATTGTCGTCAGGGAGGCATCCGTGCTCATTCGCAATACCCAGTCCGGGGCGACGTAGCGGATATGATGGCTGCCGAAAGTGACTGTACAACGCTGATTGCCGTAATCATAAGCCGGCCTGACGCGCAGGGTAATGCGGGGTGTTCCAAAAATCCGTCGCAGCCGCCGGATCAGCATCATCGGGTTAAACATCCGGCCGTATTGCCAGAAACGGGGGGCGAAGTCCGTTACCTCCACAACCGACCCCTCGGCATCCATCAAGCGCGTAACCAGAACCGCCGTGTTTGTAAGATAGTACTGTTCTGAAGCGACCTGGTCATGCAGCTCAACGACGCAATAGCCGAAGTTCTCCCCGGAGGCATGCTCGCGCAGCAGCGAGCAAAAAACGGGGTCGCCGTCAAACCGCGGCAGGCAATGCCAGACAATTTCACTGTTTTCATCAATTAATGCACCAATGCGGCAGTTGCCGATCAACCCCAGGTTAAGAGAATTTTTCATCACATGCCTCCAATGTTTCTTGCCTTGCCGCCGCGGATGTCCTGCTGCACTCTGTTGCTGCGGCGAAGTCCATTGCATGACGGGCTGCGCCGAGAAGCACCGCCCGGGGATTCATGATCACCCGCACCGGCATTCTCTGCAGAAGTTCCGACATGCGGCCTTTGCACCGGAAGGCATCCATAAAGGAACCTCGCTGCAGCGCCGCAATAATACGGGGTGGAATGCCGCCGCCCAGATAGACGCCGCCTGACGCCATCAAATTTAGAGCCATATTCCCTGCTTCCGCGCCGAGTGCATGGATGAACACATCGAGAGCAGATTGACAAAGCCTGCAGGAATGATCAGCATCCACCGCGGCTTGAATGATAACCGGCGCCGGATCGGTAACTGTGCTTAATTTGGCAGTCAGCCAGTCCGGCTCTGCGGCGTATCCGCTGTCTTTCAAATAATCGTAAATATTGATCAGGCCGCTGCCGGAGCATACCAGCTCAGCGCTGACATGATCAAAGCGTTTCCACAGGTAGCTGAGCAAACCGGCCTCCAGTGCATTTGTCGGAGCGAAATCAGTGTGCCCTCCCTCTGATGCGTGGGCCTGATAATGCGTTTTGTCCCAGGTCAGATAGGCCTCGCCGAGGCCGGTTCCGGGGGCGACAATGGCTATGGCGCCTTCCGGATCGGCGACGCCCTCGTTGAGCGTAGATAAATCGTTTGCTTCCAGGAACGGCAGCGCGCAGGCGCAGGCCATAAGGTCATTAAGTACTAAAACCGATGAAAAGCCAAAAGCGCCGGCGAGCGTCTTTTTATCGACAATCCAGGGGAGGTTGGTGATTTCCGCCCGGCCGCCGATAACCGGTCCGGCAACGCCGAAGCTTGCATAATCGATGTTTATTCCTTTTCCGTTTTGGGACAGGAATTCCCGGATGATCGATTCCAAGCCGGGAAATTCTCCGCTGGGGAAGGTTTCCTCCGCCAATGGAGACTGGAGGCCCCTCCGCGAGGAAAAAACCGCCAGGATGGTTTTCGTGCCGCCGATATCACCTGACATAACAGTCAAGCCCTTGCTGTTCATAGGGAAATGTTCTCCATTTTTGTGATGGCTTTTGTGAAGTGTTGATTATTTTATATCGTTTTCTGATCTTTTTACAAGGCACATAACAACAAAATTGTTCGCGGCAGGACAATAAGTGTTTATAAAGTATGACCGGATATTATTATTTCCTTTTACATTCAAGCGGCGCTTTGCGCCCGAACCCTTTTGAGCAGCCTGTAAAATGCCAGCCTTGCAACGGATCTCTCGGGGCATATTAAAATTGCGGAGAAGGAAAAGTTGGGGTAATATCAAAAAAGGAGGATGAAATAACCTCCTCCGCAATAATCGTGATGCCAGGCTGCAGTCCTGGCCTGACCTTGTTGAAGGCCGACGCTCCGGCTTCTGCGGGGGAATCTCCTCCTGCCGTCCCGTCAGGCTTTGAATGTAACTTGTTATAGTAATTGCCAAGTCCGAAAGCTGCGGAAGAATAAAAAGCTGAGAAAAATAAATTAACAATTAATAATATTGGTTTTAACGCTGATTTCATAGTATCTTCTTGTTAATTGTCAATGATCTTTAAAAAACTCATTGCAAGTTAATCCGGCGCTGTGCTAGTAATGCCCGCTCCGGCGTAAACAGGGTACGCAAATAATTTGTACACATACTATAATTTTTGTCAGAAAACAACTTTTTTTCATCAGAAAGAATATATGGACCAAAACATACAGGCTATTTCGGACATCATAGATAATGTGCGAAGAATATTTCAAATTTTGCACGAGCAATCAAAGCAGGTGGAGAAAAATACGGGATTGACGGGGCCCCAACTCTGGGCGATAAAAATAATAAATGAAAACAAATCCATCAATCTTTCCGAGTTGGCCCACCGGATTTATCTTCATCCCACGACCGTTGTGGGAATTGTCGACCGCCTGGAAAAGCACGATCTTGTCCGGAGAACCCGTTCCCGGAGTGATCGGCGGATGATCTCCATCGAATTGACGGAGAAAGGGGAGTCACTGGTAAAAGATTCACCGGAAGTCGCGCAGGGATTGCTTGCCGCAGGTTTGGAGGAATTGCCGCCCAATCAGCTTGAGGAAATTGACCGCAGTATGAAAAGCCTGGTGAAAATTTTTGGTGCTCAAAAAATACCGCCGAAGCTTATACTTTCATCGGAAATAAGCCTGCCGCGGGAAAAGATATGACGGAAAAACCGCTTGCGGAATTATGCACTGCAACCGGGAGAAATTGAGGATAGCGAAAAAACTAACATTTTCTTCCGATAAACCATTTTTCCTCCACAGCGGCGGCAGCAGAGGCGAATACGTTCACCTTAAAACCGGCGGCTTGAATAAAACCGGTTATTTCTCTTTCACTGCGAAAATGTCCGGGTATGTGATTATGCTTTAAGCGCAATGATTCTATCCAGCGTTTCCAGGGAACTTTTCTATCCGACGGGACAGTGGCGCGAATAAGCAGAGTGCCGTTGCTTTCCAGCTTTTCATGGATTCTCCCCAGTAAAACCGGTAATTCCCGGTCGTCAACATAATGCAGCATATCCAGCATAATAACGTAATCGACTTCGCCGGTGACATGGGGCAGGTCGGGGGCCCGGCCTGATTCCACTCCGCCGCGCTCCCCGATAACGCGGGAGGCGATGCGGACCCGCTCCTCATCAGGCTCCAGCCCGTATACTTTTGCCGCCGGATAAATCTCCAGAAGCCACGCCGCCGGAACTCCGTAGCCGCAGCCGATGTCAATTATACGGCGGGGGTTGTGCACGTACTTGTCCAGTTCATTGAACATCGGATCAATCTTCATTTTAAACCGGGCGAAAAGCCGGGGATAAGCTTCCAGGTGGCGATAGCGCAACATGACGCGCCTGAAATGGTCTGTGGACCCTGTAATCGGCGGATCCTGGGGATAGGCAAACGGCTCATAAAGTTTTTTCAACAGTGCGGGCAGGATGAAGTAAGCCCCCCCGATGGAGTAGCCGATACCCAGAAGTGAGGTGATGCCGATGCTGTGCAGAAGGGAGTGGCGGGCTGCCGCCAAAACGCCGAAACCGATCAGCGTGGTAAAGGCAGCCAGAAACACCGCCATTCTGATTATATTCATGGCGGGATGATTGTCGTCGCGGTAGCGCTGGTAAAAGCAGACATAATAAATGGAATAATCTATGCCCATGCCCATAATGACAACCCAGAGCATGATACTGGGAATGTCCAGCGGATGTCCGATGATTTTCATTGTTCCCAGCGTTGCCGCCAGAGCAAAGACAATTGGCGCCAGCACAATAAGCGACAACGCCCAATCGAGGAAAAATAAAAATACGACGACCACAATACCTATACTGGTGATCAGCGCAATTTCCAGAAAGATGCTCCGGAGGGTGTCTCCCAGTCTGTTGTTGAACAAACCAACGTCAAAGACTCCTGCCAATCCCGTAGCCGCCAAACGCGCGAAGAAATCCTGCGCATCGTAGTTTTTACCGGTAGCCAGCAGACTGAGCTGGTTGCAGCCGGCGGCATCTTTCGAGATTCCGAACAATCCCCAATATTTTTCCGGTATTTCTTTTATTTCCGGCTTTTTGTTCTGAAGGGTGTCCCAAAACGGTGCAAAAGCACCGGGAGCAAAACCGGCTTCGCGGGCGGCCGTGTTCAGATCTTTCTGAAGTCTGGCCAGACGCTCCGGATTCCAGAAACTGCGCCAAGCCGCCAGGTTTTCTTCAGCTGTCTGTGCCGACGGGAACAGGGAAGACGGAAGAAATACGGAAGATAATTTGCCCTCTGCCAGATCTTTGGCGAGCAGCGGCTGCAGTCGATCATTTTTTCTCTGCAGTTCAGCAATATTCGGCGCCTGTAAGAAAACATAACACTGGCCGGAGAGATCGCCCCATGTTTCTTGAATGAGCTTTTCGGCGTTGATTGCCTCTTTGCTGACGGAGTTCATGGAGCCGATGTCCACATTGAACACCGGTCGGGCAAAGAAGAGCATCAGTACGCCAAAGACCAGCGCCGTAATCAGCTTCCAATCGGCGGGCGTGGAGATTTTTTTTACCAGATTGAATAGAAAGGGGCGGCGCTCGCGGGCGGCGGCAGGCATCGTTGGAAAAATTCCGGGAAACACAAAATGAACGAAAAGCAGGGCAAAGGTGACCCCGAGCGCGGAAAAAACGCCGATTTCCGCCAGTATTTTAAAGTCGCTGACGAGCAGCAGAAGAAATGCGCCCACGGTAGTCAGCACGGCCAGAAGCTCCGCCGACCACA
>Ga0302251_1001705_pt1 | contig 12443 bp, 11 predicted proteins | sample AAG_RA_Gln_MG_FD_193534 | JGI IMG/M metagenome (GOLD analysis project Ga0302251, IMG submission 193534) | Enriched activated sludge microbial communities from anaerobic digester in WTTP, New Holstein, Wisconsin, United States - AAG_RA_Gln | ecosystem: Engineered > Bioreactor > Anaerobic >...
TTTTGCCAAAGCCCTCGGACTTATAATGAAGGTTCTGGCTAAGAAGATGGCCAAGGACGGAGAGGGCGCTACGAAGCTTATAGAGATAGAAGTGGTGGGTGCAAAGACCGGTGATGACGCCAGGAAAATAGCGCGTAAAGTATCCGTATCAAACCTTTTTAAATGCTGTGTGAACGGAGGCGATCCCAACTGGGGACGTCTTGCGGCAGCGGCAGGCGGGGCCGGAGTGGAGTTCAATCCCGACAGGACCGACATATATATTGGGAATGTGAAGGCGCTCTCAAACGGATCGAGCATAAAGGATTTTAACAGGAAGAAGGCCAGAGCGGTATTCTTAAAAGACGAAGTACCCGTAAGGATAGATTTAAAGAGCGGTAGTGGCCGCGCAAAGGCGTGGACGTGCGATTTCTCAAAAGAGTATGTCGAGATAAACGCGGAGTATTCGACGTGAAAGAAGCCATCAAGAAGAGCGAAGTGCTTATAGAGGCGCTTCCTTATATAAAGAAGTTCCATAAAAAGGTTGTTGTTATAAAGTACGGCGGCGCGGCCGTGGCCGAAAGCGGTATAGAGAAGGGCATACTGGAAGATATAATATTCATGAACTATGCCGGTATGCGCCCCGTGCTTGTGCATGGCGGCGGCCCTCTCATATCGAAGATGATGGAGAAGGCGGGGCTCGAGCCTAAATTCATAGGCGGACGGCGCGTTACGGATAAAGATACGATACATATAATAGACAGGGCACTGCACACCATAAATAAGAAGATAGTGAATGCTCTCCGGGAGATGGGGTGCAGGGCATTTGGCTTAAGCGGCAGGGAGAACGGCCTCATCCGGGTAAAGAAGATGAAGACAAAGCCCGATCTAGGTTTTGTCGGCGAAGTTACATCGGTCGATACCACGGTTTTAAAACAGCTTGTGGATGACAATATAATACCGGTCATATATCCGCTTGGGGTAGGCAGAGACGGCCACCTCTATAATGTCAATGCCGATGATGTAGCAAACGAGATAGCGATAGCCATGCGCGCGGAGAAGTTTGTCCTATTGACCAATGTGAACGGCATAATGAAAGACAAGGGAGATCCGTCAACCCTGTATCATACTCTGACATTGAAAGAAGTGAGCGGGCTTATAAGAAAGAGTGTAATATCCGGCGGAATGATACCCAAAGCGCTTTCGTGCGTTAACGCCATAAAAGGCGGAGTAAAGAAGGCCCACATACTAGACGCGGACATACCGCACGCGCTGCTTCTGGAAATATTTACGGATAAAGGTGTTGGTACGGAAATTGTGAAATAGGGCCGGGGGTCTCTCCGCAAGGCAGGCTTCTCGACTCAGGCCTAACGGCCTTCGCTCGAAGAATATAAGTTAAGGCAGAAAAATATGACTAAAACAGAAAAAATAGAAGCGCTATACGATAAGTACGTGATGAATACGTACAAAAGAGTTCCCTTGTGCCTGGCAAAGGCTAAGGGGAGCATGGTCTGGGACATAGACGGCAAGAAATATCTAGATTTCTTCCCAGGATGGGCGGTATCAGGTATCGGCCATTGCCATCCGCGCGTGGTGAAGGCGGTGGCTATGCAGGCGAAGAGGCTCATGCACGTTTCGAATAATTATTACTCCGAGGAGCAGGCGCTTCTCGCGAAGACGATAATAGATAATTCATTCGACGGCAAGGTATTCTTTGCCAATTCGGGAGCGGAGGCCAATGAGGCCGCGATAAAGATAGCGCGTAAATACGGCCATGATACGGGGCGGTTTGAGATAATTACCATGACGAAGTCTTTCCACGGCCGTACCCTTGCGATGATAACCGCGACCGGACAGGACAAGGTAAAGAAGGGATTCGAGCCGCTACCCGGCGGGTTTGTCCATATACCCTTCAACGACCTCGAAGCGGCAATAGAAGCCGCTTGTGATAAGACCATAGCCATAATGCTTGAGCCGGTTCAATGCGAGGGCGGTATAAATATAGCAGATAAAGAGTACATAGATGGTTTACGAAAACTTTGCGATAAGAAAGACATGCTCCTAATATTTGACGAAGTGCAGACGGGGATGGGGCGGTCGGGAGAGATGTTCGCTTTCAAGAATTATAAAGTGAAACCCGATATAGTCACTACCGCGAAATCTCTCGGCGGCGGCCTTCCCATAGGCGCCTGTATTGCCGGCACAAAGGTTAAAGATGTGCTTACCCCCGGCACCCATGCTTCCACTTTTGGCGGGTCGCCTGTCGTATGCGCGGCGGCGCTTGCCGTATTTGAAGCGATAAAGAAAGAAAAATTACTTAACAATACGCGGAAGATGAGCGCATATCTGGTGAAGAAGCTTAAGGCGCTTCAGGCAAAGTACCACTTCGTAAAAGATGTAAGGAATATGGGGCTAATAATAGGAGTCGAGCTCGACATAAAGGGGGAGGCAATCTATAAAGACTGTCTTCAGGATGGGCTCCTTATAAACTGCACGCAGGATACGATATTACGTATAATGCCTCCCATTACGGTAAGTAAGAGCGAGATAGACAAGGCTGTATCCATACTCGATAAAGTGCTGTCGCGGTTTTAATAATGGCGATAAATGAGGTATTAAAATGAAAAAAAGAGACATTCTTTCTATAAGCGATCTTTCCACGGAATATATGAATGATATAATCGCTCTGACGGGTGAGGTCAAATCCAGCCCCGGAAAATTTGCCGATTCGCTTAAAGGAAAATCTATAGGGCTCATATTCCAGAAGCCTTCCAACAGGACCCGTGTGTCGTTCGAGATAGGCATGGTACAGCTCGGCGGGCACGCGATATACCTCGGCCCGGGTGAGATCGATATGGGAGTACGTGAATCAGTGAAGGACGTGGCATGCGTGCTTTCGCGGTACTTAAACGGAATAGTGGCGCGTACTTATAAGCACTCGGATGTAGTCGAGCTTGCCAGGTATGCCGCTGTGCCTGTAATAAACGGCCTTAGCGACTTTGCCCATCCATGCCAGGCCATAAGCGACATATTTACCATAAAGGAAAAGTACGGGAAATTCGCCGGGATAAAACTTGCTTATGTCGGAGACGGAAATAACGTGCTAAATTCGCTCATGGCAGCGTCCGCCAAGGTGGGGCTTGATATGAATATCTCTACTCCGAAGGGTTACGAGCCGGACAAGAAGGCGCTTGCCCTGGCAAAAGATGCGGCAGCTAAAACGGGCTCCAAGATAATATATCTTAAAGACCCGAAAGAAGCGGTTTCCGGCGCCGATATAATTTATACGGATGTATGGGTAAGCATGGGCCAGGAGAAAGAGGCGTCGAAGCGGATAAAAGCGTTTAAGGCTTTTCAGGTAAATGAAAAGCTTGTGAAGCTTGCAAAAAAAGGATATTCGGTAATGCACTGCCTGCCGGCCCACAGAGGGCAGGAGATAACAGACTCCGTTATAGATTCGGTTAATTCCATCGTTTACGATCAGGCGGAGAACAGGATGCATGCCGAAAAGGCGATATTGTTAAAATTATTGGGATAAGGGGAGAGACGAGATGAGAAAAAAAGTAGTGCTTGCATATTCCGGCGGGCTTGATACATCGGTCGCGATAAAGTGGTTTACGAAGAGAGGTTATGATGTTGTCGCCTACATGGCCGACGTAGGACAAGGGTCCGACTATGCGGTGTATAAAAAACGGGCGCTTGGAACGGGCGCGGTCAAGGCTATAGTCGATGACCTGAAAAAAGAGTTTGTCGAGGATTTCGTATTTCCGGCGGTGAAGGCGGATTCGATCTATGAAGGCGGTTATCTTCTGGCTACAGCGCTTTCCAGGCCTGTCATAGCGAAGGGGCTTGTGAAGACGGCCCACCGGGAGAAGGCGGAATACGTTGCCCACGGATGCACGGGCAAGGGTAACGATCAGGTGAGATTCGAAGTGACGGTGCGCTCACTCGATCCTAAATTAAAAATTTTAGCACCTGTAAGAGAGTGGGAATTAAAAACAAGAAATGAAGAAATAGAGTATGCGAAGAAGAATAATATCCCTATTGACACAACAAAGAAAAAGCCATACTCAATTGATGTTAATCTTTGGGGAATATCGATTGAAAGTGGGAAGCTGGAAGATCCGAATTCTGAGCCTGACGAAGATATCTATCAGCTTACGAAAGGAATAAATAAGGCTAGTGCGAAGCCTGCTTATGTGGAGATTGAATTCAAAAACGGCGTTCCGGTGAAGCTTAACGGTAAAACGATGGATGGCGTGAATCTCATAGCGAAGCTCGCGAAGATTGCGGGCGATGCGGGCGTCGGGAGAAGCGACATGATAGAGAACCGGCTCGTCGGGATAAAATCACGCGAAATATATGAAGCGCCGGCAGGCCTTACGATATATACGGCGCATAAGGCGCTTGAGGCACTCGTGCTAGACCGCGAGACGCTCCACTTCAAAGAGATGGTGGCGCTCAAATATTCGGAGCTTGTTTATTACGGGCTCTGGTATACACCGCTTAAAGAAGCGCTCGATAAATTTATAGGCGAGACTCAGAAGAAGGTGAGCGGCACAGTGCGGCTGAAACTTCATAAGGGTAATTGTGCCGTAGCCGGACGGAAGTCGCCAAATTCGCTGTATAAGAAAGAACTTGCGACATACGAAGAGGGCGATATCTTTGACCAGTCGCTTGCTAAGGGCTTCATAGAGCTGTGGGGGCTGCCGTACAAGGGATCTTACAGCAATCTGGTATAAGCAAATTCAGGAGAATGTATGACGAAGAAACTGTGGGGCGGGCGGTTCACGAAGGGGCTCGATCCGATCGCCGAAGAATTCACGAAATCGATACAGTACGATTACAAACTTGCGCGGTACGATGTATTCGGCTCAATCGCCCATGTTACGATACTTAAAAAAGCCGGGGTTTTGAAGGTGCCAGAGGCATCGAAGCTGCTTTCGGCGTTGCGTGCGATACTTAAGAGCATCGAGAGCGGTACCTTTAAACTTGATATGAACGCCGAGGACATTCACACGAATATCCAGAATATACTCGAGAAGAAGGTGGGGAGCCTTGCGCTCAAGCTTCAGACTGCGCGTTCGCGGAACGACCAGGTGGCGCTCGCGACGAAGATGTACTGCAAGATGGAGATAGCGAAGCTCCAATCAGACATAATGATGCTTGAGCTCGCTATCTTGAAATGCGGCGAGAAGAATAAAAAGCTCATCATGCCCGGTTTCACGCATATGCAGCATGCCCAGCCCGTATATCTTAAGGATTATCTCGACGCATACGGAGAAATGCTTAAAAAAGACTGCTACCGGCTGAATTATATATTCAAAACGCTTGAGCTGTCGTTCGGCGCCGGCGCGCTCGCCGGAACACCGATCGAATCTGCCAAGTATAACATATCTTCGTCGGAGTATATAAAGGAAGAGAACTTCGGTAAGAGCTTCGATATACACGCTACCGTCAATTCGCTCGAATCGGTAAGCGGCAGGGACTTCGTGATAGAGATAATAAGTGCGCTGTCGATACTTTCGATGCACCTTTCGCGGCTTGCGGAAGACCTCATAATATGGTCAACGAAGGAATTTGACTTCGTCGAGATCGATGAGTCATTCTGCACGGGCAGCTCTTTAATGCCGCAGAAGAAGAATGCCGACGTGCTTGAGCTCATCAGGGGCTACGCCGGCCGTATATACGGTAACCTCATGAGCGTACTCACGATGATGAAAGCGCTCCCGCTGTCGTACAACCGGGATATGCAGCTCGATAAGGAACCGTTATTCAATTCGTTCGAGATAGTATCGGGTGAGCTTAAGGTGCTCACCGGCATCATGGAAACCATAGAGTTTAACGAGGATAGGATCGAAGAGTATCTTAAGGACGAATCGCTTTACGCGACGGACCTGGTCTATTATCTCGTCGGACTTGGGATACCTTTCAAGACGGCGCATACCCTTATAGGCAGGCTCGTGAAGTATTCGCTCGAGAATTCGATACCTATAAAAGATATGCCGGAAAAGTTCTTAAAAGAGAAGCTCTCCTCCAAGATCAAGCGGGACGAAGTGGTGAAGAGATTCGATCCGGAATTCTCCGTAAAATCAAAGAGATCCATAAAAAGGGAAAAATAGAAAAGATGCATGAATTTACATTCAAAGATAACGAACTTTATTGCGAGAACGTAAGGGTATGTGACATCGCCAGAAATGTTCCGACCCCATTTTATCTATACAGCTACAAGACGCTTGTCGATCATTATAGGAAACTGAAAGATGCGTTCAGCCCCGTTAAACCGCTTATCTGTTTTTCTATGAAGTCCAATTCCAACCTCGCCGTAATCCGCGCGCTTGTAAAGAACGGCGCGGGGCTTGACATAGTATCCGGAGGGGAGCTTTACCGTGCGCGCCTGGCAGGAGTAAACCCTAAGAAGGTGGTGTACGCCGGCGTCGGTAAGAGGATGGATGAAATACGGGATGCGATAAAGTTCGGGATACTATTCTTTAACTGTGAGTCCGAGGATGAACTTGAGGCGATACAGGAAGTTGCCAAGTCCCTTAATAAGAAGGTTAATGTTGCGATAAGGATAAATCCGGATGTCATCCCGAAGACGCATTCGTATGTAGCGACAGGTAAGGGTGAATCCAAGTTCGGCCTTGATTTTGAGACGGTGCATAAGATATTCAATTCGGGATGGAGATATCCAAACCTTAACTTAAAAGGAGTCCATATACACGTCGGGTCACAGCTATTGGATGCCACGCCGTTTGAACACGCCATAGAGAAGGTGCTCGAGTTTATCACTAAATACAGGATAGAGCTCGAATACTTTAATATAGGCGGAGGGCTTGGGATAATGTATTCTGTGGAGAACCCGCAGACGGCAAAGGATTTTGCGAAGAAGATACTGCCGCTTCTTAAGAAGTCGAAGCTTAAGATAATACTTGAGCCGGGGCGTTTCATATCGGGTAATAGCGGTGTGCTTATATCAAGAGTAGTATATACGAAGAGGACCCCGCGCAAAAAGTTCCTGATAATCGACGGAGGCATGAGCGATCTCATAAGGCCGAGCCTCTATGAAGCTTACCACAAGATAGTGCCCGTCGTTCTTAAGGAGAATGCATCCATGACATCCGAAAAAGTGGATGTCGTAGGGCCCATATGCGAATCAGGAGATTTCCTCGGCAAGGACAGATTCCTCCCGCAGATAGATAACGGCGAACTTATAGCGGTAATGGGCGCAGGAGCCTATGGTTTTACGATGTCCTCAAACTACAACTCACGCGTACGCGCGTCCGAGGTCATGGTGATAAACGGGAAATTTTATGTCACGAGGCGCCAGGAGACGTATAAAGATCTCGTGAGGGGCGAGACTATACCGAAGGTGCTTAAATAACGTAGAGCGAAAAACGAAAAGCGAAAAACTAAAAATGAAAAAGATTCATTTTACAAAAGCGGTTGCGACGGGCAATGATTTTGTTATCATCGACAACCGTTCGGGCAAATTCTCAAAAGGCCTGGCCGGCCTTGCAAAAAAGTTGTGCGACAGGAAATTTGCTATAGGCGGCGACGGCCTCCTCGTAGTTGAAAAGTCCGGCAAAGCCGATTTTAAGATGCGCATCTTCAATTCCGACGGAAGCGAGGCGGAGATGTGCGGTAACGGTTCCCGCTGTATAGCGCTTTACGCACATGAGAACGGCATAGCAAAGTCCGGCATGACGATCGATACGCTCGCGGGGGTGCTAAGTGCAACCGTTAAGGGCGGCATGGTAAGAGTAAGGCTTACAGACCCGAAGGATATAAAGTGGAACCTGTGCCTCATGATAGATAAATGCCCGTATAAAGTGAATTTCGTCAATACGGGCGTACCGCACACGATACATTTCGTTAAGGACCTCGATAAGGTAGATGTGAAGAATCTGGGTTCACACATACGCCATCACGGAGAGTTTTCGCCGGCCGGCACCAATGCCGACTTTGTCAGGGTGACGGGGAAAAACGGGATACAGGTGAGGACCTATGAGCGCGGCGTGGAGGACGAGACGCTGGCATGTGGTACGGGCGCGGTGGCGAGCGCGTTGATAGCGGCGGAGTCGGAAAAGCTTGCCTCGCCCATAACCGTAGAGACGCGGTCAGGCGAAAAACTCAAAGTTTATTTCGAGGTTATAGGAAGTAAATTTACTAACGTATATCTGGAAGGGCGCGCAAAGCTCTCGTACGAAGGGGTGACAAATGACATTTAAAGGCTCGATGGTTGCTTTGGTTACGCCGTTTAAGAACGGCAAAGTTGACGAAAATACCCTTAAGAAGCTGGTGGAATTTCACATAAAGAATGGTACGACCGCGCTTGTTCCGTGCGGGACCACAGGTGAGTCCGCAACGCTCTCCTATGAAGAGCATGATAAGGTTATAGAGAAGACTATAGAATTCGCTAAAGGGCGGATCCCGGTGATAGCAGGTACGGGTTCCAACTCTACGGAAGAGGCTATAGCGCTCACGAAGCATGCAAAGAAGGCCGGGGCAGATGCGTCGCTTCAGGTGAGCCCGTATTACAATCGTCCGACCCAAAAAGGGCTTTATCTTCATTTTAAGGCGATAGCCGAAGCGGTTGATATACCGATTATACTTTATAATATCGCTTCACGTACAGGCGTGAACATAGAGCCTGAGACGATGGCGAAGATGTCCGAAATTAAGAACATTATCGGCGTGAAAGAGGCGAGCGGGAGCCTGGAGCAGATGTCGAGAATAAAGAAGCTCTGCCGCAAAGATTTCCTTCTAATATCAGGTGACGATGCGCTGACGCTTCCGGTCATGTCCATAGGCGGGGTCGGAATAATTTCGGTCGTTTCCAATATCATACCGCGTGATATCGCAGATCTATGTGGTGCATACGAAAAAGGGGATATCAAGAAGGCGGAGGAGCTTCATTATAAGACGCTCAATCTTGTGAAGGCGATGTTCATAGAGACGAATCCTATACCCGTGAAGACCGCTATGGCCATGATGAAACTGATAGAGCCGGGCATGAGGTTACCGCTTTGCGAAATGCTCCCCGATAATCAGGAAAAGCTCGCGAAGGCGCTTAAAGATTATAAATTGATATAGGAGTTTTATATGGTTAAGATTTGTGTCAGCGGATCCAAAGGCAAGATGGGCGAGCGTATCATTACGCTTGCGAAAGACGATAGCGGACTCGAAGTGAGCGGCGCGTTCGATATGGGCGATGACGCGTCAAGCGCCGTCGAGGGATGCGATTGTTTAATAGAATTCACCTCGCCCGAAGCGACGATGGAGCATTTAGCGCTATGCGCGAAATTGAAGAAGGCGATAGTGATAGGTACGACGGGCATTTCGGTGGCGGATCAGGCGAAGATTAAAGAGGCGTCAAAAGATATCCCGGTCGTATTTTCGCCGAACATGTCCATAGGTGTGAATGTGCTGTTCAAAATAGTGAAGGAAGCCGCACGTGCGCTCGGAAGCGAATATAATATCGAGATAATCGAAGCGCATCACGTTCATAAAAAAGATGCGCCAAGCGGAACGGCCAAAGAGCTCGACCGTGTCATAAAAGAGGTGAAGGGCGATATAAGGATTCCAATAGAGTCGGTGCGCGAGGACGAAATCGTCGGAGAGCACACAGTGACGTTCGATTCTCCGCTCGACATACTCGAGATTACGCATAGCGCGAAGACGCGCGATATCTTCGCCAAAGGCGCGCTCACTGCCGCGAAATTCTTATCCGGCAAAAAGAGCGGGCTTTATAGCATGAAGGATGTGCTGGGATTATAAAGTTTGTCCTCGCCGTCATTGCGAGGAAGCTCTAATTTGCTCATTGGCTGACGAAGCAATCTAAAATTTTATAGCGTCTGGCGGAACTTCGTATACCGCCTTCGCTTGTCGTTCGCGCGCATTGGGCATGCGCGCTCACTGTCAAAAATTTTTGATGGCCTCGCAACCCGGACTATCAGCTATGGATTGACAGGTTTGCTCGGCCTTGTAAATCGCCCATAGGTATCAAAAATTTTTAAGAGTCGCTTCGGCGGCATACTTCAGTTCTGCCGTAGCGCGAATGGAAATTTTAAGATTTTCGCTTGGCGGGATTGGGCAAAATTTTTCGACAGTCACTCCGGAACCTGCCCAAAAGTTCCGACGACGATATAAGTAAATAGGATAATGTGAAAACCAAAGAGTTAATTTTAAAGACAGGAATAAATTTAGAGAATATAGTTATTGAGCCCGATACGGCAACATCTATTTCGTATGGATTTGATGCTAACCCAGATGAATTTATTGATTTTGCAAAAAAAGATGTAGAAAGTGATGATAAGAGAGGTTTTGTAAATGCGCTTTCGAACTCAAAGCGCGCTATTGATTGTCAAATTAACAAAATTCTATGTGGTATTGGTGTTAGGGCAAAGAAGGAATCTTTGCCGAAAAAGTTAATTATATTGAAGGATCTCGGGATAGTTGCACCACGCATCATAAATAAATTAATTAAAAAGCGAAACAACCTTGAGCATAGGTATTATTGTCCTGAAAGAGATGAGGCCGAAGACGCGGTTGATATAGCTCTGCTGTTCATAGAAGCCAGCAATCGAAAGCTGAACGAATTTATGGATGCTTTTCTGATAGGGAATAAAGGAAATATGCATTATGAGGACCAAACATTTAAAACGTGCATATATATTACTTTCGAGTATAAAAATAAAGAATTTGAGTTAACTGGCTATAGCGATGGAGCAATAATTGGGGAAACTAAGGTTAGCTCAGCAAATAAGGATTATCTAGATTTACTTAAGTTGGCAATTTCAGCCGAATTCCAAAAAACGATAACTATTAGTGGTAAAGAATTTTTCAATTAGTGAAGTTTATAAATCTAACCTGATTAGAAACGCCAGGTTAAATTTTTGCGGGTGACGCGAGCGAATGTTCTTTGGTGAGCGAGGAGCGAAGTGCTTACGGGATGGGGCAAACCAGCGATGCACCAATCCTTTAAATAGTTATAGATAGACGGGTGCGGAGCATGACAGATACCCATATCTATTGCTCGATATTGTAAACCCCGTACGAAGCGACGAAGCGAACCAAAAACGAGCGAGCGGCAGGACCCGCAAAAATAGATTGCTTCGTCGGCGCAAGGAGAGAGTGACAGCCTCCTCGCAATGACGAACGATAAAGTATTAGGAGAGAATGATGCAATTTGAGAGATCTGAACGACTGAAGAAATTACCGCCGTATTTGTTCGTGGAGATTGATAAAGCTAAGAAAAAGGCGAGGGATGAGGGGCGGGACATTATAGATTTAGGTATAGGCGACCCGGATCTCCCCACCCCGAATTTTGTGATAGACGCGCTCCATAAGGCGGCGAAGGACCCGAGGAACCACCGTTATCCGCTCGATCAGGGCTTGCCTGAATTTAGATCAGCTATCGCTAAGTGGATGAAGAAGCGCTTCGGCGTTGACATGAACCCCGACGGCGAAATACACCCGCTTATAGGCTCCAAAGAAGGCATTGCGCACATGCCGCTTGCGTTCGTGAACCCGGGCGATGCGGTTTTAGTACCCGATCCGTGTTACCCGCCGTACAAATCGGGGACGCTATTTGCCGGCGGCGAGGTAATCCTTATGCCGCTTAAGGCAGAGCGCCGTTTTCTGCCCGATTTTAAGGCGATCAATCACCACCAGCTTACCAAAGCGAAGATGATGTTCATCAATTACCCCAATAACCCGACGGGCGCGGTCTGCGACAAGAAATTTTTAAAAGACGCCGTGGAGTTCGCGAAGAAGCACAACATCATAATCTGCTCCGACACCGCGTATTCCGAAGTGGCGTTCGATGATTATAAGGCGTCGAGCATATTTGAGATAGACGGCGCTAAAGATGTGGCGATCGAATTCCATTCGCTTTCGAAGACATTCAATATGACCGGTTGGAGGCTCGGGTTTGCTTGCGGCAACAAGGAGCTTGTGGATGCGCTTGCGAAGGTGAAGTCTAATATCGATTCGGGCGTATTCTTTGCTATACAGTGGGCGGGTGTTTCAGCGCTTGAACATTACGATAAGTTCATGCCCGGCCTATTAAAGGTTTACCAGGAGAGGCGCGATACGCTGGTTGATGGGCTCAATGCCCTCGGCTGGAACGTGGAGAAGCCGAAGGCGACATTCTATGTATGGATAAAGGTGCCGCCGCGTTACACGTCGGCTACATTTGCAAAAGAGCTTTTAGAAAAGGCGGATATCATCGCTACGCCCGGTAACGGTTTCGGAGAAGCGGGCGAAGGCTATGTAAGGATGGCCATCACCGTCGATAAGAAGCGCATTAAAGAAGCGGTAGAGCGAATTAAAAAACGATTAGTATAGGGTATAGTAAAGTCCCTAAACCCTTAATATGGTTATCGCATATATTGGCATCGGTTCTAATCTCGGCGACAGGCAACAGTATATCGACCGCGCCATAGAAGCACTTAAAAAGACGG
>Ga0302251_1001706_pt1 | contig 12435 bp, 10 predicted proteins | sample AAG_RA_Gln_MG_FD_193534 | JGI IMG/M metagenome (GOLD analysis project Ga0302251, IMG submission 193534) | Enriched activated sludge microbial communities from anaerobic digester in WTTP, New Holstein, Wisconsin, United States - AAG_RA_Gln | ecosystem: Engineered > Bioreactor > Anaerobic >...
TTGGAGGCAGATACGTACCGGACACTCTCGCGCCGGTACTTGAGGAAATCGCGGTGGAGTATGATAAGTGCCGCCGCGACAGTACCTTCCAAGAGGAATATATTTCGCTCCTTAAGGATTACGTCGGTCGGCCGTCGGCGCTCACCGAGTGCAAAAACCTCAGCGCGAAAAACGGCGGAGCAAGGATATTCCTCAAGAGGGAAGACCTTAACCACACAGGAGCACACAAGATCAACAACTGCATCGGACAGGCACTGCTCGCGAAAAAGATGGGCAAAAAGAAGATCATCGCGGAGACAGGAGCCGGGATGCACGGAGTCGCAAGTGCTACGGTAGCCGCGCTGATGGGGATGGAATGCGACATATACATGGGAGTCGTCGACATCGGACGCCAGGCCCCGAACGTCCTCAGGATGAAGGCGCTGGGTGCGAAAGTCGTCCCCGTGTCGGACGGACAGGGCACACTCAAGGAGGCCGTAGACGCAGCTCTTGAAGTGTTCTGCAAAGACCCGTCGGTCTTTTACCTCCTCGGCTCAGCCGTAGGACCCCACCCCTATCCGACCATGGTCCAGGATTTTCAGAAGATAATAGGCGAAGAGGCCAGAGCACAGATGATCGAGCGGACCGGCTCGCTTCCCGATGCCGTCGTCGCATGTGTCGGCGGAGGAAGCAACGCCATCGGCGCATTCACGGCCTTCATAGAAGACCCGGAGGTGAGGCTCATCGGTGTAGAACCTTCCGGAAGGGGCCTGACCTACGGGGATCACGCAGCAAGCCTCACTATGGGCGCCCCCGGAGTCCTGCATGGATTCAAAAGCTACGTACTGACGGATGAAAAGGGCGAACCCGCGCCGGTATATTCAATCGCCGCCGGACTCGACTACCCCTCGGTAGGCCCGGCCCACGCAGCGCTCAAGGAGAGCGGCAGGGGCGAGTACATCTGCGCAGGCGACCAGGAGGCCCTTGACGCCTTTAAGCTCCTCTGCCGCACAGAAGGGATAATCCCCGCACTTGAAAGTTCCCACGCCCTGGCAGGAGCGCTGAGGGTCGCCGCAGAAATGGAAAAGGACAAAAAGGTCCTCGTCAACCTGTCGGGACGCGGGGATAAGGATATGGAAACTATCGCTGCTCTGGGGGTTTTCGGTAATTGAGGTTTAGAGCGGCGCTGACTTAGCAATATGCGATGCTCCCTCACCTCAACGTATTGGCATACGCCTCGGTTCGGAACATCACAAATTGCGTCGTTATCACTCGCTCTAAACCTCAATTACGATATTGATCATTAAAACCTAAAAAGAGCGGCGCTGATTTGGCAAGGCTGGCGGTTAGGTCGTCCGCCAGTGAATTTGCGACAACGCCGGTCGCGGGGAATTCGCGAGGATCGTCGCTGGGGAATTTGCTGAATGGACCATTCAGCGGGGAATTGGAGCAAAATGATAAAGCTTGAATTCTCCGCCTGACGTAGTCAGGCAAATTCTCCGCGATGCGATGCGAGCAAATTCGCCGCAGCGTTTCTCAGCTGCAAATTCGCCGCAGGATGTTTTTCCGGCAGATCCTGCGTCGTCATCACTCGCTCTAAACCTCAATTACGATATGGGTACTATCATTCATTAAAACCTTAAAAGCACGGCGCTGACTTAGCATGAGTACCATGGCGAAATGCGGCATAGTGATGCAGCGTGAAGCGGAGATCACATCGCCGGGAAGCAGTGCGGATTATTAAACCTCCGCGGCCATTGGCCGCGATTCCCCGCGCCTATTTCCAAAATGCGACACGGCCGTTGCTTACATCATAAATGGCTCCTACCATCTCGATCTCGCCCTTGTCGAGCATCTCGCGGAGCACCAGGCTCCTTTCGCGAAGTTTCTGCATGTTCAGTCTGACATTCATCTCTGTGACGGCCTGGACGAATTTTGCGTTTTTTGAATCCCTCGGTGTGTAGTCACCCTTCACTGCCTCAACAGCGGGATTGATGTTGGCCAGGGCTGCCGTCAGCAGGCCGAGCTGCGCTCCGTCGCAGGCACCTTTGACCGCGCCGCATTCCGTATGGCCCATGATCAGGATCAGCTTGGCACCTGCGACTTTGGCCGCATACTCCAGGCTGCCTAGGATGTCGTCATTGACAAAATTGCCAGCCACACGCGCCACAAAAAGATCGCCGATCCCCTGGTCAAATACGAACTCCGGCGGGACGCGCGAGTCGAGACAGCTTACGACAGCAGCGAAGGGATACTGCCCCTTGGAAGTCTGACTGACCTGTGCAAGCAGATCCCGTTTCACGGTACTGCCGCCAATAAAACGAGCGTTGCCCTGTCTGAGCATCCCGATCGCTTTGCTTGGCGTAACGGCAGCCTGTGCCTCCGCTGTCATGGCGGTACCGCTGTCGGCAAATACAGTCCCGACGGCTGTGAATAAAACAGTTATCGCAATAGCTATGACTGTTATTTTCTTCCTATTCATGATTTTCTCCTTTCGATCAGTAAAATGATCACCAAAATAAAAAAAGATTTGATCCTGCTCCCAACCAAAATCGTCCTGTTTCTTTAAATTCGATAAGTTTTTCTGACGGACGGTCACCACTTACCATAATTTAATATACCATAAAGTATTCACTATTCAGAATAGACTTGAAACTTATTTTTGCTAATATCATATATAATCCATATAAGCTTTTGATTCCTGCTCGACCATCAGTTCCGCCCGGCAAATGTACCGCTAAAGCAATATAACATCTCCGCGACCGAAAGATGAGGGACATATATGGATAAAGGGATCAGCCGCGGCATAGAGAGGTCATACATAGAACCTGTCAAATGGTGTCGTTATTTGGTAAATACCGGGTATGCCGCTGGCTCCCTTATAATCCTGGCACATGTGATCTGGTATTTTGCCGCGCGAAATGTCCTTTCGATCCCGCCGGAAGATTATTTGCGCTATTACATCGTACTGCCTGCCATAGGTCTTCTTGCGATCAACCTTTCTGCAGACTTTTTCGTCCGTTCGGACCGTTTTTCCCTTGTTGCGAAGGAGCACACAGCACTGGCGATCTTTATCATGCACTCCTTCTATCTTTCCATTACCCATAATATCGCCAGTGTATTGCTCACCTCTTTCATTCTGCCGATCTTCGTTTCCACCGTTTTTTTAAATGTGAAAATAACCCGTTGGACATTCTGGATAAGCAGCCTTGCGGTGTTGCTGGTCGGCGTAAAAATATATTTTTCAGGGAAACTGGACAGCAATATCATAATGCAGATATTTGTTGTCTGCTTCATGTTCCTCTGTTCGTATCTGCTGGCAAAGGTTTTGATCCTATACGGACGCGATAATCTTAAGACCTTGATGCATTTCGATGACAAACAGCAAAACATGCAGGAGCAGCTGAAGCTGGATCCCTTCACGGGGTTAAATAACAAAAAGACCTTTGATGATCATCTGCTCAGGCTTATGGAAGAATGCCGGAACACCCAAAAATTCATTTCACTGGCGATTATCGATATCGACCATTTTAAAAGTGTGAATGATCTCTACGGCCATGGGATGGGAGATAGGGTAATTCTTTATTTATCGGAAATGCTAAAAAAGATCCAGAATGAAAACACCCAAGCATTCCGGATAGGCGGGGACGAATTTTCTATATTATTCAAAGGCTGCAGGACTGAAGAGACCTATAGGACCTGCGAATATCTGCGTACTCAAATGTCATCCTTCCCGCTCAGGACCGCAGACGATAAACTAGTCACTCTCAGCTGCGGGATCGTATGTGTAGATCCGGAGAATGCAGACCTGGAAATGTTAAAAAATGCCGCTGACTCCGCCTTGTATGCAGCAAAGGCCAACGGCCGGGATCAGGTCGTGATCTATAATGATTTGGTCCCGCCCATCAGTCCACGGCCTGAACAAGATGGCCGGGGAATCGGTTGGGAATCAATTGGAAATCGATAGCGAATCAATAGGTTAAAATATGGCTAAGCAATGGCTAAGCAGTTGCTGAGCGATCGTGAGCACAGTGGTCAAACGGTAGTCGAACGATCGTAGGGGCAAGGCCAGGTTCGGGGAATTTGCCTGAATTTGTCAGGCGGAATTAATTCCTAAAAATTTTTGGGCCAATTCCCCGCAACGCAAGCATCGCAAAGCTTTACAAATTCTCCGCAGCGTTTCTCAGCTGCAAATTCTCCGCGGTTTGAAAAGCTGTAAATTCCCCGGTGGGATCTTCGCCCGCCTGTTCTTATCGTTAGGTAATTATCGGCTTTAATAATATCAAATATTATATTAGCCGAATATTCTCCGTAGGTCGTTTCCGTGCAAATCATCTTCATATCAGATATCCGGATTATGCGGCACCTTAAAAACATATCTTGAATAAAAATACCTCAGCAGATTTGGGACAAAATATTCATGATGCTGTTATCCGCATCTCTGAGATCGATGAAAGAAACATCGACTTTTACGTTGTCGTTTGAGACATATGCGATGTCGGTTTTGCTCATTTCTTCAGAATTTGGATATAACAGAACGACCCTTTCTGCATCATATTTTTTGCCATAGGCGTACATCTGATACATGTCAGACTGTGAAATACCGTTATTTCGGGCATTGTCTGAGAGCAGTTTCCACTTAGTGTCCAGGACAACTTTATGCCCTTCAAATTCCAGTACGATATCGGGGCGGAGGGCAAAGGCACGATTCGGGCTGTCAAAGAGGCTATACGTTGTATCCTGTGTCCTTACATTGACTTTACCCGAAATATGCTTACGGAATTTGGCAGCAACAAAGCTTTCAAACACTTTTTCCATGGGGAAAAGAAGTGCAAGGGCAACATGGCTTCCTGCGAAGGCTGTAAAGCTGTTGCCTTTCAAGAAGACGCGACACCAGGACAAGGCCCGTTCGTAATGGTTCATGCTCCGATCAGGAAAACATTTTGAAAAATCACCGTCACAACTGACAGAATATTCGACTCCATCAAAGAAAGTCAAAAGGCGTGTGGCATATTGGCGGTTCTGCATATCATTAGAAGCCTTCAGCAAAAAACGAAGTGTAGTCTTGATCAGCCGGTTCTCGGGCCTGTTGATGTTGAAATCATCATAACTTACATAAAAGCGTTCTTTGGTCACCAAATTGTGCTTTATGTCCTGTGATGTCAAAAGCTTGCCTTTACAGAACCTCTCATTGTTTTCGATCGTCGAATATGCGGATTTCAGCCCTTGTTTAGTGAGAACTGTGACCTCGTCCAGAAACATCTTAATGAAGATCTCAAAGAGGTCTAGTCTGTCAGTCCGAAGATCAGAAACGTTCAAATTTTTAAAATTCACATCGTTGAGGGTTTTCAGCATCTCAAGAAAAATTTGCTTCGTTTCTTTTTGAGATATGCCAGCACCACTGATTTTTGGAAGTATCTCTATCACAGTTCCGTCAGTCATCGTAATAAGCCCGACATAATTTCGAGCGGTAATTACCTTGCCCACACTGCGCCGTGCGGAAAGAGAGAGCAGTTCGACGGCTCCTGTTTCTCCATCATATGTGTTAGCAAGAATATAGGCCTCTAGCGCGTCAAAGGTCTTTTGAGGAAGCGCTTCATAGCCAAATGCCTCCACACCGCGGGTAAACCCGCTATATTCCGTTATGGTGTAGGTCTTATTGCAGGAAGGCATAGGCCTCATTCCTCTTAAATGCTTTCCTGTTTACCTCATAATATTCTGAGAAATTAAAATCTGTGTTGCCAAACAGTTCATGAATATCATTCTTTTTTATGATAAACCGGGTGCTGTCATCCACCTTCTGATTGTCTCCCAATACAAACTGGATCTTCTCATAATCATCATAGAAATACTCCTGCAAAAGCGGGATTATGTTGTTTTCAAAAATCCCGGCAAGATTATTGATCGTTGGGTCTGTTTTAAGAGGGAGCAGGTAAGAATGTCCGATATTGTGATGACGATCAAGCAATACGGAAACGCGCTTGTTTAGAGTTTCAAGCATTTGAGCAATATTTATGCCATCTACGAAAACACCCTGAAGCAACTCAGATTCAGGCTGCATCTCAACAAAACTGAACCGACGGCGCAGAGCAGTGTCAATGATCGCAATTGACCGGTCTGCGGTATTCATAGTACCTACTATGTAGACGTTGTCGGGCACTCCAAAATTCTGTCCGGAATAAGGCAGGGTAGCCCTCAGCTCTTCTCTTGCATTGATACGCTTTGACGGCTCGATCAAAGTTATAAGTTCCCCAAAGATTTTTGAAATGTTTCCCCTGTTGATCTCGTCGATAATAAAGACTCTGTTCGGGATCTTAACTCCCTGGCCGAACAGGTCCGGACGATGTTTCTTAACTATCTGCAATGCATCGGAGACAGAGATGGATAATTTATACACTGTTGAAAGGGTCATACTTTTCCCCGCATTTAGGTCAACGATGTCCTCGTTGATCCCCTTTACAAGCCAATTTACCTTTCGCACCCGTTTGAAGTGTCCATATTCATCGTGCCACTCAGGTTCACCGGTCACTACACCTATAGCGTCTATCGTTTTACTCGAATAACAAGACATAACTATGTCTCCTATTTGCATCTTGTTATAGAAGGCGTTCAGAGCATTATAACCGCGTTGCTTACTGAAATCGGCAGCCTCATATACTTTTTCCCCGTGTTCATCCCATCCAACGCGCATATGGCTTTTCTCCATACACTCGCTTCGAGTGGGGTTATCTCCGGTACCTTCCAATGAAACTTTCCACACTGTCGGATTTTTGCCTAACCCTAAATCAACGCTTGTCCCATTTCTTACAGGCGTTCCGGCCTTGTCGCAAAACGCTTTGAAGATCCCGTCATGCACCTCATATTCGATCTCGCCTGCCGATTCGCTTTTATCTTCAGACAAGACAACTGGCCTTATCCCCTCAATAAATTCTTCGTAGCTGAACGATTGATGGAAAGTTGTAAAGGCGATCAAACCATCATCTTTGTATTTCAGGTACCGCTTGAATACCGCCTCATAACCCTCAGCTTTAACTTCTTCAATCTGTTTTTCCTCAATGATCGCTACCGCGTATTGTATGGAACTGTAAGTTTTTCCGGTCCCGGGAGCGCCAAATAGGATCGTATTTTTACCCACATCAGTCATTTGAGTTTCATTCTCCTTATTGGTTGACTTCGGTTCATCTACTGCAGGTATAGGTTCGTAAGTACCATCAATAATGCTCTCGATGACATATTCTTCTTCTTTCCTAACAGGAAAGTTGGTTCCTTGATGGTAAATGAGTATGCTAAGTTTTTTTGTACGCTCGTCATTCTTTAATACGTTGCGAGATATTATTTTATCTATGAGCTTGTGTTCGATTTGGATGTCAACAGCTAAGCGCTGTTCAGTTTTCTTCTCAGGATCAAGGTTATAAGTGTCGTTTAGGTCGCGATCTCTCATTTCAGGGTTACATAAAATTGTTCCCGAAGCGATGATTCCGCCATCAGTACCGGAAAGCCAAATATAGGCTTTGTGGCCCTTTTTTATTTGTTTTGTGTACTGATTTACCGACCATGTTAATTTGTCGAGATCTTCAACTGCACCAATGGCATTGTATTTTTCGGGTGTTGCTTGAAATATCCATGCTTGAGCTTCCTTTAGTTCACCTAGGCTTGAAAATTGGTCTTCCACAGTTTTTTTACTCCAGTCGGCTGCAAGCGTTGGATGCTCTAAGTCAAGAAAAGTCTTTAATAAACGCAAGTCACGAAAATACCCTCTTGCGCGTATCTTTGGATCGCCTGATCTATTTGTGTTTTTCAAGAACTTTTCAATCTTATCACCAGCATCGAGCATTGATTCTTCACTGACAAGACTTGTCCAAAAATCAACACCCACGTTGTTATTCAAAGCAAAGAAAGCATCAGATGCATGGGTACTAACGGTAATATCTGACCATTGAGAATTATTTTTACGCAAATAGGCCTCAAACTGATTGCGAAGGTCTTTGAGTTGTTTTTTTGAATAATTTGAACTCACATTCATTCCTCCTTATAGCGTTCCCCAAAAATAGACTTGAAAAGTTCTGTAAAATGATATCCTTCAGAATGATGCTGCGAGCGGGATCCAGTCGCTGATTTTGACCTTGCTCCCCTTCCGTCGTCCCCAAGTGCTCAAATCGGATCCAGTGTCTCTGAATTTAGGCTGTAACCGTATTTCCAAGGTCTGAACATAAGCCGCTGGATTCCCAATGGAGGCATTCGGGAAAGACGAGGAGGGGCGCGGAGAATTCAAGATTTATGATTTGAGGGCCAATTCCCCGCCGGAGCAGACTCCCGGCAAATTCTCCAGCGATGAACTTCGCGAATTCCCCGCAGCCAAAAGCTGCAAATTCCCCGCCCTTACGATCGGCGTTTTTCGCGGTCCTCGTCGATGCGTTCTTTCCACTCTTTTGATATCGCCCGCCGTGCCCGGATATCGCTTACGGTCTGGCTTATAACTTCATAGTTCAGCCTGGTTCCCTCGCTGTCAGCGTTGTAATCCGCGGCCATATCCCTGCCGATGCCGAAACTTTCAGCGGTCTCAGCCGAGTCGATGTTCGCGCCCAGGAAAATGAATTCCCATCCGTATTTCTCTTTCTGGTGCGTTATCATCTCTCTGATCTTTTCGCGTGAGAATTTCCTGCTTGCGTTTTCCATCCCATCTGTCGTGATGACGAACATAACACGCTCGGCTCTCTCGCTACCCGATGTATGTTTCTGTACGCGACCGATCTTGTTGATGGTCTTGCCGACGGCGTCCAGCAGTGCTGTAGATCCCCTGACAAAATAATCCCTTTCGGTTATCGGTTCCACTCCCCTGATGTTGATGCGGTCGTGGAGCAATTCGTACTTGTCGTCAAATAGGACTGTGGTTATGACCGCCTCTCCCTGCTCCTTTTTCTGCTTTTCAAGCATTGCGTTGTATCCGCCGATAGTGTCGCTTTCAAGTCCGCTCATTGATCCGCTTCTGTCGATGATGAATACGAGTTCTGTAAGGTCCTTCTTCATGGGTATTACCTCCCTGTCAGATATTGTGACTGAATGGTAACACCCCGAAAAAGTCGAATGGTCGCCCTGCAGGCGACAAATTTCTCACGTAAAAAAGGTCAGGCTCCTATAAGGTTTTGTTTGAAAGCAAAGAGCGCTTCGTTTATCTCAAATATATCGTAGTTGTTATGTTCAATGAAATATTGGATGATGATGTCAAAGTGACAGCTTCTTGAAAGAGCGAATCCGGCCCTCCCAAGAAAGTCACGTGTTTCGTCCAGATTGAGCTTCAGCGCAACAGCAAACGCCACCGCAGTCTGTTTTGAAGGCTTGTAATAGATATCGTTCCTTATCTTTGAAAAGAGCTTCCTGTCAATATTTGCTTTTTTGTATGTTTCAGAGTCTTTCATGCCCTTTTCGTCAATAAGGCGCAGCAGCATCTGTGAAAAAGTTTCGTCTAAGTTCCTGACGACATCATCAAGGCTTCTTTCACGCCTTCGGCCGGCATTTGCGGAATTTCGGGCAAAATTTTCCCTTATCCTGTCCCTGCTGAAGTTGGATGCCCGCTCTTTTATGTAATTGTCGTCTATGTATTGTTTGATCGATGAGAACAGCTTTTCTGACAACATGAAGGATGCGCTGTCGTAGACGACGAGGTAGACTGTCATATCGTTTTTCAGGAGGAATTCGCCTATTGCCGAGATCGCGACCGACAAGGCCTTGTCTCTGGGATATCCGAAAGTGCCGGAAGAGATCAGGGGAAAGGCTACGCTTTCTAGCTTATGCTTCTTTGCCAGTTCAAGGGAATTTCTGTAGCAGTCCGAAAGCAATTTTTCTTCCCCGCTTGCCCCGTCATGCCAGACAGGGCCGACTGTGTGGATCACGTATTTCGCCGGCAGCCTGTATCCCTTGGTTATCTTAGCTTCTCCGGCCTTGCACCCGCCAAGAGCCCTGCATTCAACAAGCAGCTCCGGCCCGGCTGCCCTGTGGATCGCTCCGTCAGTCCCGCCACCGCCCAGCAGGGACGGATCTGCCGCATTGACGATGGCGTCAGCATGTACTTTTGTGATGTCATTTCTGATAATTTCAAGCGGCATTCCAACATAACCACCTTTATTATGAAGTGACGGCGCATCACACAAGAAGTTGACATTTACATAAAATATTTTAACCTATAAGGATGACATCATTCCCCCGTTGCCTCTATCAACTTCACCTTAGCAAATTGTCTTGCTGCGTCGGGCATTTTCGCAATTCCTGACAGCCACTTTATTTCATCTGTAATCCCGGAATCCTTTGCAGCATCCAACATTCTCATCCGTGAAAAATCTCTGCTTTCGACAAGACTGTCGAAAATTCTGGAAAGTTCCTGGGGCGATATTGGATATTTCATGCGTGTGACAGCGTAATACAAATCAACAAAACCTTTTTCGGGGTAAGCGATCCCCTCTAAAGAGAGAGAGGCGTAATTTTTGCCGTATAGCAGCATCACATTCACTTTATCAACTGAAAGATTTTTGTTAAGCATCTTTGCGGCATCAATTGAGACAACGATTCGAGAATCCGTGATAAGTTCCTGTCTTATTTGGGGCATGGATTTTTTCTCAACAGCCATAATGACCGGATACTGCTCCGGAACATGCTGCATCTTGCCTATAAGTGCATCTATGCCCGATATGCAGAAAGGATAGCCGTAATCTTGCATCTCATCATACAGTTTCTGTGAGGCTATTTGCATCTGATCGTACCTCACTGCGATGTTTTGCGCCTCTTGTAGAGAATAAACACCATGTTTAACCCTTGTGATTTTTCCATCCCGGACAAGCCTATGTAAATACCATGAGACAGTTTTGACGTTCATATCAGGGAAAGCTATGTATATATCAGCAATTTCAAATAACGTTTTGCCTCTCATGGCTTTTTTCAATGATTTGTAAAACTCTATATACGCTGTTTTTTCCCCTCTACTCATGTCCCCACCTTAATTTGTTATAATTTATAGCAAAATATAACATGCAAAACTAAATTTTGCAATATATATTTTGCTATAATGCATATAGCCCGTCCCTACCTCTTAAAACTTCTCACTAAAAAAGCATCTGGTCTCGGTCGTGCTTTCAATGACCATTTTGCAATTCCGGGGATTTTTTGATTACGTGAAACACCTCTAGCCTGTTCAGTTGATGCGGCGAGGGTGTTCAGTTTAGAGCGGTCTGGGTGTTCAATCTAAAAACGGTCAAGGTGTTTATTTTAAGCGGAATATGCACAATAGCCCGGCAGTGCCAAATTATCAACATTTTGTCAATTGTGTAGGTCTGACCCCTTTAGTGCACACTTTACTCCTTTGCAGACTTTGTTGATGAAGACGGCAGCAAAATAAGAAAAGATGAGAATTACGAAAAGAATTACCTCTTGGGGAAATATGGAGCTATCCCTACCATGCTGCATTTCGATATGTTTAAGGGAGAATGACCATGACCGAAAGAACTGGAAGACGAAAAACCCGAGAAGAGTTATTGAGACGACGTGTCCCCGAGTTAGGTTATTACCTAGTAGTAACAGACACGAAAGACACAGAAAAAAACTATATGAATGGTTTAAGAGATTCTATCCCCGAAAAACTAAAGGGAAAACTTGTTGTTAAGGTAAGCGAGACAAAAACCGACAGGCTCGTCAGCGAAGCGATTGAGGCCGCTTCACTGCAGCCTCAGTACAGAGAACCGTGGATCATTTTCGACAGAGACAGAGTCAATAATTTTGATCAGATAATTAAAGAAGCAGAACAAAACGGAGTAAAAACCGGTTGGTCAAACCCGTGCATTGAAATATGGTTCAGTGCGTATTTTGGGATAATACCGGGATATGATGATTCAGTAGCTTGCTGCAAGGGTTTTGCACAAAAATATCAACGAGCAACGGGCAAAGAATACAATAAGTCTGACATCAGGATATATTCAAAGCTATGCCGATACGGAAATGAAGAAAATGCAATTAAAAATGCAAACGACAAGTACAATGAACAAAACGAAAAATGCAATGGCAAACCATCAGAGATGTGTCCGTGTACAACAGTGTATAGGCTTGTTAAAGAGATCAAAGAAAAAATCAGCAAAGAGTGACCCCGTTATAAGTTCGGATACCGATTCCTAAAATGGGTCCGATTTTAATGACAAGGGACTTTTTCCTGAAGATAAGATAAAGCTTCTCGTGTATTTTGTGCTTCTCAAACAGTCCGAGGAGCAAAGAGCAACTGCAGGTTTTTGTCAAACGGTTTAAAGAAACACTTGCCCAATAGGCATAGAAATTGATCATGTCTCCTATCACGAGACCATCCCACAAATTGTGTAAACCTCCTGAAAGGTGCAAAATAGAGAGCACTGATCAGGAGGTTTTATTATGGCAAGAAGAAATCGAGATCCGGAACGTGAAGCAAAGCGTGAAAAGATGAGC
>Ga0302251_1001707_pt1 | contig 12434 bp, 17 predicted proteins | sample AAG_RA_Gln_MG_FD_193534 | JGI IMG/M metagenome (GOLD analysis project Ga0302251, IMG submission 193534) | Enriched activated sludge microbial communities from anaerobic digester in WTTP, New Holstein, Wisconsin, United States - AAG_RA_Gln | ecosystem: Engineered > Bioreactor > Anaerobic >...
TTTTAAATCAGAAAGCCTTCCATTTGTGCATGTTCCCAGGAACGCTTCATTTATTTTCACATTCTTTAATGTTTCCGCGGGAACAGTCCGGTCGACATCATGCGGCTGGGATATTTGCGGTTTGATTTTTGAGATATCAAATTCAAAAACCTGGGAATATACTGCGTCTTTATCCGCTTCAAAAGGATGAATTTTTCTTTTGCCGGAAAGCCGGGGTTTTAACCAGGCAAAGGTTGTCTTATCCTGAGGCATAAATCCGGCTTTAGCCCCCATTTCAACTACCATGTTGCAGATAGTAAATCTTCCGTCCATATCAAGCTGGTTAATGGCGGGGCCACAAAATTCCACGGCTTTATATGTCGCTCCGTTTGCCTTAATAACCCCGATAATATGAAGTATTATATCTTTCGCGAAAATATATTTTGGTTTCCTCCCATTTAAAACAATTTTAATCGTCTCAGGAACCTTAAACCAGTTTTTTCCGGTTGCCAGGGCAATAGCCAGATCGGTTGATCCTACACCTGTGGAAAACGCGCCTAAAGCGCCGTAGGTACACGTATGGGAATCCGCCCCAAGGACAACATCTCCGGGAAGGATTTCACCTGATTCAGGGATTACCTGATGGCAAACACCGCAGCCTATATCAAACAAAAGCGTTTTAAAATCATCGCTGAATTGCCGCATTTTTTTGTGAACACGAGAAACCCCTTCATTGGGAGAAGGAGCGCTGTGATCAATAACCATGCAAAACTTTGTTTTGAGCCCGTCAGGTTTCAGTTCCCTGATCCTGTCGATAATAATTGACGATGTTCCGTCCTGCCCGAAGGTAAAATCAACTTTACAGATCGCAAAATCCCCCGCCCGTAAATCTTTACCCGAATGAGAACTTAAAATTTTTTCCGCTATTGTCTTTCCCATTGCTTTATATACTCCTTATGCAGCTCATAGTTTTTTGTAAGCCTCAAGAACTACGTGTTACAACCTAAACAGTTGCCAGCCACTTTTCAATACGGTTCATACCTTCTTCTATTTGTTTCATGCCGGTGGCGAAACTGATTCTGACATAATCGTCTTTTCCAAACCCGTTTCCCGGAATTAAAGCAACAAGGGCTTCATCAAGCAACCGTGCAGCGAATGTCCCTGAATCAAGTTTTGTTTTTGAAATATCACAAAAAATGTAAAACGCGCCTTGAGGAAAAATATATTTTAATTTAGGGATATTTTTTAAACGTTCAATTATATAATCACGCCTTTTTTGAAATTCAACCGCCATTTTTTTTGGAAAATCATCCGATGCGCTTAATGCAGCAACAGCGGCCTTCTGGCTGATAGAACAAGGATTAGAGGTTGAATGATCCTGAAGCCTTGAAATCGCTTCAGAGATATCCGGTGGAGCTCCAAGATACCCGATGCGCCATCCGGTCATAGAATGGCTTTTTGATAAACCGTTCACTGTCACGGTTAAATTATATATTTTTTCCCCCATAGAGGCGATTGAAATATGCCTCGCTTTATCAAAAATTATGTGTTCATAAATCTCGTCACTGATAATAAAAATTTTCTTAGAGACACAAATTTCGGCTATCTGTTTTAATTCTTCAGCGGAATAAACACAACCAATAGGATTAGATGGGCTGTTAAGTATAAGGACTTTGGTTTTTGCGCCGATGTGTTTCTCGACATCATCGGCAGTCATCTTAAAAGAATTTCCGGGGCATGTTTTTATAAAACGAGGAATCCCTTCGCATAAATTAACCATTTCCGGATAACTAACCCAATACGGGCAGGAAATCAGGACTTCATCCCCGGGATTAATAAGGACAAACAAAGTATTGAAAATACTATGTTTAGCCCCGCAGGAAACCACAATTTGTTCAGAGGTATACGTAAGTCCGTTTTCTTTTGCAAATTTTTCGGAGATAAGTTTTTTTAATTCGGGAGTGCCGGTTGTGGGGGTGTATTTTGTGAAACCGGCGTTGATAGCATCAACAGCTGCGGATTTAATGAAATCAGGCGTGTCAAAATCAGGTTCTCCGGCCGCAAACGAAATAACATCTTTGCCTTCGGTTTTGAGTTTTCTGGCTTTAGATGTAATAGTGAGAGTAGACGAAGGATTGATTTTTTGCAACCGTTTGGCAAGGCGAGTATCTATGCGCATCAAGACCCCAATCTTTTTTGCTGCAAATTACAAAGAATCTCTCTCTTTCTTAAAAATCCCGCGTAATCCCCCAAGAAATTTTTTATTCGGTTTTTTTGTTGACGGGGGTTTTTCCTTAACCGAAGTTTCAGATTTTTCTGCTGCATGAGATTCAGTTTCTCCGGTTTCAAGAGCAGATTCATCCTTTGATTCCTTTGCTTTATGAATTTTTTTAGGTTCTTTTTTAACCAATTCGGTCAATTCAAATACCACCAGCTGCGCATTATCTCCGCGCCTTTTCCCCATCCTGATTATACGGATATACCCGCCAGTCCTGTTCTTAAAACGTTTCGCGATAGTTTCAAACAGGGTATTTACCAAGCTGTGGTCGCGCAATAATTCAAACGCCCGCCTTCTGTTATTCACGGTATCTGTTTTTGCATCGTGAATCAATCTCTCGATAACAGGCCTCAGGGCCTTTGCTTTTATCAATGTTGTCGTAATGCTTTGATGTTTTACGACGCTCATTGCCAAACTTTGTAACGTAGCTTTACGCCAGCTCGTATAGCGGTTGAGTTGATATTTTGCTTTTTGATGTCTCATAGCTTTAGTTTACAAATCACTGCGGCTTTATCAGCGCGGCAATCCGTCCTCACTATCAATCCAGGTTAGGAAAATTGTTTTAATTTTTTTAAATCAATTTGCATGCCAAGGGACAAACCCATATTCGTAAGCAGCTCTTTAATTTCCATAAGGGATTTTTTCCCGAAGTTTTTGAAACCAAGCATTTCTTCTTCGTTGCGTTTCACTAATTCAGCGATAGTTTTTATATTCGCTTCCCGCAGGCAATTTGAACTGCGGACAGAAAGCTCCAATTCAGAAATAGGCAGGCGTAATTTCTCATAAAGCTCCATTTCTTCCTTGGTCATCTCAGGTTCCAATTCTGATTCTTCGGGTAATTGCCCGAAATTAACGAAAATATCCAGATGTCTCTGGTAAATATTTGACGCGTACAATAACGCTTCCTTGGGAGCGATGGCTCCGTTGGTCCATATTTCCAGTACCAGTTTATCATAATCCGTGCGTTGTCCTACACGGGTATTTTCAACTAAAAAATTAATCCGGCGGACCGGGCTGAAAACCGAATCAATAGGAATAACCCCGATTACATTGTCTTCCCGTTTATTCATTTCCTGGGAAACATACCCGCGCCCGCGGGCAACTTCCATTTCCATATTAAATTTAATATCCTCAGTGATCGTGGCAATATGTAAATCGGGATTAATTATTTCAATGGTTTCATCGGTAATAATATCCCTGCCTTTTACGTCGCCCTTCGAATCTTTTTTAATGTATATTGTTTTAGGCACTTTGGAATTCGACCTGATAATAAGGCCTTTCACGTTCAATATAACTTCCGTGATATCTTCGAAAACACCCTGGAGACTGGAAAATTCATGCTCTACCCCGGCAATTTTAATTGAGGTTACCGCGCTTCCTTCAATCGAAGACAATAAAATCCGGCGCAGGCCGTTTCCAATTGTTACACCGTACCCGCGTTCAAATGGTCCAGCGGTAAATTTCCCATACGTATTCGTGTATGTCGATTCTTCACATTCAAGTTTTTCCGGTAATTGAAAATCTCTCCACTTAATACCCATTTTACCTCCTTATACAAAATCAAGGGTTATTCATTATCCATGGAAGAAACTAATCCACCGCGATAGATCTTCCCGGATAACCCAATCAAATAAACACGTTTATTTGGAATATAATTCGACGATTAACTGTTCCTCAATCGGCTGCCGGATATCTTCTTTTTCCGGTAAACGAAGGACTTTGGCAGTCAAAAGCTTAGAGTCAAATTCCAGCCAGGACATTGAAGGCACATCTTTTGTTAAATCAAGGTTTTCAGCTACTTTATTTTTTGTTTTTTCTGTTTTTACCTTAATCTCAATAATATCTCCCTGCTTTACAAGGTACGAGGGAATATTTACCCGGATTGAATTAACAAAAACAAAATTGTGCCGGACAAACTGCCGGGACTGAGCACGGGATGTGCAAACTCCGATCCTGTATATAATATTATCCAGCCTTCTTTCAAGCAATTGCAAAAGAAGCCGTCCGGTTACTCCCTTGCTTTTTGAAGCCATCGCGAAATATTTGCGGAATTGCCGTTCCAAAACACCGTACATCCTTTTAACTTTCTGTTTTTCCCTCAGCTGTTTTCCATAGTTGGAAAGCTTGGATTTCGTTTTGTTTGGACCATGCTGACCTGGAGCAAAAGGCCTTTTTTCCATAGCGCATTTGCCGGTATTGCACCTTGGCCCTTTTAAAAATAATTTCACCTGTTCCCGTCTGCATAATCTGCAAACTGCTCCCGTATATCGTGCCATCGTATTTCTCTCCGTTCTGCTTTAGACTGCGTGCTGGTAACTGCCCAGCTTGAATTATAATCTTGACTTATACTCTTCTCTTTTTCTTCGGCCTGCACCCATTATGAGGAATTGGTGTTACATCGCGGATTGCGGTAATAGTAATTCCCGCGGCCTGTAAAGCTCTTATTGAAGACTCCCTCCCTGGTCCCGGGCCTTTTACAAATACTTCCAATTCTTTAATGCCGGCTTCTTTTGCTTTACGAGCCGCGTCGGTCGCAGCAATCTGAGCGGCAAACGGAGTTGCTTTTTTTGATCCGCTATATCCTACAACACCCGGAGTTGACCAGGAAATAACATTACCCTGTTTATCAGTAATAGAAATTGTCGTGTTGTTGAAACTCGCAAGCACATGAGCTATTCCGGAGGTAATGCCCTTAGCCAATTTTTTCTTTTTAGTAGTTTCAGTCATTATTCCTACCTCTCATTATTTTTTTACAATTGCCAAGCCGCCTTTACGCGGTCCTTTTCTGGTTCTCGCATTGGTTTTGGTCCTCTGCCCCCTGCATGGCAACCCTTTTTTATGCCGGGAGCCACGCCAAGATCCTATATCGACCAACCGTTTAATATTTTGAGAAATTTCACGGCGAAGATCACCTTCAACCCTGAAATTACTTTTCTGAAGAACATTGGTAATACGAAACACTTCTTCTTCAGTCAGGTCTTTCGCGCGTTTCGAAGGTTCTATCTGTGCTTCTTTCAATACCTGTATTGAAAGAAATTTCCCTATGCCGTATAAATACGTCAAAGCAACATCTATCCTTTTTTGTTTCGGCAAATCAACACCCATAATTCTCGGCACGTGTCTCCTCCTAATAAGAAATCTTTTCCCCGAAACTGACTGTCAGAAGCTTCAGAAAAAAGCCAGGAAAACTTTCACCCTCCATAAAGGATATGGGTTTTCCTTGTGGACTATCCCTGTCTTTGCTTATGTTTAGTATTAGAGCAAATAACCCGGATAATACCGCGTCTTTTAATTATTTTACATTTATCACAAATTTTTCGTACAGAGGCTTTTACTTTCATTGCTAATTCCGTTCATATTTCGCCGGTAATAATCCACGGCGGAGGTTTATTTTATTCTAAATGTAATCCTGCCTCGAGTTAAATCATACGGTGTTAATTCCAGTTTAACTCTATCTCCTGGCAGAATTCTTATAAAATTCATTCTCATTTTCCCCGAGACATGCGCTAAAACAACATGCCCGTTATCAAGTTCAACACGAAACATCGCATTTGGCAACGCCTCAATTACTTTTCCTTCGGTTTCAATCAGGTCCTCTTTAGACATAGTTTTATTTATGCGGTCAATACTTTTGGTCCGTTTTCAGTTATCGCGACGGAATGTTCAAAATGAGCTGAATATTTTCCGTCTTTGGTAATCGCGGTCCAGCCATCAGATAAAATTCGGCATTCACAAGTCCCCTGAGTCACCATAGGTTCTATTGCTAAAACCATTCCCGGTTTCAAAATTTCTCCGGTATGCGGAAGACCGTAATTGGGAATTTCAGGATCCTCATGCAGTTTTGTGCCGATTCCATGCCCAACAAAATCACGGACTACCGAAAAACCGTTTGATTCAACATGCACCTGAATAGCGTGAGAAATATCAAATAAATGGTTGCCTGGCAATGCCAACGCTATCCCTTTTTCAAGAGAAACTTGAGTAACTTCCAGGAGTTTTTCAACAGGCACGGCTACATCCCCTACAGGAACTGTAATCGCGGCGTCTGAATAAAATCCTTTGTATTTAATTCCTACATCCAGGCTGATTATATCTCCTTCTTTCAACGTCCGCCCGCCTGGAATTCCATGTACAATTTCTTCATTTACCGAAGTGCAAATCTGCCCTGGATAGCCTCTATATCCTTTGAAGGCGGATACAACCTTTTCTTTACTCATTAACCGTTCAGCTACACTTTCAATTTCTGCTGTCGTAACGCCAACGTGCACTGTTTCCCGAAGCTTTTGAATAATACCGGAGAGAATCTGACCGGCAATCTTCATTGTCTCTATTTCTCGCTCAGACTTTAGTGGGATCATTATTCCGCGAAACCAACCGAATGATACTATCTAATACCACAGGCGCGTCATCATCCGCTGGTATACGCTCTAATTTATTTGATCGGCTATAATAGTCAATCAATGACGAAACCTCATTTTTATAAACAGTAAGCCGCTGTTTAATTGTTTCTTCTTTATCATCGCTTCTTTGATACAAACTTCCACCGCAATGATCACAGGTCATTTCAGTTTTCGGCGGCATATTTGTTTTGTGAAAGTTCGCTCCGCATTTACTGCAGACAAGCCTTCCGCATATTCTTTGAACGATAATAGTTTCGGAAGCGTCAAGATATACTACCAAATCAATACTCATGGCGTTTTCTTTTAAAATTTCGTCCAGAGATTTCGCCTGGTTTAAATTCCTGGGATATCCGTCAAGAATAAAACCAGGAGCGACATCAGCAGCCTTAAAACGCTCCGTCAACATTTTATTTACTAACTCATCTGGCACCAAGGCGCCTTTATTCATAAAATCTTTTGCCTGCATTCCCAATGCCGTTCCGGAAGCTACATTCTGACGCAAAAGGTCTCCTGTAGAAATGTGCGGTAAACGCAATTTTTTGGCTAATTCTTTTGCCTGAGTGCCTTTTCCCGCGCCGGGAGCGCCTAACAATAGTATCCTCATAAAAATATTCCTTTCGCCCGTTATCTTCTGCCTTTAATTCTACCCGTTTTCATAAAACCTTCGTAATTATGCATCACCAAATGGGATTCAATTTGTTTAATTGTGTCAAGCATAACTCCGACAATGATAAGGATCCCTGTACCGCCGAAAAACGAAGCAACCGAATAAGGAACTTTAAGCCATGCCATTATAAAATCAGGAAAAATAGCAATAAATGCTATGAATAAAGCTCCCGCAAGAGTAATCCGGGTCATAATAAAATCTAAATATTGAGCGGTAGAAGCTCCCGGCCTGATCCCGGGTATAAATCCGCCGTATTTTTTCATATTCTCAGAGATGTCAACCGGATTAAAAACAATCGCGGTATAAAAATAGCAGAAAAACATTATCAAAAGAGCGTAAATAACTGTATAAAGTAAATGCCCCCTGACAAGATTCTCCGCCCATTTTTGAAACGCGGGATTAGGAATAAACGAAGCCATGGTGGCCGGAAATAAAATGATCGATTGCGCAAAGATGATTGCAATAACACCTGACGTATCGACTTTCATCGGGATATACGTCGCCTGCCCGCCATAAATTTTTCTCCCAACTATTCTCCGGGCATACTGAACGGGGATTTTTCTTTGCGCCTGAGTGATCAAAATAACAGCAAGGACAACAAACACAAGCAATCCCGCCATAATAATAAGGGTAAACGGCTGGATCTGCCTGCGCGAGGGAGAAAAAGGAGACAACAAAACCCATAACTGATTTAACGCGGTAGGAATACGGGAAATAATACCCGCGGTAATAATAAGTGAAATTCCGTTTCCAATACCCTTTTCCTGTATCTGTTCTCCAAGCCACATAATAAAAATGGTACCGGTAGTCAAGGTCAAAACAGTTAATATCCTGAAACCCCACCCCGGTTGTAATACAATCTGGAGACCTTCAAAACGAGCGGGATTTTCAAGCCAAAGAGCAATAAAATAAGATTGAACAATGGACAGAAACACTGTCCCATAACGGGTAAACTGGTTAATCTTTTCATACCCGGCACGCCCTTCTTTAGCCATTTTTTCAAGAGCGGGAACAACGGCCGTCAAAAGCTGCAGGATAATGGACGAAGAAATATACGGCATGATACCGAGGGCAAAAATGGTAAGCCGTTCCATGGCGCCGCCGGAAAACATATTCATCATACCTAAAAGCGCCCCACCCTGGGTTTTAGCGATTCTGTTAAAGAACTCTGCCAACGTTGCGGCATCAATACCAGGGGTCGGGATATAACATCCGACCCTGTATACTATAAGCAAAATCCCGGTTATTAACAGACGCCGTTTTAAATCCGGGATCTTGAATGCATTCGCAAAAGCATTAAGCATTTACAACCTCAATTTGTCCGCCTGCTTTTTGAATCTTTTCAATTGCCTGTTTTGAAAATGCGTGGGCCTGAATTACCAGTGCGGACTTAACTTCACCCTCACCAAGAACTTTGACCAACTTATTTTTATTTTTGATCAAACCTTTTTCTTCAAGTAATTCAAGATTGATTTTTTTTGATTTTAATCCGGAGATATCTTTTAAATTAATAGTCTGATATTCCGTTGAGAATTTACTGTTAAAACCACGCTTCGGAAACCGCCTGATTAAGGGTGTCTGCCCCCCTTCAAAACCCAGGTACATATCATGCCCTGTGCGGGAAGTCTGACCTTTGCTGCCTCTGCAGCTTGTCTTTCCATGGCCGGAACTTGATCCTCGCCCCAGAATTTTTTTCTTATGGCGGGCTCCCGGAGGAATACATAATTTATTTAGTTTTGAAGTGACAATCACTTCGGGAATCTTCTTTGCCTCAGATATAATTTTAGGCTCTCTTTTCATTTTTTATCCGCTTTTAAATTTGTCAAAGCATCCATCGTGGCTTTTATAACATTCACGGGATTATTTGAATTGAGTGATTTGGTTAAAATATCTTTTATACCGCAGGCATCGCAGACTGCGCGCACTGGACCGGCGGCAATAACTCCGGTACCTTCCGATGCGGGTTTTAAAAGAACTTTCGCGGCCCCAAAACGACCGATTATCTCGTGCGGAATGGTTGACCCCTGAAGAATAATTCCTTTCAGGTTTTTTTTGGCGTGGGATAATGACTTTCGAATGGCGTCCGCTACTTCATTTGCTTTATCATGTGCGTAGCCTACATGTCCTTTTCTGTCTCCCACAACCACCAGAGCGCTGAATGAAAGTTTTTTTCCGCCCTTCGTGACTTTAGTAATTCTGTTAATTGTCACTACTTTTTCCACAAATTCCGATTGTTGGTCTATATTTAATTCCCGCATGGTGTTATAATTTGATTTTTATGATTACCGAAAGTAATCAAGGGACAGATACGCCCGGTTGATTAAAAACTAAAATTCCAAACCAGCTTTGCGCGCGCTTTCCGCAAAAGCTTTAACTCTGCCGTGAAATAAATATCCGGCACGGTCAAAAATAACTTTTTTAACGCCTTTTTCCTGAGCTTTAGCTGCGAATACTTCTCCCAAATGCCCGGCTGCTTTCACATTGCCGCCATACACGACTTTCTCTTTTACTCCCGGTGTCTGGGTTGACATGGAAAAAAGAGTCACGTGTTTCACATCGTCAACAACCTGAGCATAAAAATTTTTCGCGCTCCGGTATACGACAAGCCTGGGTTTCTCCGAAGTACCGAGAACTATTTTTCTGATTCTTTCGTGTCTTGCTACCCGCTTAATGAGTTTTGAATTTTTCATGAGAGATATGCCTTGAGTATACCTGTTACAATTGGTTCAAAATTATTTACCTTTACCTGTTGCCTGAGCTTTCCCGACCTTACGTTTAACCTGTTCACCCGAATATCTGACACCTTTCCCCTTATAGGGTTCAGGCGGATATATTGACCGGATATTCGCGGCTAACTGCCCGACTTTTTCTTTATCAATGCCTTTAATCACGATAAACGTAGCTTTGGGAGTTTCAACTTTAATTCCCTCAGGAACCGCGATATTAACGGGGTGAGAAAATCCTAAGCTCATATTCAGGGTATTACCCTGAACCTGAGCTTTAAATCCTACTCCCTGGATTTCCAATTCCTTCATGTATCCTTCCGTAACACCCTTTATTACGTTTGTAAGCAAAGCCCTGTAAAGTCCATGCAACGCCTTATCTTCTTTCGTATCGGACATACGCTTAACCATAAGCTGATTATCTTTGGTTTCGGCAGAAATCCGTTCATGCAAAGGAAAATCAACTTTTCCTTTCGGGCCTTCAACGGAAACAGTTTTTACCTTTACTTCTACTTTTACACCGTTTGGAATTGCTATTGGTTTTTTTCCGATTCGAGACATAGAGATTTCCGATTATTGTTTATTACCAGATGTATCCGATTAATTCGCCGCCTACGCCCTGTTCACGCGCTTCTTTATCGGTAAGGATTCCTTTAGAGGTAGAAACTATTGCAAGGCCCCTGCCGCGTAAGACCTCCGGTACTTTTTTGCACTGGACATACATCTTAAGCCCCGGACGGGAAACTCGCTGAATATTGCGGATCGCGGATTTCTTCCCTAAATATTTTAAATATACACGTAAAATTCCCTGTTTTTTATCTTCAATAAGCTTGAAATTATCAATATATTCCTCCCGCTTTAAAATATCCAATATAGCTTTCGTCATGTTCGACGCGGGAATATCAACGTTTTCTTTCTTCGCCATTATGGCGTTGCGGATCATCGTAAAATTATCTGCAATTAAATCGGTTCTTGACATCGTTTTTCTCCGTAATAAGGGTTTTACACCCGGCACTTACCAACTGGCTTTTTTAACTCCTGGAATTGCTCCTTGCCAGGCTAACTCGCGAAAGCAAATGCGGCATAAACCAAACCTGCGTAAATAGGCGCGGGAACGTCCACAAATGTTGCATCTGTTATATTTCTGAGTTGAAAATTTAGGCACCCTTTTCCATCTTACTATCTGGGATGTTTTAGCCATATTATTCCTTCACCTGAAACGGCACGCCGAACAGCCGCAGTAAACTCCGAGACATTTCATCGGATTTTGAGTTTTTAATCACAAATGTTATATCCATTCCCTGTGTACGGTTCCCCGCTCTGTCACTTTCAATTTCCGGAAATATAGTCTGTTCAGTTAAGCCAAGAGTATAATTACCGGCCTTATCAAACGCATTGGGTTTTACGCCCCTGAAATCGCGAATACGCGGCAACGCAACACTTACAAGACGGTCAAAAAATTCATACATAATTGCTTTGCGCAACGTTACTTTACATCCCACGGGATTATTTTCTTTGATTTTAAAATTCGAAATAGCCTTTTTAGCTCTGCGCATAATAGGCTTTTGCCCGGTGATTTGCCCGAGTTCATCCATTGCTTTTTCCAGGATCTTAATATCCTGAAGAGCTTCTCCAACCCCCATGTTCACGACAATTTTTTCCAGCCGGGGAACCGCCATCGGGCTCTTCAAGCCAAAATCCTTCATCATTTTCGGTACTATTTCATTCCTGTATTTTTCTATCAAACGTGGTTTCATGGTTATATCGCTTCCTTACACCGTTTACACATCCGAACTTTAGATTCATCTTTTAAGAGTTTAAAACCCACGCGTACCGGACGGGAACAATTTTTGCACAGGAACATAATATTTGCAACACTCATTGGCCGCTCAACTGAAACAATCCCACCCTTATCCTGCTGGGTCCTGCGCATATGTTTTTTCATCATATTGATACCTTCAACAACCACGCGGTTTTCTGCAGCAAGGACGCGGAGAATTTTCCCCTTTTTTCCTTTATCTTTTCCTTTTATAACCTGGACAGTATCGCCTTTACGCAGTTTAAGCATATATTAAATAACCTCCGGCGCCAAAGAAATTATTTTTGTAAAATTCTTTTCGCGCAATTCCTTAGCAACAGGGCCGAAAACACGAGTGCCCTTTGGATTATTTTGAGCATCAATAAACACAACGGCATTCCGGTCAAAACGTAAAACTGAACCATCAGGACGCCTAATTCCATTCCTAGTCCTGACAACAACAGCTTTTCCCACTTCTCCTTTTTTAACGGCGGCCTCCGGAGCGGACTCTTTGACGTTTACATTTATAATATCCCCTATTTCCGCGTTACGGCAGTTTTTCTTGCCCAGAACACCTATCATTGAAACA
>Ga0302251_1001708_pt1 | contig 12431 bp, 13 predicted proteins | sample AAG_RA_Gln_MG_FD_193534 | JGI IMG/M metagenome (GOLD analysis project Ga0302251, IMG submission 193534) | Enriched activated sludge microbial communities from anaerobic digester in WTTP, New Holstein, Wisconsin, United States - AAG_RA_Gln | ecosystem: Engineered > Bioreactor > Anaerobic >...
GGATGTGGCCGTGTTGCGGCCCCACCTTGATGCATTGAAGGGCAGAGTGGGGGTGCTCGTCTATTTCACGACCGATGCCGCGAGTCTTGCGGAAAGCCTGGGAGAAAAGGTGATCGTCCTCGAAAAGGACAGGGAAAAGAGGATACGGCAGCGGGTTCTCGGTATCCTCAAGGCCCACGGCAAGAAGATGACGGACAAGGCTTTTGACCTCCTGACCTCGAGGGTCAGGGACGAATCCATACTGGAGCAGGAAGTCCTGAAGCTGATAGGGTACGCGGGCGAACGGGGGACCATCGAATCCCGGGATATCCGCGCCGTCGTGACGGAAACGCACGAGGATACCCTGATGGCCCTCTTCGACGCCTTCTCGAGAATGGACAAGAAGGAAGTTCTCGCAATCTTCGAAGATCTTCTCGAAAACGGCCAGCACCTCCTTGCCATACACAGTTATCTCGTGAACCAGATGCGACTTCTCATCCAGGCAAAGGATCTGGAGCCTTTTGTGCGCGACGCGAAGGCATATACGGCCTTTGCCGCGGAGTTCAAGCGATGGAAGGAGAGGGTGGATGTGGATACATCGGGCAGAAAGCGCTACCTGCCTTTCCAGCACCCTTACTATGCCTTCAAGCTTGCGGGCACGTCGCGGAAGATCTCCCGAAAAAACCTTGTCGAGTTCTATGACTTCCTGAGCTCCCTCGATGTAAAGATCAAGACGGGTACGAAACAGGACCGCACACTCATGGAGTACGGGCTCCTGAAGGTCTAGATCCCCGATGATCTATCTCCATCTCCTCCTTTTCCTGGCGACAATAGCATCGACAGTTCTTGTGGGAGGGTTCCTTTACAGTCTGGCCATCATGACGATCCTCCTGTGCCACGAACTGGGGCATTACTTCGTGGGCAGGCATTACGGCATCCCGAGCACGCTCCCTTTCTTCATACCCCTGCCCCTGCCGCCCTTCGGCACGTTCGGCGCCGTGATAAAAATGAAGGGAGGCTTTGTCAACAGGAACACACTTTTCGATGTGGGCATCGCGGGCCCGTTGAGCGGATTCGCGGCCACCCTGCCTTTTATCGTGGTGGGTATGAAAATGTCCACCGTGACGCCCCTCGCCGGGATACCGGCCGCCAGTTATATGCAGCTGGGGGACCCGCTCCTGTTCAGACTGCTTCAACCACTTCTCATCGGCGATATCCCCGCGGGCCACGATCTCGTCCTCCATCCTTTTGCCTACGCAGGCTGGGTAGGGCTTTTCGTAACGTCCCTCAACCTGCTGCCCGTCGGCCAGCTTGACGGAGGTCATGCTGTCTATGCTATCTTCGGGGAAAAGAGCACGTGGGTCTACCGTGCCGTCATCCTTGGCCTCGGGATCCTCGCGGCCTTTACGAACATCGGCTGGCTTACCCTTGTCATCCTCCTTCTCATCTTCGGCATGCGCCACCCCAGGCCCTTCGACAGCGAAACCGAACTCGACGGGCGGCGCAAGAAGATAGCGATCGCGGTCCTCGCCATCTTCATCCTCTCCTTCATCCCCTCCCCCTTCCCCGAAATGAACCTCACAAAGCTCATAGAAAAAGGGTTCTAGGCCGTTCTTCGCCGCGTCCGCCCGTCAGGCGCTTTGGCGCCGACCCGTGTGCCCGTCCACGCAATAAAAAAGCCGCAGGTCACCCTGCGGCTTTTTTATTGCAGTTCTCTCTTTAAAAGACCGGCCGTATCGGTTTTGCCGGTTTCAGTTCCGTGCTTGACATGACCTCGGACTGGTCGATGGCCTCGGCGAGACTGATCTTGCCTCCGAGATAGGCCTTCGCGGCGTCCTCGGGGAAGAAGATATAGAGGTACTCGATATGCCCGCCATACGTGTCGCACTGGGAATAATCCCTGGCTGCCCAGTAAATACCGAATGCGAGGCCTTCGATGTGGTCCCCGTCGAGGTCGCTCGGCTTGATTCTCTTGAGGTATTTGGGTACGAAGTCCCTGATCACCCTGGCGATGCGCTCCTCGGGTTTCGTGGAATTGCCGTCAAAGGAGGCTTCCTTGGGCCTGACGTACACCATGATGTAATGCAGCTGCTGTTTGTCGAAGTCCTCAAGCGTCGTGATGCCTATGCCATCCTGGTAGATGCCCACGTTGTCGGCACTGTAGCGGTTATAGATGTCTTTGAAGAGAGCGGCGTTCTTGTCGAAGACAGACTGCACATGCTTGTCGTTGTAACTTCTCTTTACGCTGTCTGTTTCACCCTTGGCGACATAGATCGGCCCCGGCGTGCACGAACACAGGACGAAGGCCATAAGTGCTGCGGCGATGACCACATTTCTCATTTCTTTTCTTTCTCCTCTTGTTTGAGCATTGCGACGAGTTCGGTAAGTTCTTCGCGAATCTCGTTAAGTATTCGTTTGTGGTTTGCGAGGTATTGTTTTGCCCCGTCGATGGTGAACCGCTTTTCGTGAAGGAGTTTCTTGATGGTGAAGATGATCTCGAGGTCCTTTTTCTTGTAAAGGCGCTGCCCTGTAGGGCTTTTGACGGGCTTGATGTCCTTGAATTCCTGTTCCCAGTAGCGAAGGACGTGAGGTTTCAGCCCCGTTAGTGTGCAGACCTCCTTGATACGGTAAAAGACCCTGTCGGGTATTTCTCTTCCGTTCATTCGTGCCTTCTGCTGTCGTTGATCTCGTCCTTCAACACCTGGCTCAGCCTGAAACTCAGCACCTTGCGCTCTGTTATCTTGATCTCTTCACCGGTCTGCGGATTCCGTCCGCGGCGGGCTTTCTTCTTTCTGACGAAGAAATTGCCGAAACCGGAAATCTTTACGTTCTCATCGGTGGCGAGAGTGTCCTTTATGATCTCGAAAAACCGGTCAACGATATGCGCGCACTCCCTTTTGGAAAATCCGAGCTTTTCGTAAAGATCGGTTACAATGTCTATTTTCGTCATAACTCCTCCTTATGCCCTTAACGAAATTCCGTCTACATTCGTCAGCTCGCCGATGATTCTTTCCTGCAAGGCGTTGACACGTTCATCGGTAAGAGTGTCTTCGTGGGATTGGAACACCACGCGAATGGATACACTCCGCTTCTCCTTCCGGAACATGTCAAATATCCCCACTGAGACGATAAGGGGTGAAATACCCTTGATCTTCTCAACAAGCGAAGCTATGGGTACCCTGTCGTCCGCAAAGAACGAGAAATCCCGTGTAACCTGCGGAAAACGGGGTATCGGCTTGTATTGAAGCGTCAGGTTCCCTTTTTCTAAGATTATATCAAATCGTAACTCAGCGCAATAAATAGTTTGTTCGATCTCGTAGAGCCCGAGAACGTCGTCACGAAGGGCTCCGGCCCACCCGATTTTTGCTCCGTCGATGATGATGTCGGCGCTCCGGCCGCGATCGAGAAAAGGTTCGGTGGTCGGGACGATCTCACAGCTTACCCCGAGCCTCTCCATCAAACCCTCGACGACCCCCTTGATATCGAAGAAATCGTAATCCGCATGTTTTTCCTTCCAGGAATATTCCTTTTCCCGGCCCGTCAGGGCGAAGCAGAGGGCGATGTGCTCGCGGATGCGCTCCTCCTCCCGGAAGAAGATCTTCCCTTTCTCGAAGAACCTGAGGTTCTTCGAGCCCCTGTTGAGGTTATAGGCCATGCATCTCAGGACGGAGGGCGTCATCATGGTCCTCATGACGCCCCAGTCGCGGGAGATGGGGTTCATGATGGAAACATACCTCGCGCGCTCGTCATCCTCGGGGATGCGGAAATTCTCGATGTCCTTCGTCGAGAAGAAGGAGAAATTGATGATCTCGTAGAAGCCCGTTCCCAGGCAATACTCCTTGACCATCGTGAGGAACCGCTCCTTCCGGGTGAACTTCTGGGGTTTGAGGACCGCCACGGGGCTCGTGTCGGGAATGTGTTCGAACCCGTGGATCCGTGATATCTCCTCGATGACATCGGCCGCCTCGCCGATGTCATGCCTGAAGTTGGGCACTGATATGACGAAGCCGTTCTCGTCCTCGCGCATGATGAGGAGGTCGATGGACTTGAGGGCCCGAGCGATGGCATCCCGGCTGATATGGGTACCCAGGAGCCCGTTGATGTTGCTGTAGGTGATGTAGATCGTCCGGGGTTCCCTCTTCTCGAAGACCTCTCTGGCGCCCCTTACCACCTCGCCGCCCGCCAGCTCGTGCATGAGGTACATTGCCCTCTCGGCGGCATACCCGACATTGTCGATATCGATGCCCTTCTCGAACCTGAGCGATGCCTCGGACCTGATCCCCAGTCTCCTGGCGGTAGCCCGGATGGAGTAAGGATTGAAATAGGCGGCTTCGAGGGCCATGTTTCTCGTCGCGTCCGTGATCTCCGAGTTCTCTCCGCCCATGATGCCCGCGACCGCCACGGGCCCCGAGCCGTCGCAGATGAGGATATCTCCGGCCTCTATGGGCCGGTCGATGCTGTCGAGGGTGCGGAACGTCGAGGGCCCCCCGGCTACCTTCACCTCTATCCTCGACTCGCCGAGGCGCTCGAAATCAAAGGCATGGAGCGGCTGACCAAGTTCAAGCATGACGTAGTTGGTTACGTCCACTATATTATTGATGGGCCTCATACCGCATCGCGTGATCCTTCGTCTCATCCAGAAAGGAGACGGGGCGATGGTTATCCCCTTGATGAGCTTGAGGACGTAACGGGGACAGGCCGTCGTGTCCCATATGTGAAGAGATATTTCGTCTTCCACGGAGCCCCCGGTGCCGGCCCTGAGCTCAAAACTGGGCAGCTTCGCCTTCTGCCTCAGTATGCTGGCAACCTCCCGTGCGATCCCGAGGACGCTCAGGCAATCGCCGCGGTTCGGAGGGACGCTGACGTCGAGTACTATGTCGTGAGAAATAGGGTGGTCGGCAAGGATACTCCCGGGTGCGATCTCATCGGGTAGGATGAAGATGCCGCTGTGGTCGTCGGAAAGGCCCAGCTCCTTCTCGGAACAAAGCATCCCGAAGGACTCGATGCCGCGAACCTTGCGCTTGCTGACGACGAAGTCCTTGCCCAGCGTGGCGCCTACGGTGGCCAGTGGAACCCTGTCGTTCACGGCGATGTTCGGTGCGCCGCACACTATGGTAAGCTCTTCGCTGCCCGTCTTCACGGAGCAGACGGAAAGGTTGTCCGCATTGGGGTGGGCTTCGATCCTCGTGATGGTGGCCGCCACGACCCCCGCAAACCCCGGCGTGAGCCTCTCGAGGCCTTCCACCTCCAACCCGCGCATCGTGAGCCGTTTGGCGAGATCCTCGGGTTCTATGTCAATGACAACGAATTCGTTCAGCCACTCGATGGGTACCTTCAATTGATCTCACCTCAGAACTGCGAAAGAAACCTGATGTCGTTATAGTAAAACTGACGGATATCGTCGATGCCGAACTTGATCATGGCTATGCGTTCGACCCCCATGCCGAAGGCAAAGCCTGTGATCTCCTCCTGGTCATAGCCGACATTGCGGAAGACCTGGGGGTGGACCATGCCGGAGCCCAGTATCTCGAGCCAGCCCGTGTCCTTGCACACGCGGCAGCCCGCGCCCCGGCATATCACGCAGCCTATGTCCACTTCGGCCGAAGGCTCCGTGAAGGGAAAATAGCTGGGCCGAAATCTCAAGGGAGTGTCGGGCCCGAACATCTCATGGATGAATATGCTGAGAATCCCCTTGAGGTCCGAGAAGCGCACGTTCTTGTCCACCATCAACCCTTCGACCTGGTGGAACATCGGCGTGTGGGAGATATCGTTGTCACAGCGGTAAACACAGCCGGGCGCGATGATCTTCACCGGTGGCAGCTGTGCTTCCATGGTGCGTATCTGCACGGGCGAGGTGTGTGTTCTCAGGACGACACCGGGCCTTATGTAGAACGTGTCCTGCATGTCCCGGGCCGGATGGTCCGAAGGGATATTGAGGGCCTCGAAATTGTAGTATTCCGCCTCGATGTCCGGGCCTTCCGCCACGGCGAAACCGAGGGAGCCGAAGATCCTTACGATCTCTTCGAGCGTGAGCGTGATGGGGTGTTTCTTCCCGAAAAGCGGGGTGGTGCCGGGCATGGTGATATCGATGAGCGAGGCCTGTTCCCTTTTTTGCCTTTCGATCTCGCTGAAATGTTTTTCCAGCTCACCGATCCTGAGGTCCGCCCACGTCTTGATCTCGTTGATGGCCCTGCCGGCATCGCGGCGCTGGTCCTTGTCGAGGGTTTTGAGCTTATCGAGGTAGTCGGCGATGACCCCTTTTCTCCCGAGAAGGGATACCTTCACCCGCTTGAGGTCCTCGATGTTCCCGATCCGGGATATTTCGCCTTCTATCTTCTCTTTCAGTCCGCTTATGTCCAAGCGCCACCCTAGTGCGTGACCACTGCCTTGACCTTCGCCACCACCTCGCCGAATCCCGCGGGGTCATTGACGGCCATGTCGGCGAGCGATTTCCGGTTGAGGGTGATGTTCGCGACCTTTAAACCGTTGATGAAGCGGTTATAGGGTATGCCGTAGGAGCGGCAGGCGGCGTTGATGCGGACGATCCACAGGGACCTGAAGTCCCGTTTGCGTTCCTTGCGCCCCACGTAAGCGTATTTGAGGGCCTTGAAGACGCTTCTTTTCGCCACGCTGTACACGTTCTTCCTGCGCTGCGTCATGCCCTTCGCAAGCTTGAATATCTTCTTTCTTCTCTGTCTTGCCTTGAATCCTCGTTTTGCCCTTGGCATGGTCTTGTACCTCTCTAGAACCTTTCTATAAATAGGGTATCAGTGACTTGATCCTCTTCGCGTCCGCCGGATGGACGGTGTCGGCCTTGGACAGCCTTCTTTTCATCTTCGGCGTCTTCGAAGACAACAAATGGCTGTGGAAGGCCTTGGCGCGTTTTATCTTGCCGCCGGCGGTGACCTTCACGCGCTTCGCCAACCCCCGATGAGTCTTTATCTTTGGCATCTCTACCTCCTTAAGTGATCACAGGGGGGCAAAAATCATTACGATGTTTCTGCCGTCAAACCTGGACCTTTGCTCCAGTTCCCCCACGTCTTTCAATGAATCTATAACCTTCTGCGCCAGTTTCTCACCCATGTCAACGTGGAGGATCTCCCGTCCCCTGAACATGATGATGATCTTCAGTTTATGACCTTCTTCGAGGAACCCCCTGAGGTGTTTCATCTTGAACTGAAAGTCGTGTTCCTCGATCTTGAGTCCCAGCTTCATTTCCTTGATCTGGATCAGGGTCTGTTTCTTCTTCGCTTCTTGGGCCTTTTTCGAAAGCTGATACTTGTACTTCCCATAATCCATGATCTTGCAGACCGGCGGGGAGGATTTCCCCGACACCTCCACAAGGTCAAGTTCCCGTTCCCGTGCAAGCCTCAAGGCGTCAACCGTGGGAACGATGCCCAGTTGTTCTCCGTTCTCGTCGATAAGACGTACCTCGCGAACCCGGATCCTTTCGTTGACGTTGATGTCTTTGTAGTCTTTTCCTGCTATAGGGCTCACCTCCTGGTTATATTCTCATCCTTTACCCGGCCCGCAAAATCCTGAAGCCCGATATCTTTGAGCTCCCCGCCGTCGCGCACGCGGACGGTGAGAGTATTGCTCTCCATCTCCTTCTTGCCCGCAATTACCATATAGGGGATTTTCTTTACCACACTTTCGCGGATTTTTAAACTGAGTTTTTCGTTTCTCAGGTCCGTTTCGACCCGGATACCTTCGCCGGCGAGGGTATCGGCAATGCTTTTCACGTAGGGGGCCTGGTCGTCGGTGATGTTCATGACCACGACCTGCACGGGCGCGAGCCAGACGGGGAATTTGCCGCCGTAGTGCTCAATGAGGACGCCCATGAACCTCTCCAATGCGCCGAGGACGACACGGTGGAGCATGACGGGACGTTTCCTTAACCCGTCGGAATCGGTGTAATGGAGGTCAAAACGCTCGGGGAGGGCGAAATCACACTGAATGGTGGCGCACTGCCACTTCCTTCCCAGGGCGTCCTTGAGCTTTATGTCGATCTTCGGCCCGTAGAAAGCGCCGTCGCCCTCGTTGAGATCGTAAGGCAGACCCTCGGTGTCCAGCACTTCCTTGAGGGCCTTTTCCGCCCGCTCCCAATCCTCGTCGCTCCCGATGGATTTCGACGGTCTCGTGCTTATCTCCATCTCGAACTCAAAACCGAAGATGGCCATGACATCCTGCACGAAGCGGATGATGGCCAGGATCTCCTCGTGGAGCTGGTCGGGACGAAGGAAGATGTGGGCATCGTCCTGGGTGAACTCCCTGACCCTCATGAGGCCGTGGAGAACGCCGGACTTCTCGTGGCGGCAGACGGTCCCGAGCTCGAAGTATCTCAGCGGCAGCTCGCGGTAGCTTCGCACCTGCGACCTGTAGACCATGATATGGGAGAGGCAGTTCATCGGCTTGATGCCGTATTCCACCTCGTCGACCTTCGTGAAGTACATGTTCTCGCGGTAGTTCTCGAAATGGCCCGACTTCTTCCACATGTCCATCTTCAGTATGTGGGGGCCGACGACGAACTGGTAACCCCTTTTCAGGTGCTCCCTGCGCTCGAAATCTTCGAGGAGCCAGCGAAGAAGCGCGCCTTTGGGATGATAGATGACGAGCCCGGCGCCGACCTCGTCGGATATGCTGAAGAGGTCGAGGTCCTTCCCGATCCTCCTGTGGTCTCTTTTCTTCACCTCTTCGAGGAAGGTGAGATATTCCTTGAGCGCCTTTTCGTCGGCGAAGGCCGTGCCGTAGATGCGGGTGAGCATCTTGTTCCGTTCATCGCCTCTCCAGTATGCCCCGGCAAGGCTCAGGAGCTTGAAGGCCTTGATTTTGCCTGTCGAGGGCAGGTGGGGGCCCCGGCAGAGGTCCGTGAAGGAACCCTGGGTGTAAGTGCTGACCTCGTCGTCTCCGATCGCCTCGAGAAGCTCGACCTTGTACGGTTCACCCATTTCCTTGAACATGGCCATGGCATCCTGCCTCTTGATGACCTTGCGCTCTATGGGGATATCCTCAGCGGCCAGTTCATGCATGCGTTTTTCGATCTTCGGCAGGTCTTCCTCCGTGAAGCCCGGCTCGTAGTCAAAATCATAGTAGAATCCTGTCTCTATCGAAGGGCCGATGGCGACGCGGACCCCGGGATAGAGGTCCCTGACGGCCTGTGCCATCAGGTGCGACGCGCTGTGACGTATCATATCGAGGTTTTCGTCCATTTTTGCTATCCTTTGATTACCCTCTTCCTCTTACACCAGACCTGAGCAACATCGCCTGAACAGAAAGATATTATTAACATTTTTGTGTTTCTCTTGTCAATTTTTATAGTTAATAAAGATGAGGAAAAATGATGGGGCGGGGAGAGGGGCCTTTGATGGGACCAATAGGACAGGATAGGACCTATAGGAGAAGTAGGACCTATAGGACCTATAAGACCTATAGGACCTATAGGACGCTTAGGACCTATAAGACGGACCGATTGCCCGCTGCGGGCGGCGATCGCACCCCACCACGTCCTATACGTCCTATTCTGTCCTATAAGTCCAATATGTCCTATAGGTCCTATTTTCTCCTATTAGTCCTATCAGCGACCTGGGACCGTCTCTCTTACTTCGCGTCCTTCAGGCTGCCTTTTCTCTTGTAGAGCTCTTCCAGGGGGTTGACGTGTTCCGCGTCGATGGTCAGGTCCCTGACCTGCATGGGGATGAGCCTGACGGCAAGGGTAAGTATCGCCACGTTGCGTACCGTCCGGGTCCCCTCACGGGAAAAGAGGTACTTTATGATGGGTATTTTCGAGAGCAGGGGAAGGCCGATCTGCTCCTTGTACTCGGCGTCGTTCACGAAGGTGCCGACGACGTACCGCGCGTTGTTCGCCTTGAGGACCCTCGTGGTGGCGAAGGTCTTCGTCGTGTATTCCGGGGCCGTGGTGGAGGCGTTGTAGGTGTGGTTCGCCGTGACGACGCTGATCTTCACGAGTACGTCGACGCGGACTTGGCTTTCCTCGGGTTTGTCCTTCCTGTAGTCGATCGTGGTGGGTATGACGTCCACGCTGGTCTCGAGCTGCTGATAGGATGTCATGACGTTGTTGTTGAAGTCGGTGCTGAAGATGGGGACCTGCTGAATGTTCGTCAGGAGGGCCTTGGTGCCGTTGCGGGTGTAGACCTCGCTGGAAACGAGGACCTTGCTCCTGTCGAGGGCCTGGTTGAGCTGGGCGATCTTGGCGAAGGAGACGGCATTGAGGTCCGCCGAGCCCGAGACGGAGTACTGGGCCGGTTCCGAGGACTGCAGCAGCATCCCGGCGGAGCTCGAGATCGTCGCGCCGATGATGTCAGGACCCAGGGTAAGGCCCACGTTCATCGCGTCGTCGTCGCTCAGTTCGCGAAGGCTGGCGGATATGACGATCATGTGCGCCTGGTTCTGGTCGGGTATGAACCGCTTCAAAAGGAGCAGCTTCTGACGCAGTTCCTCTTTTTCTCCCATGAGGATGAGCATGGGTGTGAAGCCGGCGGCGGAATAGACGATGCCCCTGACCTTGCCCAAAGCGCCTGTCTGTTCGAGCTGCGAGATGAGGTCACGCATCGCCTGCACGCTCTCCCTGTCGAAGAGTATTGTGGCAACGGTCCCGTCGGGGCTCAGTTTGAAATCGAGGGGGCTCGCCTCCGGCCGCAGTTCGGGCGTGCCGCTCCCGGCTGCGTCAGCCTCTCCCCCGCTTCCTATGCTGACGATCGGCCGCGCCGGGTCCGCCGGCGTTGGCGCCCCTCCCGGCTGTGGCGAGGGAGCGGCCCGCGTGCCCTCCCCGGAGGATTGCCCGGGTGCGACGATGGTGGGGGCCATCATCGGCCCCGCCCACGCTGCGCTCTGGCACAAGACCTGCGCGATCAGCAGGAAAACCGCGATGGCCATGAAAGGTGTCCGTCCTGTCAGCACGCTGCGTTCCTTAATCGAGGATCACGGAACCGGCATCGGGATACTGATGCCGGTTCCGTGTCAGTTGTCATGCCATGCAACACCAATGTGGGACCACCTTTGACCTACGGGCAGAAGGTGACCTCATACGCGGTGGCCACACAGGAAAAGGTGCTGTTGTTGTCATCCTGCGGCCAGGCGTACGCGTCGGGGCACTTCTTCTTGAAGAAGTCCGAATACGATGTGGACGGGCAATTGCCGGCGTCGTTGCGGTTCACGGGACCGAAATAGCTTCCCGTGCAGCAGTACTTCGAATTGGCCATCCTGTCCGCGTGACCCGCGTCGAATGCCTGGCAGGCGCTGGTACAGCCCACGAGGGTCCCTTTCGAGTTGCGGACCTTGAGATCATTAGGGCAATAGGTCGCGTCCTGCGCATTGGCCTCCTGGACGAAGTTGAAGCTGCAGGCCGAGGCTCCGCAGCCATACTTGTCATTGCGAGGGTTTTTTATGATCGCCGTGGGTTTTATCCGTACCGGCAGGTTGAAACCGTCGACGAGGCTGATGTCATAGAAATCGTTCCCGTTCTGGTCGAAGCGGAATTCGGCGAGCGACTTGGGCGGCGCTCCGCCGACCCCGGGTTTGCAGTGCAGCTGGTCGCCGCATCCGCCGGTCTCACAGAGCCCGGTGGTGGTGTTCTTGAAATCGCATCCGGTGCGGGGATAGAAGTTGCCGCTCCAGACCATGTTATTGCCGCATCCTTTTTCAAGGTTGACGGTGATGGTCTGACGGCCGCCCTGCTTGGCGAGCTTGTCGCCGCCGTTGCCGGGCATGGCGAAGAAGCCGCTTCCGCAGTCCTTGCCCTTGTCGCTCGTTATGACCGCCCACCACACATCCACCTTGCAGTTGTTGACGAACGTAACGGTCCTGGTGTTCCCCGCCGTCTGTTTGACCATCGTCGCGCCGCTGCGGGGCCCTGTCCGCTGGGCGTTAAGCGGAACGGTAAGAACCATCAGAAAAGCGACGGTGCAGATGGTGAACAGAGCGAACCCCTTCCAAGATGTCATAGAACCTTCCTCCTTGATCGTTTGAGAGATAGAAGTAATGTGATGCTAGTTGCCATTGGCCCCGGTTAGTGGATATTATGGCGTGGGTAGATGTAAAAATGGTAGGCGCTAGGGGTATTGAACCCCTGACCTCTACCGCGTCAAGGTAGCGCTCTCCCACTGAGCTAAGCGCCTACAGCAACCCTTTTATATCAACTATGCGGAAAAAAAGTCAAGACAAACTTTGGGGGAGGGCCGGGGCCTTAAACACGGCAACCCCGGCCCTTCGTATGAAGCTTATTTCCTGAAGACCACGTTGCCCTTTCCATCGACGTCCACCTTCACGGTGTCGCCTTCCCTGACCTCGCCTTTGAGGATCATGAGCGCCAGGGCGTCCTGTATCTTCTTCTGGATGAGGCGCTTGAGCGGCCTCGCCCCGTAGGCCGGATCGTAGCCTTCCGTGGATATCATTTCCTCGAGCTTGCCCGTGAAGACCAGCTCTATGTTGCGATC
>Ga0302251_1001712_pt1 | contig 12409 bp, 9 predicted proteins | sample AAG_RA_Gln_MG_FD_193534 | JGI IMG/M metagenome (GOLD analysis project Ga0302251, IMG submission 193534) | Enriched activated sludge microbial communities from anaerobic digester in WTTP, New Holstein, Wisconsin, United States - AAG_RA_Gln | ecosystem: Engineered > Bioreactor > Anaerobic >...
TTTACTAGTGTTCCTACTTCAAACCTTTGTGTTTCAGGAACAGCATCAGCTGTCTCTGGCTCAGGACCTTGGAACTGGACCTGCTATGGAGAAAACAATGGCTCTAATGCTTACTGCTCAGCCTATTCTTACCAGCAAGCTAATAGAAATCCAATAGTAGACGCTGGACAGGATAAGGAAATAGGGGCAGGAAACTCAATATATCTTTATCCTTCTGTTTCTGATCCTGACGGAGATTATTTAACCTATAACTGGTCTTGCTCAGGAGGAAGTCTTTCTTCCTACACTTCTCTGAATCCTATTTTCTACGCTCCTAGTAATTCTTCTTATACAACCTATACCTGTACCCTTACTGTTAATGATGGCCGAGGAGGAGTTGCTTCTGATGCCGTGAATATTTATGTTAAAGGAAGTGGAAGCGTTGTTAATTATTATAATTATAATAGACAACCATATGTTGACGCTGGATCTGATAAAGAACTTCAACCTGGCCAGAGTATTTATTTAAATGCTTCGGCTTCTGATCCTGACGGAGATTATTTAACCTATAACTGGTCTTGCTCAGGAGGAAGTCTTTCTTCCTACACTTCTCTGAATCCTATTTTCTACGCTCCTAGTAATTCTTCTTATACAACCTATACCTGTACCCTTACTGTTAATGATGGCCGAGGAGGAGTTGCTTCTGATGCCGTGAATATTTATGCAAGAACATCATATTCCGGCACTTTAAGCGTAAGCACTAATCAGGCGAGTAATATAACAAGCAATTCAGCTAGGTTAAATGGATATTTATCTGATGATGGCGGAGAAAATACTAGTGTTAGGTTTGTTTGGGGAAGAAGCAATAATCTTAACAATTTCACTTCTTGGATTGATTACAAAAGAAGCGGTAGCTATTTTTCTGCTGATATCTACAATCTAGAGAAAGGAAAAGCTTATCAATTTAAATCAGAGGCTAGAAATGGACGCAATAGCTCTTCTGGCACTACTCAGAAGTTTATTACCAAGCCTGATGACCCTTATAATTTTGACGCTAATGCTCTTGGTAGCTCTATTCAGCTTTCTTGGACAATGGGACAAGGAGCTTGTTATACAGCTATTACAAGAAAAACAAACGGTTATCCAGTATCAATAAGCGATGGTCTCTTAGTTTATTATGACAATGGTTCTAGTTTTGTTGATGCTAATGTTCGTGGCGGTGTTACTTATTATTATCGTGCCTGGTCAATAGCTTGCGACGAAGGAATGTATTCTGTCTCTGATAGCTTGTTTGCCAAAGACTATGCTTTTATTTCTCAGCCTGTAACTTATACTCCTCCAGTTAATGTAATTGTTCAGCCAGCTAACCTTAAGGTTGATATCGTGGGAAGAAATTTAAGCTCAAACGAATCATCTTGTCCTAGTGAATCTTCTTGGCTAGATTCAGTTACTGTTCGTCCTGGAGATAAAGTAGAAATTATGATTACAGTTTCAGCCACTAACGGCAATGCCGAGAATGTGATTTTAACCAATGCCTTGCCAGCTAAAATTGACGAAGTGTACGATTTAAAGATTGAGGGCCAAACTGCTTATGGTGACGCTAACGGCAGTTTTATTCTAGGCACTATTGCTAATGGAAAGTCAAAAACTATTCTTTTTAAAGTGCGCCTGAACAAAGAAGATAGCTTTGCTTATGGGGTTACTGATTTGGTGAATACTGCTGAAGTTAATGCTAAAAATGTAGAAACCGCTAGAGATTCTTTAACTGTCAGGGTTTCTAAAGGAGTTGGTGAAGAGGCTTTAGGGGGTTTGGCTGGCTTCATTAGCAAAAACGGACAGATATTTTTCCTCTTCTTGGGTCTTCTTTTGGGATTGCTTTTCTTTGTATTAGCTTACTTCTTTTTTCAAGCTCAAGAAAGAAAACGAGCAAAAAAAGAAGATGTAGTCTTGGAAAAAAGCAAATACTTTCACATTCAATAAGAAAGGTTTTTCACTCTAATTGCTTTTTTAATGAATTGGCCGTATTTGTCTAAGTTTACTTTTGTTTGGAGATGATATTCTTCAACTTCTTTTCCTAGAGATATTTTGTTTTCAGATTTATACTTTCTTATCTCGTCAATTGCTTTAATGGCTTGTTCAAAATCTGAATCAGGCTCTTTGGCCTCCATTGGTTCTGGCCAAGTAGAAAGATGGACGCTTTTTTCTTTTCTCAGCAATTGATATATTTCTTCAGTAACAAAGGGAAGAAAAGGAGCAAACATTTTAATGATATTGGTAAAAACGCTATCTAAAACATATTGAGCAGCTTGCTTTGATTCTTCGTCAGTTGAGTTAAGTCGGTATTTAACAAATTCTATGTAGTAGTCAGCGAATTGGGACATAAAGAATGTTTCAATTTCGTTTCTTGCTTTTGCGTATTCATAATCGTCAAAATATTGAGTGGCCTTTTTTATCGTTTCGTTCGTTCTTTTGATTATCCATAAATCAGGTGTTTCTAACTTTGGTTCTTCTTTAATTTCTGCTCTGTCCATTAAAATGAAACGGGCAACATTCCATAATTTAATGGTAAGCTGTCTTCCCTTTTTTATTTCTTTTTCATTGAATCTTAGATTTTGGCCTAAGGAAGCTCCAGTGGCCCAGTATCTTACAGCATCAGCTCCATATTTTTCTACTAATTCTTCTGAAGAAACATAATTACCTAATCTCTTGGAAATCTTTTTTCCTTTTTCATCTAATCCGTGACCAGAAATCATTATGTTCTTAAACGGAATCTCTTGAAAATGATAATAGCTTTTAACAATTGAATAAAAATCCCAAGTTCTTATAATCTCATGAGCATTGGGCCTTAAATCAACTGGGAAAAGTTCTTTTATTCCTCCTAACTCGCGTAAAAGGAAAGGGGTGCAGGAAGAAGTAGCCCAAGTATCCATAACATCGGTTTCTGGAACTATCTCTTCGCTTTGACAGATTGGACAACGAGAAAGAGGCGGTTTATCTTCCAGAGGATTGACTGGCAAATCTTCTTCTTTAGGCAGGATTACTTCTCCGCATTTTTGACAATACCAGAAAGGAAAAGGAACGCCATAATATCTTTGTCTAGAAACACACCAATCCCATTTTAGGGAATTAACCCAGAGTTCATAATTTTTGAACATATATGCTGGATGCCAATTGATTTTCTTCCCATATTCAATCCAAATATCTTTTTGCTCAGCTATTTTAATAAACCATTGTTTGCTTTGGATAAACTCAATTGGAGTGTCGCATCTTTCGTGGACATTTATTATTTGTTTAATTGGCTCCTCTTTAATAAGAAAATTATTTTCTTTTAGGTCGGTTAGTATTTTCTCTCTAGCTTGTTCAATGTTTAAGCCTTGATATTTTCCTCCTCTCTCATTAAGTTTGCCGTCAATGGTAAGAAGATTCCTAGTTTCTAAGTTGTCTGTTCTCCATTTTTCTAAATCTTCAGTATCTCCCCAGGTGCAAACCATCATTAAGCCAGTTCCTTTTTCTGGGTCAACCATTTCACTAGTTTTTATCGGTATTTCATAGTTAAAAAGAGGAACAAGAGCTTTTTTCTTATCTAATCCTTGGTATCTTTTATCTTGAGGATGGAAGTAAAGGGCAACGCAAGCTGGCAAAAGCTCTGGCCTTGTTGTGGCAATAAGAGCAAATTCTTTTTCTCCTTTTAAAGGAAAAGAAATGTAGTTCATTTTGGAGTTTCTTTCCCGGTCTTCAATGTCCGATTGAGAAATAGCGGTTTGGCAATAAGGGCACCAAAGAATAGGCAGCTCTTCTCTTTTTAAAACATTCTTTTTGTAAAGGTCAATTAAAGACCATTGAGAAACCTTGGTGGGGAGGGGAGAGATAGTACTGTAGGTTCTAGACCAGTCAACGGAAATGCCTAAATCAGTCCAAAGTTTTTTATAAGTTTCAATTCCTTTTTCAGTTTCTTGAAGACAGAGTTTGATAAACTCTGATTTTGTTGTTTTAGATTTATCAATATTGTATTTTTTTTCTACAAACCTTTCTGTCGGCAAACCGTTATCGTCAAAGCCCATGGGATAAAAGACTTGATATCCTCTCATTCGTTTATACCGGACAATGAATTCAGCTTGAGCATAAGACATAATATGGCCAGCATGGAGATGGTCAGCAGAAACATAGGGAGGGGGAGTGTCAACAACAAAAAGAGGAACTCCTTTTTTAAAAGAAAACTGGTAAAGATTTTCTTCTTCCCATTTCTTTTTCCATTTATCTTCAATTACTTTAAAGTCGTATTCTTTGGGCAATTCTGCCATATTCTTTTATTATATTAAAAAAAGAGAAAAATGCAACGTCTTGTCTCTTTTTTCATAATGTCCTATAGTGTAAATATATGGAAAATACTGAAAAGCCATTAGCAGTAAGAATGAGGCCAGAAACTTTGGACGAGTTTTTGGGTCAAGAAGAGCTTGTTGGCAAAGATAAGCTTTTAAGACAGGCCATTGAAAGTGATAGCCTTCCTTCAATGATTTTCTGGGGCCCGCCGGGAAGCGGCAAAACTACTTTAGCCTACATTATTGCCAAGCAAACAAAATCAGAATTCATCAAAATGAGTGCTGTTACTAGCGGTTTAAAGGATTTAAGGGAGGTGATTGAAAAGGCAAGAATAAACGAGAGACTTCAAAAGAAAACCATTCTTTTTATTGACGAAATACATCGTTGGAATAAATCTCAGCAAGATGCTTTGTTGCCGCATATAGAAAATGGGTTAATTGTTTTGATTGGGGCAACTACAGAAAACCCTAGTTTTGAAATCCGGGGACCTCTTTTGTCTCGTTGTCGAGTTTTTGTTTTTGAACGTTTAAAAGAAGAAGATATTTTTAATTTACTGAAAAGAGCTCTGAATGATAAAGAAAAAGGCTTGGGAAAGTTAAAAATCAAAATCAATAAACAGCCTCTTTCTCTTATTGCTCAATTAAGTAACGGAGATGCTAGGGTGGCTTTGAATATCTTAGAATACGTTGTTTTAAGCAGTAAAGGAAAAGGAATGGCAATTACTGAAGAATTAATTAAAGAAGCAGCTAATAAAATTAATTTGCTTTATGATAAAGAAGGAGAAGAGCATTACAACCTTATCTCTGCTTTGCATAAATCAATGAGAGGCTCTGATGCTGACGCTGCTCTTTATTGGCTAGCCAGAATGGTGGAAGGAGGAGAAGACCCTTTGTTTATTGCTCGCAGATTAATTAGGTTTGCTTCTGAAGATGTGGGTCTAGCTAATTCTCGGGCACTAGAACAAACAGTCGCTGCTTATCAAGCTTGTCATTTTATTGGTTATCCAGAATGTAATGTTATTTTAGCTCAAGCAGTTGTTTATTTATCCAAATGCAAAAAGTCAAATGAACTATATGAAGCTTATGAAAAAGCAGCTGCTGACGTGAAAAAATACGGCAACTTGCCCGTTCCTTTGCATTTAAGAAATGCCTCAACCAAACTGATGGAAGATTTGGGTTATGGTCAGGGATATAAATACAGCCCCAAATATGGGTACAAAGAAAAACAAGATTATATGCCTTCTAAATTGGGGAAAAGAAAATACTTAAAGAATTGATATGTTAATAGATGAAACAATAATAAAAGTCAAAGCTGGCCAAGGAGGAAAAGGAGCAGTTGCTTTTAATAAAAATAAACTATCTTTAGGACCAGTTGGAGGAAATGGAGGCCAAGGAGGAAGTGTCTACTTTGTCGGAGTTTCTGATTTAGGTGCTTTGCGTCAGTTTCGTTTTAAAAAAGAAATTAAAGCAAGCGATGGCCAAGATGGCCGAGGTCAGTTTGTTGATGGCAAAAGCGGAGAAGATATTGTTATTCAAGTTCCGGTAGGGACAATTGTTCATAATCTGGATACTAGAGAAGATAAAGAGATTTTAAGGGCTGGAGAAAAGGTTTTAATTGCTAAAGGAGGAAAAGGCGGAAAAGGAAACTTTTTCTTTCGTTCTTCAAGAAATACCTCTCCTACTCAGTTTCAAGAAGGAATACCGGGAGAAGAGTTTAGCTTACGTTTGGAATTAAAATTAATTGCTGATGTTGGCTTTATTGGTTTGCCTAATGTAGGTAAATCCAGTTTATTAAAAGAATTAACTAATGCTAATCCTAAAGTAGCTAATTATCCTTTTACTACTTTGGAGCCAAACTTGGGAGTATATTCTGATTTAATTTTAGCAGATATTCCTGGCTTAATTGCAGGGGCTTCTTCGGGCAAAGGATTGGGGATTAAGTTTTTAAAACATATCGAGAGAACAAGAATTCTTTTTCATTTACTTTCAGCAGAATCAGCAGATTTGTTTCAAGATTATTCAATTGTCAGGCAGGAATTGAAAGAATACAACAGCGAACTTTTAAAGAAAAAAGAATATGTTTTTGTTTCTAAAGCTGATTTATTGGAAAAAGAAATTTTGGCAGAGAAAATTAAAGAATTGAAGAAAAAGCTTAAGGGCAGAGAAGTCTATCCTTTTTCCATCTTTGATGCTGATTCTTTGAAGAAAGTTAAAGACATTTTAAATAAATTAACATGAAGAAACCAGAGCTAATGAGTCCTATTAGAGATTGGGCGAGTTTGGAGGCTTGCAAGAATTATGCTGATGCTGTTTATTTCGGTTTGGACGATTTAAGCTTAAGAGCTAGAGCTGGAATTAAAACCAAAGACCTTTCTGCTTTTGTCAAAGCTTGTCATGATTGTAAAATTAAAGCTTATCTAACGCTTAATTCAATGCTTTACAATCAAGATTTGGCTAAAGCAGAAAAGCTTGCCCAAGAAGCCAAAAAAGCCAAAGTTGACGCTTTGATTATCTGGGACTTGGCGATGGCAGAAATTGCCAAACAAGCCAAGCTTCCTTTTATTGTTTCTACTCAAGCTAATGTTTCTAATTGGAAAGCTGCTTTGTTTTGGAAAAAGTTAGGAGCCAAAAGAATTGTTTTGGCCAGAGAAATGAGTTTAAAACAGATAAAGGAATTGAAGAAAAAAGCTGATATTGAAGTAGAGGCTTTTGTTCACGGAGCAATGTGTTTGGCTGTTTCAGGAAGATGCATTCTTTCTTCTTATCTTTATTCTAAATCAGCTAACTGTGGTTATTGCAGTCAGCCTTGCCGAAAGCAATGGTTTTTATCAGACGAAGAGGGTAATGTTTTGGTTAATGAAGGCAAGTATTTTTTAAGTTCTAAAGATTTATGTTTGATTGAATACATTCCTGAATTGATTAAAGCAGGCATTGATGCTTTTAAAATTGAAGGCAGGAGAAGAGACCCTAGGTATATTGAAACAACTTCCAGATGCTATCGGCAAGCCATTGATTCGTATTTTGATAAAACATTTACCAAGGAAAAAGTTAAAAAGTGGAAAGAAGAATTATCTTCTGTTTACAATCGGGGGTTTTCCACTGGTTTCTATTTTTCTGTTCCGGGTAAAGAGGGTATTAGCTATGATAAGGCTGACAATGCTTCTTTGGTGAAAAAAGCATATATTGGCGATGTTCTTCATTGCTATCCGAAACTTCAGGTAATTTCTTTGGAATTAAAACACCGAGGCATTAAACAAGGAGAAAAAATTATTATTGAGGGCGAGAAAACATTTATTGAGCAATCAGTTTCTTCTATCCACTGGCAGGGAAAGCCGGTTAAAAAAATGGCTAAAGGTGAAGAGGTTGGTTTAAAGATTGAAGGCCGGGCGAGAAAGGGGGACAAAGTCTTTGCTTTAAAAAGTTGTTAAAATGTATTAAAATTAAACAAACATGGCAAACCAAGAAATAATCTTAATTTCTCTTTTCTTGCTTTTTCTACTTTGGTTGTTTTTGAAAATGACTAGAGCTTCTCAAGAAGTGAGTTTTGATAAAGAGATGATTGATGATTCTAATCAAAGAACAAAAAGCGAGATTAAAGAGCTTTTGGACAGATTAGAAAAAAAGCTTCAAGAAGCAGAAAAAGAAAGAATCGGAGAGTTTGGCGCTCTGAAAGCTGTTTTAGAAGAGCATAAATCTTTAACCAGCGAATTAAGAGAATCAACAGAGAATCTTAAAAGAGTTCTTTCTAACAATCAGCTTAGGGGAAAGTATGGAGAAGAGATTGCTGAAAATCTTTTGAAAACAATGGGTTTTGTAAAAGGAGAGCAGTATGTAGTTAATTCTTCTTCAGAAACCAGTTTTAATCGGCCTGATTTTACTATCTTTTTGCCGGACAAGAAAAAAGTAAATATTGATGTTAAGTTTCCTTATGCTTCTTTTATCAAATATGATGAAACTAGAGATAAAAAATACTTGGCTGACTTTACCAGAGACGTTAAGCAGAAAATTAAAGAAATTTCTTCTCGTGACTACATTAATCCTAGTGAAGATACGGTTGACTTTGTTATTCTTTTTGTTCCTAATGAAATGATTTTCAGCTTTATTTACGACAATTTGAATGATGTTTGGGGCGAAGCTTTGGCTAAAAGAGTAATTCTGGCTGGTCCTTTCAGCTTTGCTGCTATTTTAAGAATGATTTATCAATCTTATCAAAGCTTTAATTATGGTGAAAACTTGGGAGAAATTGTTAAATTGATTCGTCTTTTTGAAGAAGAGTACGATAAATACAGCGAAGAAATTAATTTATTGGGTAATAGAATTAAAATGGTTTCTGACCAGTTTGATAAAGTAGCGGTTACGAAGAGTAAGAAATTGAATAAAATAGTGGAAAGAATAAAAGGGGAGTCAGAAGATAAAAACCTTTTAAGATAAACATCTTTATGAACCTGGAAAGGGCTTTGCAAGGAGAACCAGAATACAGGATAAAACAAGTAAAGAAACTTGTTTTTCATGATTTAATTGAAAATTGGAATAAAGCAACTAATTTGCCTTTATCCTTAAGAGAGAGATTAAAAAAAGAAGCTTCTTTGGTAATAAAGGCAAAGATTTTTGAATCAAAGAATAAAAAGACAATAAAAGCTTTGTTAGAGCTTGAAGACGGAATCAACATTGAATCTGTTTTAATGCTCCACAATGATAATCGTTCAACTGTTTGCGTTTCTTCTCAAGCAGGTTGTCCTTTGGGTTGTCTGTTTTGTGCTACTGGCCAAATGGGTTTTAAAAGAAACTTGGACTATTGGGAGATAGTGGAGCAAGTTTTGCTTTTTGCCCGTTTACAGAAAATTAACAATGTAGTTTTTATGGGCATGGGAGAGCCTTTTCTTAATTATGATAATGTCTTGAAAGCAGTAAGAATAATTAATGACCCTCATTGTTTTAATATCGGAGCAAGAAAGATTTCCATTTCCACTGTTGGCATATTTTCAGGAATTGAAAAATTAGAGCATGAAGACATTCAAGTTAATCTTTCCATTTCTCTTCATGCTCCCAATAATGAATTAAGAAGCAAATTGATGCCGATTAATAAAAAATATCCTTTGGATAAGGTTTTAAAAAAGACTGACGAATATATTAAAAAGACAAAGAGAAAAGTAATGCTTGAATATCTAATGATAAAAGGAGTGAACGATTCTTTAAAAGAAGCAGAAGAGCTTTATCGTTTGCTGAAAAACAGGCCTTTGTACATGGTTAATCTAATTAGATACAATCCTACCGGTGCCTTTAAAGCTTCTAATGCTAAGACAATCAAAGCTTTTAAGGATTTTCTTATGCAAAAAGGAATTTTTACCACTCAGCGTTATGAGTTTGGCAAAGATATTAAAGGAGCTTGCGGTCAGCTGGTTGCCAGAGAGAAAAATATATGATAGATTGTTGTTAGATATGTCTCAGTATTATAAACAACCAAGCAATCTCTTTGACCCAGCTTCAGAAAAACCTTTTAAGCTTAGTCGTTCTAAAATTGATTTATTTATTGAATGTCCTCAGTGTTTTTATCTAGACCGCAGGTTGGGTGTTGGCAGGCCGTCTGGCTATCCTTTTACTTTGAATAGCGCTGTTGACTCTTTGCTTAAAAAAGAGTTTGATTTGCATAGAAAAGAAAAAACTCCTCACCCCTTAATTACAGAGTTTGGAGTTGATGCTATTCCTTTTCAGCACGAGAAAATGGATGTTTGGCGGGATACTCGTCATGGCATTGAATATCTTCACCAGCCGACCAATCTTTTGATAACCGGAGCAATTGACGATGTCTGGATTAATTCTCAAGACGAGCTTATTATTGTTGACTACAAAGCAACAGCCAAGGGCGGAGAAGTTTCTTTAGACGCTGAATGGCAGAAAGGATACAAAAGACAGATGGAGGTATATCAATGGCTGTTTAAAAAAAATGGATTCAAAGTTTCATCGACTGGCTATTTTGTTTACTGCAACGGAGATGTTGGCAAGCCTTACTTTGATAAAAAGTTGGAGTTTAACATTAAAGTTATTCCTTACATTGGTGATGATTCTTGGATAGAAGAAACTTTATTAAAAATCAAAGAGTGTTTGCTCAGCAATGAAATTCCAGAGATGAATCCTGATTGCGATTATTGCCGTTATAGAAAAGGAGCGGTTTTATCAAAAATGAAGCATGAAGGAAAACTCTAGTTCATATATTAAAGAATTGTTAGAAACCCGTATTTTTTCTGTTTCTGCTTATTTGGATATTTTAAACACTCTTCTTCAATCTTGTAAAACCAGAGTTATTGGAGAGGTTTCTGAGTTGAAGAAATCTCAATCAGGCCATGTTTATTTTTCTCTTAAAGATAAAAAGAATGGCAGTGTTCTTAATTGTGTTATTTGGAGTTCTTTGTATCGTCTCTGCGGGGTTGAGCTTAAAGAAGGATTAGAGATTATTATTTCTGGCGAGCCGGATATTTACAAGCCAAGAGGAGAAATGAAGTTTAAAGCCAGTTCTATTCAATTAGTTGGAGAAGGAGAATTAAAAAAACAATACGACCAATTAAAGAAAAAGCTAGAGCCCTTATTTGCTGAAGAGAGAAAAAGGCTGATTCCTGATTTTCCTTGCCAGATAGGAATAATTACTTCCAGACAAGGAGCAGTTCTTCACGACTTTCTTAATAATCTAGGCTGTTATGGTTTTAAGATAAAAATGGTTGATTCTCGGGTAGAGGGGCAAGAAGCAGTAGAGGATTTGCTTTCTAGTTTAGAAACTTTTAAAAAAGAAAAGATTGATGTTTTGATTATTATGCGCGGGGGAGGTTCTTTAGAATCATTTTTAGCTTTTAACAACGAGACATTAGTCAGAGAGTTAGCTGAGTTTCCTGTTCCTACTATTGTGGCAGTAGGCCATGACAAAGATGTTCCTTTATTATCCTTAGCTGCTGATAAAATGGTTTCCACTCCTACAGCTGCTGCTAATCTTTTAAATCAATCTTGGCAGAGACTAGAATGGGAGATAAAGGAAAAAGAGGTAAGGATATTTTCTTTCCTTCCTTCTTTTTTTGAAAATGTAAGGTTTGAAGAATACAAAGCAAAAGAGAGAATCTTTAAAGCCATGGAAGAAAGATTCAATTATTTAAAAGCAAAACTAGAGAAGCTTCAGGTTGTTATTCAAAACAACAATCCAAAGAGAAATTTGGCTTTAGGTTATTCTATTGCTAGAAAATCAGGGAAGGTGATTAGGGCAGTAGATGATGTTAAGATAGGAGATATTGTTGACTTAGAAGTAATTGATGGTATAATTAAATCAAAAGTTAATGAAAGAAAAAAGCTTAAATCAAAATCTTAAAAAGCTTAATGAAATTGCTGATTGGTTTGATAAGCAAGAAGAAGTTGACGTAGAAATTGCTTTAGAGAAAGTTAAAGAAGCAGTGGAGATAATCAAGGAAACAGAGAAAAGATTAAAGAAAGCAGAGAATGAGTTTGAGGAGATAAAGAAGAGCGTTAAAGCTTGACAACCCTTTCATTAAAAGATAAAATTAGAATAGATTGAAGATAATAATTAATTTAAATAAAAAACAAGTATGAAATCTCTCAAAGCATCTTTTACCCTGATTGAGATTCTAGTCGTGGTAGTCATCATTGGCATCCTCTCAGGAATAATCATCGTCGGCATAGGCTCCACTTCTCAGCAAGCTAGAGACAGCAAAAGAATAGCAGAAATGGATACAATCAGGAAAGATCTCTGGATAGCCACTAGCATGGGTTCCAAAGGCTACCCAACCACTCCAGACATTGGCTATGGATACAGGGGCTGGTGCTGCGTAGGCCTAAGCGGTACAGAAGATCCTTACTGCGCCAACCTCAACGCCACTCTCTCTGACTTTACTCTACCCAGAGATCCAAGCTACAAAGCAGGCAGCAAGGAGTTTTGCTATATGTACAAATCAAACGGCACTACCTTTGACCTCTACACCAAGCTTGAAGGTAAAGGAGCCATCTCTCTTTCCCCTGATTCAATCCAAATCACCACCAAAAGGGATGACTGTCCCACTGACTGGATTGATACCGGCCTAGGCTTCTGTGTCATGAAGTATGAAGCCAAGAACGTG
>Ga0302251_1001713_pt1 | contig 12404 bp, 12 predicted proteins | sample AAG_RA_Gln_MG_FD_193534 | JGI IMG/M metagenome (GOLD analysis project Ga0302251, IMG submission 193534) | Enriched activated sludge microbial communities from anaerobic digester in WTTP, New Holstein, Wisconsin, United States - AAG_RA_Gln | ecosystem: Engineered > Bioreactor > Anaerobic >...
GGAATTCGGAAATAAAAAACCGGAACAGGAAGGTAAGCTGATACAAAGTTTACTGAAAAAGGTTGATGTCCCTTTGATTATTCTCGGCTGCGGCGATGACGCGCAGGATAACCTGGTCTTACCGGTATGCGGGGAAGCGGCACACGGAGAACGGTGCCTTATCGGCGAGGCGGCACAGGAAAATTACAAGACACTCGCGGCTTCAGTTTTAGCCGATGGGCACGCGATTATCGCAGCATCACCTATTGATATTAATATTGCCAAGCAGCTGAATATTCTTATTTCCGATATGGGGATGCCGCCGGAACGTATTGTGATGAATCCAACCGTTGGAGCGTTGGGATACGGTCTGGAGTATACGTATTCAATTATGGAACGGGCCCGTCTTGCCGCGTTGTGCGGAGACAGGATGCTCGCGTCTCCTTTTATTTGTTTTGTGGGGCAGGAAACATGGAAGACCAAGGAAGCAAAGGCCCTTGAGTCGGAATTCCCCGCGTGGGGTGAAGAAACTCAACGGGGTATCATCTGGGAATCTCTTACTGCTGTTTCTCTTATTCAGTCCGGCGCCGACATTGTAGTTATGCGTCATCCTAAGTCTGCGGCGAAAGTGGAAGAGTATATTAATAATCTTATGAAAGGATAGGCTCCTGTGATTTTATAACAGGTAACTAAAAATATGTTTATAATCGGCGAATTAATAAACGGGATGTACACATCCATCGGTAAGGCTATAAAAGAAAAAAACAAATCTGTGATTCAATCCTGTGCACTCATCCAGATTCAAAACGGCGCTGATGCTCTGGACGTTAATTGTGGGCCGGGTTCAGCTAATCCTGTTGCTGATATGCAGTGGCTTGTTGAGGTAATTCGTGAAGTTACTCCGGTACCGCTTTCCTTGGATTCCAGTAAACCTCAGGTTATTGAAGCGGGGTTGGGACTCGCCGGTGCAAACGCGATCATTAATTCTACTACCGCGGATACGGACAAGGCTGATACGCTGATTTCCCTGGCTAAAAAATACAAAGCTAAATTGATCGGATTGTCAATAAGTTCAAAAGGCATCCCTCAGAATAAAGACCAGCGCTTGGAATTGGCCGCTATGGTAGTAGCACGCTGCGTTGAACAGGAGTTTCCCATAGAAGATCTCTATCTTGATCCTATTGTCATGCCGGTAAAAGTGGCGCAGGCTCAGATGGGTGATATACTGGAAGCAATACGGGAATTCAAGATTATTTCCGATCCTGCGCCTAAGACGGTTATCGGACTGAGCAATGTTTCCCAGGGAACGTGCCAGCGGAGCCTGATAAACCGGACATTTTTAACCATGGCATTGGCGTACGGGCTTGACGCGGCGATACTGGACCCGACGGATACCGCGTTGATGGACGCGGCGATCAGCGGGGAACTTATTTTAAACAAACAGATTTACTGCGATTCGTTTTTAGACGCCTACAGGAAAAAATAGCGTTTAGCGGTTAGCGAGTAGCGTTTAGGGAAAAACAAATTTAAATTCGAGTGATTAAAAATAAACGTGTACCATACATAAGTTTTAGAAAGAATGAAAAAGAAATTAAAAAGTAGTAATGTGGTTTTTAGAAATTATATTTCTAAGAGCTATGAGCTAAAAGCAAAGAGCTAAAAATGTTGCCAGACAAAAAAGGATATTTTGGGGAGTTCGGCGGGAGGTTTGTTCCGGAGACGCTTGTGGCGATATTAAATGATCTTGCCGCGGAGTATCACAAGGCGAAGCGCGACCCGTCGTTTAAAAAAGAACTGGGGTATTATTTGAGTGAATACGCCGGCAGGCCGACGCCGTTGTACCTGGCGAAAAATTTAAGCGAAGAACTCGGCATAGATAAAATCTACCTTAAGCGTGAAGATCTTTTACACACCGGTTCCCATAAGATCAATAATACTCTGGGACAGATCCTGCTGGCCGTACGTATGAAAAAAAAGAGGATTATCGCTGAAACCGGCGCCGGTCAGCACGGAGTAGCTACCGCTACGGTTGCCGCGTTATTCGGTCTGCAGTGCGCGGTGTATATGGGTGAAGAAGACATAGAACGCCAGAAACTGAATGTTTTCAGGATGAAGCTCCTGGGTGCCGAAGTTGTTCCCGTGTCCAGCGGTTCCAAGACGCTGAAAGACGCGATTAATGAAGCGATGCGGGATTGGGTAACGAACATAAAAAATACATTTTATATTTTTGGGACGGTGGCAGGGCCGTATCCGTATCCTTTGATCGTCCGCGATTTTCAATCAGTGATCGGCACGGAAGCGCGCCGCCAGATTTTAAAAAAAGATAAAAAATTGCCTGATTATTGTGTTGCCTGCGTGGGCGGAGGAAGCAATTCCATGGGATTGTTTTATCCGTTTTATAAAGATAAAGGAGTGCGTTTTATCGGTGTTGAGGCCGGAGGGTTGGGGATTAATACAGGCAAACATTCTTCCACACTGACCTGCGGAAAAGTAGGGGTTCTTCACGGCGCGAAATCATATCTTCTTGATGATGAGTACGGGCAGATCATGGCTACTCATTCCATAGCCGCCGGTTTGGATTATCCGGGAGTAGGGCCTGAACACGCGTATTTTAAACGGACCGGCAGGGCTGAGTATGTTTCAATAAAGGACAACGAAGCGCTTGAAGGTATCCGGCTTTTGTCGTGTACCGAGGGGATTATTCCCGCGATGGAATCCGCGCACGCCATAGCGTATCTCAAGCCGCTTGCCAAAAAAATCAAGAGATCATCTACAGTCATTGTTTGCCTTTCAGGGAGGGGAGACAAAGATATGCATACTGTTATGGAGAGTGTAACCCTATGAACCCACATGGTGAAATTTCTAATGCAAAATCCGGGATGAACCGGATTGATGGTTTGTTTCAAAAGTTGCGCGGCGCGAAGAAGAAAGCTTTTATCGCGTTTATAACCGCCGGATATCCTGACCTGGAAACGACAGAGGGGTTGATACGTGAATTTGAAGATCGGGGAGTTGATCTGGTTGAATTAGGCGTACCTTTTTCCGATCCGATTGCCGACGGCCCGATTATACAGGCATCGTCCTATGAAGCGTTGAAAAAAAATACGACGTTGCCGGCTATTTTGCGCATGGTAAAACGCGTGCGTGCGGATGTCTCAATGCCTTTGTGCCTGATGTCGTATTATAACCCTATTTTTACCTATGGGGAAAAACGGTTTATTTCAGACGCTGTTTTAAGCGGTGTTGACGGGATCATTATTCCTGATCTTCCTCCTGAAGAAGGTGTTGGTTTGTCGCGTGAGTCGTCCCGTGCGGGACTGGATACGATTTTTTTTCTGTCTCCGACTACGCGCGCTGACCGCGTGAAAACCGTGGTCCAGGCGTCAACAGGGTTTATTTACTATATTTCCTTAACCGGGGTAACCGGAGCTCGCAGGTCTTTGCCCAGGGACATAAAGGCCGGGGTCACGGAAGTTAAGCGTTTTACTCATAAACCCGTGTGCGTGGGATTTGGGGTTTCTTCTCCCGAACAGGTTAAAGATATTCAGCGTGTGGCGGACGGAGTGATTGTAGGGAGTGCCATTGTCCGTGTTATACGGGAAAATGCCGGTAAAAAAGATTTAATTAAAACCGTAGGAAAATTTGTCGCTCGGTTGAAAGGATAGACACGTGTATAGAAAGACATCGTTGAAGAATGGTCTGCGGGTGATTACGTATCACATGCCGGGTATGCGGTCCGCGTCATTGGGAATTTGGATCCGTACCGGAGGAAGGTTTGAGACGCATGAAAACAGCGGTATCAGCCATTACCTGGAACATATGCTTTTTAAAGGGTCCCGCACGTATTCATGCAGGCAGATTAAAGAGTCCATAGAAGGGGTGGGAGGATCCTTGAACGGGTTTACTTCCGAAGAACTTACCTGTTATCTGGTCAAGATCCCCGCGCAGTCTTTAGGTCTGGCGTTTGATATTTTATCGGATATGGTGATCAATCCTATGGTTCCTGCTTCTGAAGTGGAAAAAGAGCGGACTGTTATTCTTGAAGAAATAAAAATGTATAAGGATTTACCTCAGAGCTATGTCCATGAATTACTGGATAATATGATGTGGCCGGACCAGCCGTTAGGGAAACCGATCATTGGAACCGAAGAAACAGTAGGGAAGTTTAACCGCAGCGATATAACCGGATATAAGAATTCATATTATACGCCCGCTAATATTGTTGTCAGCGCCGCAGGCGCGCTTGATCACGGGACTCTGACCGGCATGATTGAACGCGCGTTCGGGCGCATGAAGGCGTCAACTCCCAATGAATATATAAAAGTGAGGGAGAATCAGCATTCTCCTGAGGTTTTTGTTCATAATAAGAATACCGAGCAAACTCATCTTGCTTTGGGCTTTCACGGTTTTAAAAGAGGGCACCGCCTTCAGCACGCGCAAAATATTTTGCACATTATTCTGGGTGCTAATATGTCGAGCCGCCTTTTTAATGAAGTCAGGGAAAAACGGGGGTTGGCGTATGAAATAGGTTCTCAGGTTAAATTTTTTGCCGATACCGGTGCTTTTATCGTTCACGCGGGTATAGACAACCGTAAGGTTGACGCGGCTTTGGGGATTATTTTCAAGGAATTGAAAAAAATACGCGCGGTTTCCGTCGGCGCGAAAGAATTGCGGCGGGCAAAGGATTTTTATATCGGACAGCTTGTGCTCGCTCTTGAAGATACGATGGACAATATGCTTTGGATAGGAGAATCAACCGCTTCCCTGGATAAAACATTCACTCCCGACGAAATTATCGAAAAAGTCCGGGCATTAAAACCCTCTGATATTCATGAAGCCTGCGAAAATATCTTTAATAACGAAAAGATCAATTGCGCGCTTATAGGTCCGCATGATAAAGCCCAGGAACGTTTCCTGCGTATACTTGATCTTTCCTGAAATTCCGGGATGCCCATTGCTGCGGATATAACCGATAAATCATGGCTACGATTATTTTATTGAGTCTTTTGTTACTGGTTTTGGCGTGCGTTTCTTTCCTGTTTTCACTTGCTGAGACCGCGATCATCGGGTTAAGCAAGATACGCTTGAACCATATGATTGCCAAAGGGGTAAAATCAGCTGATTCGATTCAGCGTCTCCTCAGGAAGTCGGATAAATTCATTACCGCTATTCTCATAGGCAATAATATTATTAATATCGCAATGTCTTCGATTATCGCTGCGGTATTCATTCATATGTTGGGTCCGGAATGGGGTGTGCTTGCTGCCACAGGTGTTTCTGCCGTATTGATTCTTACCATGTGTGAAATAACTCCCAAGATTATTGCATTAAAAAATACCGAGGCTTCAGCATTGTTTACCGCCCCGGTTATGGAAACCGTTACTAAAGTCCTCTCCCCGTTAATTAAGACGTTTACGTTGCTTATCTCGATTATTTTTAAAATATTAAAGCTGAAGTTTCCCAAGCGTTCCCCGCTTATCACAGAAGAGGAATTGCGTTTGATGATTGAGATGGGCAAGGAGGAAGGGGTTTTGACCGACGAAGAACGCAGGATGCTGCACAGGATTTTTGAATTTGGCGACATTAAGGCCTGTGATGTTATGGTCCCGAGAGAAAAGATGGTCATGGTGAATATTAATTCAACCCAGGATGACCTGCTGAATACTTTTGCCGAAGAAGGCCATGCCCGTTTGCCGGTTTACCAGGGCGGCAGAGAGAATATTGTGGGAGTTATTTACGCCAGGGATTTGCATTATATTTTAACTGATAAAGTATTATTTGTTCTCAACGATCTGATTCATAAGCCGCGGTTTGTACCCGGTACCATGAGAGTTAATGAAGTGCTGCGAATGTTTCAGACTGAAAAAATACAGATAGCTATTGTTGTTGATGAGAATAAAAAGGCGGTAGGTATGGTTACACTGGAAGACCTGCTGGAAGAGATTGTCGGAGAACTCGAGGAAGTGCATCCCAGTGAGCATCATGACTTTGAGAACCATGGTAAAGCGGATAAATAACCTTGACCTTTAGTTCTCTCTGTGTATAATAAGCACAGTATTCTTGATTTTTGCAATGGGTGTTTCCCGGGATTGACAGGGGTATTAAACTGTGGTAATGTAGGGGTGTTTATAAAGATTTACAGGAACGATCCGTAAAATTAGACTGCACGGTGTTGTTTCTTAAAAAAGGAGGATATCATGGCAGAGAAAGCTTATTGTGTGAAGTGTAAAGCTTCCAAAGAAATGAAAGATGACCAGAAAGTAACCATGAAAAACGGCCGGCCGGCTGTAAAGGGAAAATGTCCTGATTGCGGAACCGGCATGTATAAGATTTTAGGTAAAAAATAATCTTAAGGGGAATGACCATCGAATCTAAAAAATTAGCGTTGCGTATTGCAGCTATTGCCAGGGAGAAGAAGGCTTTACAGGTTGTGGTCCTGGATATGCAGAAATTTAACGTCTTTTGCGACTATTTCGTTATCGCGAGCGGTTCGTCTCTGCGACAGGTTAATGCTTTGTCGGAAGCCATCCAGGAAGCTTTGGCTCAGGAAAAAATAAAACCGCTTTTTAAGGCTCCTTCCAATGATCAGTCGGGATGGATAGTTTTGGATTATTCCGGTGTTGCCGCTCATCTTTTTTACAAGCCGATCAGGGAGTTTTACGCGTTGGAACGTTTATGGGCTGACGCAAAACGCGTCCGGATCCTGAAGAATCCTTCTCGGGCGTAAATGCATAATAAGAATTAATGTTCCCGTTGCAGGTATCCCGGAACATAATACGTTTGCCCCGTTAGGAATTTTTTCTAACGGGGCAAAACCTTTTATATTCATATTTAAACAATGAAAAACGACATTCAGAATGATATTGAACTGATTCTTACCGATACTCTTCGAGAAACCGGTTTGCTGCCGCCGGTATTTGATTCTTCCTGGATTGAGTTTTCACTCGGCGGGAATTTCGGGGATATCTCAGTTAATATCGCTTTGAAATTAAGCCGGCAGTTTAAAGATTCTCCCCGCGCGATAGCCGGACGTATAGTCCCTGTTTTGACGGAAAAAATAAGCCGCGGCCCGATTGCAGAGTTTGTGCAGGAAATTAAGATTGAGGGTGCCGGTTTTATAAATTTTTACTTCTCCAGCCGGTTTTTCCACGAGCAGCTGGTGTGTATGGTGTCGGAACCAGGTAATTACGGCAGGCTTGATCTTGGTAATAAGAAAAAAGTTCTTATTGAATTTGTCAGCGCTAATCCAACCGGGCCGTTATCCGTTGCTCACGCGCGTCAGGCCGCGGTAGGGGATGCTTTGGCTAATATCCTGTCTTTTCTCGGGTTTGACGTGACGAGGGAATATTACCTTAATGATGAAGGTAATCAGATTAATATTCTGGGTAATTCGATTAAAACCCGTTTACAGCAGCTTGAAGGTGAGTCTGTAGAATTTCCTGAAAATTATTACCAGGGTGAGTATATTATAGATTTAGCTAAAGCGGTGAAAGAAGGACGGGTGCAGGTTACGGACTTCTCCGAATACGGAGTAAAAGAAATACTTTCTACGATTGAACAGGAGTTGAAGGATTTTAAAGTGTTTTTTGATTCCTGGTACAGCCAGAAAGCTCTTAGAGAAGCCGGAAAAATAGAAAAAGCCTTTGAAATAATTAAAGAATATCTGTATCGTGAAGAAGGGGCTCTGTGGTTTAAATCGACTCAATTCGGAGATGATAAAGACCGTGTTGTTATTAAAAGCGACGGTTCGTATACGTATCTGGCCCCGGATATCGCATATCATTATGATAAATTTAAACGCGGATATGAATGGTTAATTAATCTGTGGGGGCCGGATCATCATGGATATATAAACCGGCTCAAAGCTTCGATTCAGGCTATGGGGCAGCCGGCCGATTCCCTTGCCGTTGTTATCGTTCAGCTGGCGTCGATTTTCCGGGAAGGCAAGCCTGTTGAAATGTCTACGCGCAGAGGACAGTATATTTCTCTTCGTGAGGTGTTGACAGAAGTGGGGTCAGATGCCGCGCGGTTTTTCTTTATTATGCGCAGGACTTCGAGCCATCTTAATTTTGATTTGGAAATCGCCAAGAAGCAGACTTCCGAAAATCCCGTATATTATATTCAGTACGCCTATGCCCGCATCGGCAGTATTTTACGGCAGAGCGGCACGGAAATTGATTTTAGCAGGTGTGATGTTTCTGTGTTAACGGAAAAAGAAGAAATAGATTTGATTAAAAAATTATGGCAGTTTTCCTATATTTTAACAGTGTGTTACAAAACCGTTGATCCGTATTTGCTGACCGTATATCTTCAGGAAGTCGCCGAAGCGTTTCACCGGTTTTATGACCGGCATCGTGTTTTAGGGCAGGAAGAGTCTCTGACCCGTGCGCGGCTGTCGTTAATTACCGGGGTCCGGGTTATTCTCGGGTCCGGTTTGCAGTTATTGGGAGTTTCGCGTCCGGAAAAAATGTAGGCTGATTTTCAAACAGTAAACCCGATGCTTTCCCGCAAAATCATAAAAATTTCACCGCATAATATTCCCCTCCAGGATATTCTGATACAAGAACTTCGTATTTCCAGGTCTGTTGCTCAAATCCTTATTAACCGGGGTATTACCACAGTTAAAGAAGCGGACAGGTTTCTTAATGTCGATATTTCCCACCTTCTTGACCCGTTTACCTTTCCAGATATGAAAAAGGCGGTAGGAATTGTAGAAGATACGATCCGGAAAAAAGATCCTGTGATGATTTTCAGCGATTATGACGTGGATGGCGTAACATCCCTGACCCTGCTTAAACATACGCTTGCCGGTATGGGGGGAGAGCCGTTTCATTATATCCCTAACAGGATTAAAGAAGGCTATGGCTTAAACACAAACGTTTTAAGGCTGGTCCGTGAAAAAAATATTAAACTTTTAATTACCGCGGATTGTGGAACGAACAGTTTTGAGCTTCTTGACGAATTACGCAGGCTCGGCATTAAGATTATTATAACCGATCATCATGAGCCTGTTGAATCGCCTCATGGCCACGGGGCTGATGCTGTCATTAATCCTAAATTGAAAGATTCTTCATACGGCTACCGTGAACTTGCCGGGGTAGGAGTAGCATATAAATTCTGCCAGGCGCTGACCGGGAAGATGATGGAGGATTATCTTGACCTTGTTGTGCTCGGCACAGTGGCCGATGCTGTCCCGTTAACCGGGGAAAACAGGGTTATAGTAAAAGAAGGTATGGCTTCGTTATCCAATACGAATCGTATCGGCCTTCGGGCGTTGATAGAAGCAAGCAGGATTAAAAATAAAAAATTTACCCCGGAATTCATTAGTTTTATACTGGGGCCCCGGATTAATGCGAGCGGGCGTATGGATTCCGCGGAAACTGCCCTGGATCTTTTAATGAGCCGGCATGAGGATCACGCGAGAGAATTGGCGAAAACAATTGAAGGGTATAACCGGCAGCGCCAGCGGGTTGAAAGTGCTATGCTGGAGGAGGCCAAGTCTCTGATTGACCGGGAAGTCAATTTCAAGGAACATAAGGTTATGGTTGTCGCTAAGGAAGGATGGCATCCCGGGGTACTGGGAATTGTCGCGGCCAAGCTTGCCGATAAATTCTACCGCCCTACTATTTTGATTTCTCTTACCGATGATTTGTGCCGCGGATCAGGGCGTTCGGTAAAAAATTTTCACCTTTTTGAAGGGGTTGTTGAGTGTAGTGATCTTCTGACCAGCGTTGGGGGGCATCAACATGCCATCGGCATGGTGATTTCGAAAGACAAGATTGAAGATTTCCGGGACAGAATTAATGCCTGTGCCAGGGAAAAGCTCCTTTTGGAAGATTTAATCCCTTCTCTTGATATTGACGCGGAACTGTCATTGTCCGATGTGACGGAAAAGCTTGCGTGGGAAATTAAAAAGCTTGAGCCGTTTGGTTCGGGCAATCCAGAACCATTATTTCTTACACGGTCCCTGAGATTAAAAGGGGAGCCGAGGATTTTAAGCAGGGATACATTAAAAATGTGGGTGACAGACGGCGTGTGCACGTATCCGTCAATCGGGTTCGGTATGGGGTCCCTGAAAGAAAGTTTGATGAACACGGATATTTTTGATATGGTGTATTCTGTTAAGATTGATGACTGGCAGGGGGAATTTTCTTTGATTCTTGAAATGAAGGAAGCGTTTATCCGGTAAAGAACATGAGCATACAGGGATCCCTGTATGCTCATACAAAAATTACGCTTTTTTAAATTTACCTTTTTTAATGCATTTTGCGCAGACATACGCGCGGGTAAGTTTTTTATCAACCAGAATACGGATCTTTTGAAGGTTGGGAAGAAACGCTCTCTTGGAACTCCGGACTATTTTACTTCCTGTCCCGCCTTTCTTTTTCAAAAGACCTTTTCTGACCACTTTTTTTCCTGTAAGCGGGCCTTTTCCGCATAAAGCACATTTCCGTAGCATTGACGACTCCTTTACTGACGTAAACTGTAACCTGTTTTTGATATTTATTTTATCCAGCCAACGCTATAGTATACTGAAACACGCGGGATTGTCAAGAGGTGATTTTAACAATAAAAAAAAGTTGCATGTTTAAAAAATTATGTTATACTAAATTGCTTTAGAAGCTGCAATACCACGCACACTCGCGTGTATCGTAAAGAGAGAGTGTGTGTTTTGCGCGTAAGGAAAAGGGCATGGACAGAGTGTGTGCTCTGTCGTACCATTGTTTGATAATTTAATTTTAGTAAGAAGACAGTGATAGGGTAGAGGCCGAGAATCCTTTATCCGTAGATAGCCTGTCCGCTGAAGGAGGAATGAACGTTGTCGTTAGAGTTGATCAAAAAATTATTGGAAGCGGGTGTTCATTTTGGTCATAAGGCTTCTCGTTGGAATCCGAAAATGAAAAAGTTTATTTTCGGTAAAAGGAGCAGTATTTATATTATTGACCTTGAAAGAACGGTTGAGTGTCTGAATAAAGCGCGTGATTTTCTGTTTGAAGTTACGGCAAAAGGGGAATCGGTATTGTTTGTCGGGACAAAAAAACAAGCCCAGGAAATCGTCCATCAGGAAGCGCTCCGGTGTGGAATGTTTTACGTGGTCGAGCGCTGGCCGGGCGGATTGCTTACGAATTTCACGACAATTAAAAAAAGTATCAGCCGGATGAAAGAAATCGAAAAAATGAAGGTTGACGGCACCTATGAGAAGTTAACCAAAAAAGAAGTGTCTCTTCTGGAAAAAGAACTCGACAAGCTGAAGAAGAATTTCTGGGGTATTGCCGCTATGGATCGGATGCCGAAAGCACTTTTTGTGGTTGATACCAAGAAAGAGGAAACCGCTGTTATGGAAGCGAACAAATTGTCGATTCCTGTCGTGGGCCTGATAGATACGAATTCTGATCCCGATGATATTGAGTATCCTGTCCCGGGAAATGATGATGCGACCCGGTCAATAAAGATTATTGTCAGTTTGATTGCGGACAGCATTATTGAAGGGCGCCAGAAATTTCTTTCGTATCTTTCTCAGGAAGGTGTTGCCGTTAAAGAATCAAAGGCTGATGTGGATGCCGGGGTGGTGTTGCCGGAAGAAGAGATTAAAATCAAAGAAATCGAAGAATTAGTTGAAACTACTGAGCCGAAAGAAGGGATTGCTAAGCCTGCAAGAAAAGCAAAACCGGTAGGCATTACCAGAAAAAAGGAATAAGCTTTTTGATAGTATAATAATTAAAGAGGAAGAAAGGGAAAAGCAATGGCACTATCGGTGGACGTAATTAAAGAATTAAGAAGGATTACATCAGCAAGTATTGCGGAATGTCAGAAAGCTTTAACTGAGACTAACGGCGATATTGAAAAAGCCCAGGAGTTGTTACGTAAGCGGGGGCTTGAAATAGCAGCTAAAAAAATAGGCAAGGCGGCGAAGGACGGCAGGGTGGAAGCATATGTTCATATGGGGAATAAAATCGGAGTTTTGGTTGAAATCAACTCAGAGACCGATTTTGTTGCCCGTAACAATGAATTTATTCAGTTTACCAAGGATGTTGCCATGCAGATAACTGCGTGCAGCCCGGCATATGTGAAGCGTGAAGATGTTCCTGCCGAAGTTATAGAAAAAGAAAACGATAAAGATAAATTTTATAAAGAGCATTGTTTGCTGGAGCAGCCTTTTATAAAAGATCCGGGAATGACTATGAAGGATTACCTGGGAAATCTTGTCGGGAAAATGGGCGAAAATATTGTCATCCGCCGTTTTTCCAGATTTCAACTCGGAGAATAATGCCTCAGCCGATTTATTCAAGGATAGTTTTGAAATTAAGCGGTGAAGCCCTTCAGGGTAAGCAGACTCATGGGATAGACCATGATGTTCTGGAATATATTGTGCGCCAGGTACGGGAAGCTAAAGATATGGGCGTCGATGTAGCATTGGTTTTAGG
>Ga0302251_1001716_pt1 | contig 12388 bp, 10 predicted proteins | sample AAG_RA_Gln_MG_FD_193534 | JGI IMG/M metagenome (GOLD analysis project Ga0302251, IMG submission 193534) | Enriched activated sludge microbial communities from anaerobic digester in WTTP, New Holstein, Wisconsin, United States - AAG_RA_Gln | ecosystem: Engineered > Bioreactor > Anaerobic >...
GCCAGCTTTCTTCCACGATACCGGACGGATAATACGATAAAAACCAGATCAGTATCGAAACACCGAGAATGACGGTACCGGCCTTGCGGATGAAAGCGATTGTTCTCGACCAGACAACCATCATCATTGTTCTTAAATCCGGCCGGTGATAAATGGGCAATTCCATGATAAAAGGAGCATCCTGTTCCTTAATGAATTTATTCACAAAAATGCCGGCGATGCCCAGAGCAACAATATTCAGGGCCAGAATACTCCACGACACATAAGGGGCGATCGGACCAAAGACGGCTGCCGAAACGAGCGTCAGGACGGCGAGCCTTGCCGTACAGGGCACAAAGGGAATCAAAAGCAGAGTGATCATTCGAGCTTTGCGCGTTTCGATGATTCGCGCTCCCAATACGGCCGGGACATTGCAGCCGAACCCCAGGCACATCGGGATAAAACTTTTGCCGTGCAATCCCACGATATGCATGATTCTGTCCATGACATAGGCAGCCCGCGCCATATAACCGACATCTTCGAGAAGCGCCATCGTCACAAAGAAAATGATTAAAATAGGCAAAAAAGTGATTACGGAGCCGACCCCGCCAATTACGCCGTTTAAGAATAGACCTTTGAGCCAGACGGGCAGACCGCGAAGCGACGGCTCGCACCAGTCGGTAAATTGTTGAATTAAATCAGCCATCCAGTTTTGTATAGGCATGCCCAGAAAGTAAGTAAGGGAAAATACAACGGCCATAACCCCCAGTAAAATCGGAATGCCGAACACGGGACGGGTCAGAATGTGGTCGAGACGGTCGGTGATCACCACCTGCCCCATCTTGAAGCGGGACAGCGCCGTCCGGGAAATTTGTTCAATCCAGTCGTAACGCCCGTTGACGACGGCATGCAGTGAATCTTCATGTTCACGAAACAGCGCCGTAATCTTTTTCCAGGAATCAGCCGGCAACTGCGCTTCCATTTGCTGCGAAACGGCGGTGTCGCCTTCCATTAATTTTACCGTTAGCCACTGAGGCGTATAGGGAGCGGCGCAGTAAGGTTTGACTTCCGCCAGTATTTTCTCGTAGACATCCCGGTGGTCGGCGGATACCTCCGGCAGATGAGGATTAAATTTAAAATCACCGGCGGCGAAGGAGTTAATTTGGGCAACCAGTTCTTTAATACCGCTGTTGCGCTTGGCGATCATTGGAATGACGGGAATGCCCAGTGCGTTCTGCAGGGCCTTTGTATCGATCTGCATGCCCTGTTCGGAGGCGACATCGAGCATGTTGAGGGCGACAATTACCGGCCGGTCCAGCAGAAGAACTTCGGATAGCAGGTAGAGGCTTCTCTCCAGCGCCGCCGCATTTAAAACTAAGACGACCAAATCAGGTCTTTGCTGGATGATAAATTCGCGGGCAATTCGTTCTTCTTCCGAAAAAGCCGTCAGAGAGTAGGTTCCCGGCAAATCAACAATGCGAATCATAGCGTTGGCGCCGCGGTGAAATCCTTCTTTCTTTTCAACGGTCTTCCCCGGCCAGTTGCCGACATGCTGGGACAGACCGGTGAGAATGTTAAAAACGGTGGATTTTCCGACGTTGGGTTGACCGGCGAGGGCAACGAAAACTTCCTTTTCCGGCAGAAGTTCATCAACGTCGTCTTTCTTATAAACCATTATTTTTGCCGCCTGGCCGTGGCCTAAAGCAATTCTTGTGTCCGCAACCTGCACAATCAGCAGTCCGCCGCTTGCCTGGACGATTTTAAATTTGGCGTTGGCGGCGATGCCCATCCCAGCCAAGTGGCTGGTTAAGGAAGAACCGCCTTCAATAGAATGAATAATACCCTGATCACCTTCCTGCAACTGGGTAATGGGAATCAGTTTTGTCATTAGTCTTTTGTCCTTTTGCAGCTCTAAATTACCATTTACATTCAGCATATCAGAGAAACACGGTATTTTTTTAAGATCATCTCCGGACCGTATGATTCCTTGGTCTGGCGCAGCTTCTCATTGCCCATGTCCTCTTCAAAGTTGACCTGCTTATAACGGGGCAGTAAATACCTGGCTGTGTCATTAAACATCAACTCGTAAATACCATTGTACTTCTTCGCCGCCTTGGCGAAGTGCAAAACAAATGTTTCGGTGTTCAACGGCTCACCGATAATAAATCCGGCCGGTTTTTGCTCAATGTAATAAACAACGCCCCATAAGGCCAGCTCGGTAAACTTTTCCAGGGCTTCCCGGCATTGCTCAAAATCCGTTTCCTGCAACGTTAATCCCGAATCATCCTGCCAGGACTGTAAGATCATCATAGCCTGGGGGACGTTTTTCCCGGACATCATCTCCACTCGATGATTGTAGGCGGATAGAAACTGGTTCAAATGATTTCGATGACGGTTATATTGCTTTCCTTTGAAAGACGCCATTTTTGCCGTCAGGTAAATGTAATCCGATTCACTGTCGGCATAGGTTATAACAAATTTGTCTTCAGGGAAAGCGGAAAGCCACTCTTCCGGGATCGGAAAAAGAAAGTTATCTTTATCCAGAATAATGTCAAATGTTTTTTGGTCGCATTTCCTGGGATCGGTAAGCGGCATCAGATAACGCTGCGCCTGGCTGTTACCGCCGGCAATGAATAATCCGCAATCGGTATGCAGAAACTCGTAATGAGCGACGTCGCGGAACAGAAAAATATTGGCGAATGTATAATCGGAAATCGGCAGATTCATTTGTCTGAAACTATCGAGCAGGATTGCGCGATGCCTAAATCCTATTGTCTCCCTTTTTTTCATAAAATAAAAGTAGCAGATCCTTTCCCTGTAGTTGTAATTCCATTTCTAAATCAAGTGCTATCTTTGTTGGTGTCGTCGTCGGCTTCCTCAACGTATGTATAATACGCCTCGTCGCCTCCTCCTAGCCGCCGCGATATCATCATTGATTTAGAAATGGAATTACAGAACAAATTTATGCCCGTTTTCTCGTAGCCAGCGCCGGTGAATCCTGTACCCGGGCATGGCGGCTTCCAGAAGGTTCCAAAATCGCGCCGAATGGTTTTTTTCTTTAATATGCATCAACTCATGAATAATCACATAGTCGACGACAATCCTCGGCGCCATGATCAACCGAAAGCTGAAAGCTAACTTATTCTCCGGTGAACAGGAACCCCAACGCGTCCGGGCGGAAGTTATTCTAATGCTTGCGGGCAGCAACTGCAGCCGGCGGCCGATACTTTCCACCTGCGACGCCAGGTATTCTGCGGCCCTGTTTTTATACCATTGAATAAAATAATTTTTTCGCACCGGCGGCCCTTCCTGGCAATTAAGGTAAAAACTACTATTCGAAAAAACAAGGCCGGCAGGGAGATCCTGCCGAAAAAATACTTCCAGAGGATAAGGCGCACCCAAAAAATAAAAACTTTCCCCGGATTCATATAGTTTTCCCCGACTCTGATGTTTTTGTTCTTCTGTTCTGCGCAGATTTTTCTGAATCCATGCGGATTTTTGTTCCAGAAAACTATTGATCTCTCTTACCGGCGTAAAATAAGGCGCCTGGACAACAACATCGGCTTGCTCCGTAATTTGCAGAGAAATCGTCTTTCTTCTTTTTCTGCTTCTCTTCAGAATATATGAAACTGCCATGATCAATCCGCTGTTCTTTACCGTGTACCGATAAATTTCCGTGCTTTGCCTGCCTGTCTTATTCCATTTCTAAATCAAGCGCTATCTTTGTTGGCACAGCCTGCCCGGCGTATGCCGGGTCGTCGGCTTCCTCAACGTATGGATAATACGCCTCGTCGCCTCCTCCTAGCCGCCGCGATATCATCATTGATTTAGAAACGGAATTATATCAACCGGGCTGCTGGGAAAACCCCGACCCCGAGACTGTGTCATGATGGCTCATGATCATTGCGACAAGTCTCCCCGGCGAGGCGATCGAGTATTACCACAAATCGGCCGTCAGCACCAATCAATCCGGCTGCAATCATAAATACAGTGGCGTCTATCCGGCCACAAGCGGGAAACGGCGCCGCAAGGTTAAAGATAGATAAAACAATGATCTCCAGCAATATTATGGTTGATGAACTCGTAAAAAGATGCAATTTAACAATCTTTCAGGTGGTCTTGTAAAAAGGTCGCAGGCAAGGCGCACGAATACCGAGGAATGAAGCGTACTTAGGGTACGCTGCATAGCCTGCCCCGTGCTTGACACGGGGAGGTATGAAGGCATCCGGCATGCGCCGGATTTACTTAGCATCCGGCCTTTTTACGAGGACGCCATGGTTGTCTGTTGGACAATTCAATAATAGGAGCGTTTGCCCCGTCTTTGACGGTAATCGATTGCCGGGGAAGAAAATCTTATGGAGGATTTAATGAAGATATTTGTTGTCGTCGGAATGCCCGCTTCCGGAAAAAACACCGCCAGAATCTACGCCGAGGCCAGGGGGATCCCCTATTTTGCCACCGGCGACCTTGTCCGCCGGGAAATTCGGAAGCGTTCTCTTGAGCATGATGCAGCCGCCGCAGCCGCCGTCTCGACGGAGCTGCGGGGAGCGGACGGGTTGGGAGTCACACGGCTGGCGCTGGCAATGGCGATGGACAGCGCCGCAGATCTTTTGTTCCTGGAGGGGATGCGCTCACAGCCGGAAATTGATCTTATCCGGGAAAAAGCCGAATGCATCGTCATAGCGTTTTTAGCACCCCGGCAGCTTCGTCTGCAGAGAATAGTTGCACGGCAAAGACCGGATGATTCACCACAATTTTTCGAAGAAAGGGACTTAAGAGAAATCGAATACGGCGCCGCAGTTCCGATTGCCCTGGCCGATGAATATATTCTGAACACGGGAACCCTGGAAGAAGCTGTGAACCAAATCGATCAAATCATCCAAAAAAGAAAATAGCGCCGCACTGCTTCTTTTTCGCCCGGACGGCGGCTATCTTTGTTAGTATCTACCTTTCCTGTGTCCCTTGATCCTTTTTCGCGCAAAAAAAGAGCTTGCCGGCTTTATGTATTTTTTACTTTCTTTACCTTTGCCTTTTTCAGCATAGTCGATCTGTATCCGACGGTTCTGGAATTTTTGTTTTTTTAATTTGGCGATAAGAATTTCCGCCTGCCCGGCATCTGTTTCAAAAAACGAACAGGAACGCGTTACCTCAATACGGGAAATGCGCAGATTTTCTATATCGACTGCACCCGACAGATATGCTTTGAGACTGCGTTCATTAAATTTTTCCATTTGTCCCAGATTGATAAATAGACGGACAAAACCGGCTGACGACCTGCCTGCTTCTTTTTTCATTTCCACATTAATGTCGGTCGCATGGCGGTAGTAGCTCAACAGGCGGTCAAATTCAGCGGAGATAAGCAGTTGGATAACCTCTTCCTTGCTGAGCTCGTTCAATTTGTCGTAAACGGCGGGTAAAAAAGCTCCTATTTCCTTGTGTTTGATCTCGGTATTTTTTAATTTTTCCACAAAATGCAGCAACTGCTTGGTGCAAATTTCCGGGCCCGTCGGGATTCTAACCTGTTCAAACTTTTTTCCTATCTGTTTTTCCAGTTGTTTAATCCGGAAATGTTCTTTCAAGTTAATAATTACGATGGAAATGCCGGATTTGCCCGCCCGGCCGGTCCGGCCGCTGCGATGAGTATAGTGTTCAACATCATCGGGAAGATTGTAATTGATGATATGCGTTAAATCCGTAACGTCGATTCCGCGGGCGGCAACATCGGTCGCCACGAGCATTTGCAGGTTCCTGTTGCGAAAGCGGTTCATCACGGTGTCTCTTTGCGTCTGGGAAAGATCGCCATGCAGCGCATCCGCATTATAGCCGTCTTTCATCAGGGCGTCGGCAACTTCCTGCGTTTCGATTTTTGTCCGGCAGAATATTATCGCATAGATGTCCGGATAAAAATCGGCGATTCTTTTCAGGGCGACGTATCTGTCTTTGGCATGGGCAACATAGTACTGGTGGGCAATATTTTCCGCCCCCGTATTTCTGGAGCCGATTGTTATTTCCGCAGGCTTCTTCATGTAGCTGCGGGCGATATTTTCTATTTCCCCGGGCATTGTCGCAGAAAAAAGCAGAACTCTTTTTTCCCGGGGCGTTGTGGCCAGGATATCATTCAAATCATCCTTGAAGCCCATATCCAGCATTTCATCGGCTTCATCGAGCACGAGCCAGTCAATGGCGGATACATTCACCTTTTTTCGCTTCAGCATGTCCAGCATCCGGCCGGGCGTGGCGACGACAATCTGCGCTCCTGCGGCCACCTGTTTTATCTGGCTTAAAATATTGGCGCCGCCATAAATCGGTACAATATTGACGCCTTCAATATATTGGGCGAAATGATTGAGATCATCCGTGATCTGCAGGCACAGTTCTCTGGTCGGCGCCAGGATCAAAGCCTGGGTCGCGGTTGATGAAGGATCAATCTGCTGAATAATGGGTATGCCGAACGCAGCCGTTTTGCCCGTTCCCGTATGCGCCAGGGCAACAAGATCTCTTGTGTCCTCCAATAAGAAGGGAATAACTTTTTCCTGAACAGGCATGGGGGCGATAAAACCCATTTCGTTTATCGCTTTGAAGATTCTTTTATCTACGCCCAATTCTTTAAATGTCTTAGTATTTGTTTTTATAACGCTTCCTCGCTTGTTAAAAGGGATTTAATTCCGGTGGAAATTATGGAAAGGAATAATGGAAGAGCTCTTTATACCCAATTGATAAAATTCACAAGAAAAGCTTTTGCTTTATCGCTTCGTCTTCAAAAGAGGATGAGGAACGATAATATCCTTTTGTTTCTGCTTTTTACCGACATCTTTCTCAACAAAAATTTTCCCGCCGGTTGCCGGATCAATCCCCGTCCAGTACATTAAGCTGGAATAAGTGGATGGCGTCGGTGTAAAAATTTGCACCTGCCGGGGATGAATTTTCAACTGGCGGGATGCAAAAGCCTTCAGGTCTCGCATATCTCCGTCTGTGCAGCCGGGATGCGCGGCGATGAAATAATAAGTCAGAAACTGCCGGCATCCGGCATCCCGATTCAACTTTTCAAAAATTGCTTTGAACTCCAGCAGGGCTTCAATTCCTGGCTTCCCCATAATTTTCAGGATCTTTTCTTGAGTGTGCTCCGGCGCCACCTTGAGCTGGCCGGAGATGTGATGGTCCACCAGTTCCCGCATGTAATTCAGGCAATGTTTTTTGTCGGCGAGCAGCAGATCGTACCTGATGCCGGAAGCCACAAATACTTTTTTGACTCCCTTTATTTTTCTCAGCCGGCGCAGCAGGTTAATCTGTTTTTCGTGGTCGACATTTAAATTTGCGCAAACGTGCGGGTAGAGACATCTCTTGTTGGGACAGGTGCCCTGTGTTTGTTTGCGGCGGCAGTTCATCCCGTACATATTAGCCGAAGGCCCGCCGACATCTAAGATATAGCCCTTAAAATCCGGTAAGGCGGCGAGCTTCTGCGCTTCGGATATTATCGAATTTTCGGAGCGCGAAATAACAGCCCTGCCTTCGTGGACGCCGATAGAGCAGAAATTGCACTCACCAAAGCATCCGCGGTGGGAGGTGATGGAAAATTTGATCGTATCCATCGCTTGAACTTTCCCCTGAGCCTGGTAAAACGGATGTACGGCGCGGGCGAAATTCAGTGCGTATATCGTATCCAGTTCACTGGTGGTGAGGGCAGGCTGGGGCGGATTGTGGATTAAGAATCTTGGACCGTGTCGTTGCACCATCCCGCGCGCCGTTATCGGATCATTGTTCTTATAAAATAGCTTAAACATTGCGGCGAAGGCATTTTTGTCCGCAGCCGCCTCTTCAAAGGCGGGCAATTCCAGAAAATCGTCGGGTTTTTGTGCAGCTATATAACAGATGCCCCGAATGTCCTGCGTATCCCGGTGATTTTGCAGTGCCGCCGCCAGCTCCAGAATTGCTTTTTCGGCCATACCGTAAACCAGGAAATCGGCGCGAGCGTCAAAAAGGATGGAGCGGCGGATGGAATCCGACCAGTAATCATAATGGGCGATGCGCCGCAGGCTGGCTTCAACGCCGCCTAATACGAGAGGACTGGTGTCTTTAAAATGCCGGCGAATGAGATTGGCGTAGACAACGCTGGCCCGATCCGGACGCCGGTCGTTTTTTCCCCCGGCGGTCAAATCGTCATTGCGTCGCTTCTTTTTTGTGGCGGTGTAATTGGCGACCATGGAATCCATGCAGCCGCCGGTTATCCCCCAGAATAATTCCGGTTCGCCCAGACGGGATATATCATCGGAACTGCCCGGATCGGGCTGGGCAATTATCCCGACCCGAAAACCGGCATCAAGCAGAACATGGCCGATTACGGAAACACCGCTGAAGGGGCTGTCGATGTACACGTCTCCGGTAATCAGGATAATATCGAGTTTATCCCATTTCAGTTTCTTTAATTCCGCTTTGGTTGTGGGTAAAAACATACTGCCGGTGCGTTATTTTGTCCTTGCTGCTCAACGCCGCAGAAAAATATTAGAGAATCAGTTGTGCGCCCTGGCTCACGGCAAAGCATTCCAGTTCTGTTTTCTGCCGGGCAATTTCCTTTTGGCAGGCCTCCACCATCGAATCAACAGCGTCGTCTGTTCTTTCCTGATTGTGATGAAACAGCCCTAATTTTTTCACGCCGGCATTCAGGGCCAATTGCAGTGCTTCTACATAGCGGGAGTGCCCCCAGCCTCTTGTTTTTTCGTATTCTTTTTCAGTGTATTCCGCATCATGAATAAGCAGGTCGGCTCCCCGGACAAATTGCAGATAGTCCTGATATTCCAGCCCTCCCCGGTGACGGAACCCCAGTTCATTGTCCGTGAGAAAAACAAAGCATTTGCCGTCTTCTTCAAATTTATAGCCGTTGCCCTGATTGGGATGGTTCAGAGCGATGGGTGTTATCGTCATGGAGCCAATCTGAAAAGAATCGCCGCCTATACTACGGTAGGAGATGCCGGCATTGATTGCGGATACATCCACCGGGAAATTGGGTGGTATCATGATTCCTGTGACCATTTCTTTCAAAGATGCCTGAGCGACAGGGCATCCCCAAATATTAATGCTGGTTTTCCGGGCATAAATTGGTTTAAAAAAGGGGAACCCCATGATGTGATCCCAATGAACATGCGTTAATAATAAGTTGTACGTATGTTGATTTTCCGCCAAAAGATAATTGCCCAGTTCACGGATTCCCGATCCGGCGTCAACAATAATTATGTCGTTGCTTCCGTTTCTGACTTCAAGGCAGGTCGTATCGCCCCCATAACGTAAATATTGCTTACCTGAAACAGGTATGGAACCTCTTGCTCCCCAGCAGCGAATTATCATTTTCCCCCTCGTATTTTGCATTAATAGGAAGAAATTTATATGCAAAATACATGCAAATTATTCCATACTTTTCGTTCTACCGCGACGCCGGATGCGGATGGAATCCTCTTTCCTGCAGCGCTATGCCGTAGCTTTTAATGCCTTGGGCGATGGTAAAGATATTGGCGGCAAAATATTTTTTTCAATTTTCCCGTCAAATATATTCCACGGCATCCGGGCAGAATTTAAGTCAGCGGTGAATTTCACCGGATTGTCCGCGCGGCTCTGGGAATATTCCCGGCGGCCAACGATCAATATTCTTGTTTTCGCTGCGGAAGTATAAGAATATCGGCTGGATATGTCAAGGCAACATTTTCCTCAAGCAAATAGGCAATGCTGTTTCTCTGTTTTCCAAACATGCCGATTCGCCAGCCTCCCGTCGTGTGCTTAAAGCCTGCGATTTTCTGATAAAACAATGATAAACTCGTAAAAAGTCGCAAAATTAACAATTTACAGATGACTTCGTAAAAAGGTCGCAGGCAAGGCGCGCGAATACCGAGGAATGAAGCGTACTTTGGGTACGCTGCAGTGACGAGGTATGAAGCGCAACGCAGCATCCGGCCTTTTTACGAAGTCGTCAACAATGATTGCCATTATTTAAAAACATGTTAAATTAAATAAACATTACTTTTCTGCAGGAGGCCAGTCCAATGAAAAGCATTACAGTAAAAGGCATGAGCTGCCACCATTGTGTCATGGAAGTAACTAAAGCGCTGAGTTCCATTGATGGAATCAAAAATGTTAACGTCGATTTAGAAAGTAATATAGCCACGTATGAAGAAACAAAACCTGTTGATGCTCAAGTCGTGGCTGATGCGGTAAAAAAGGCGGGATACGAAGTTGGCTGAAAAAATTACTTTAGATATTCACGGAATGACCTGCGCCGCGTGTGTCCGGCGGGTTGAGGAAGGGTTGCGCGGTACACCCGGCGTGCTCACTGTTGCGGTTAATTTCGCCACGGAGAAAGCATTGGTCGAATACGACGCCGATCGAGTGGATATCGATAAGCTGCGGGACAAGATGCGCGATCTGGGCTATGAAGCCTTTGCTGAAGCCCAGGGGAGTCCTCTGCACCGGGACAAAGTTACCATTTCCGTAGGCGGAATGACCTGCGCGGCCTGTGTCCGGCGGGTGGAAAACGCTCTGAAAGAAGTCGCCGGCGTTCAGGAAGCCGCCGTTAACCTGGCCACCGGCCGGGCAACGGTAACTCATGCCGCCAAATGGGAGGGGCTCAAGGCCCTGGAAAAAGCGGTTGTCGATCATGGTTATCAATTTCTGGGAGAGGTTCTGGATTACCTGCCTGATCCGGCTGAAGCCGCCCGCGCCCGCGAGCTCAAAGAATTGAAAGTGAAAGTGACCTGCGGCGCCATTTTGAGTGTCATCATCTTTTTTGGCTCCATGCAGCACTGGTTTGCCTTTTTGCACGGAATTCCTCGGCAGATCATGCTTAACGCCATGTTTGTGCTGACATTTCCCGCCGTCTTCTGGGTCGGAAGCCGGTTCTTTGTCGGCGCAATAAAAGCCGCGCGTCAAAAAACATCGGACATGAATACACTGGTGGCCGTAGGCGCGCTTTCCGCCTATCTCTATTCCGCCGCCGCAACATTTTTCCCGCATTTCTTCATGACCGCTGGCATTATGCCCCACGTCTATTACGATGGGGCGGCCATGATTGTCACCCTGATTCTTGTCGGCAGGCTGCTGGAGGCGAAAGCAAAAGGCAAAACTTCGACGGCAATTAAACAGCTTCTGGAGCTGAAACCGAAAACAGCCCACTTATGGCGCGACGACGGCGCAATCGACGTGGCAGTGGAAAACGTCATGGTGGATGATATTCTGCTGGTTAAACCGGGGGAGAGGATTCCCGTGGACGGTGTCATTCTGAGCGGCGAATCCACCATCGACGAATCCATGCTGACCGGCGAAAGCATGCCGGTATCCAAGGAGATCGGGCAAAAGGTTTTTGCCGCCACAATCAACAAAATGGGAAGCTTTACTTTCCGGGCGACAGGCGTGGGGACGCAAACGGCGCTGGCCCAGATTATCCGGCTCGTCGAAGAAGCGCAGGGCTCCAAGGCCCCCATTCAACGCTTGGCCGATAAAGTGGCGGCGGTTTTTGTGCCGGTTGTGTTCATCATTGCGCTGGTCACTTTTCTGATCTGGTACTTTCTCCCCGATCAAGGCAACTTCAGCCGCGCTCTGATTAATTTTGTCTCCGTGCTGGTAATCGCCTGCCCGTGCGCCCTGGGACTGGCGACGCCGACGGCGATAATGGTGGGTACAGGCTTGGGTGCGCAAAGCGGCATATTGATAAAAGGGGGTGAAGCGCTGGAAAAAGTGCACAGGCTGACGACCGTCATCTTCGACAAAACCGGAACCCTCACCCGTGGTGAACCGGTGGTGACTGATATTGTGGCGGCAGAAGGCTTCACGGAAGAACAGGTTCTCGCCTTTGCGGCAGCTCTGGAATTCACTTCGGAACATCCACTGGCCCTGGCTGTTTTAAAAAAGGCCAAAGACGAGAGGATTGCTGTCGCCAAAGCCGAAAAATTCACCGCCCTTTCCGGTCTGGGAGCCAAGGCAATGATTGCCGGGAAATTATATCTCATCGGCAATCGTCTGCTCATGCAAAATGAAAATATTGCCACAGAGGCACTGGACGACGACGCCGTAAGGCTTGCGGGAGAAGGCAAAACCGCTGTTTATCTGACACAGGAAAATAATCTGGTGGGATTAATCGCTCTGGCCGACGTGCCGAAAGAGACCGCGGAAGGCGCCGTTGAGAGTTTAAAGAGCAGGGGACTGGATGTGGTCATGGTAACCGGAGACAATAAAGGCACCGCGTATGCCATAGCCCGGCAGCTGGGCATCAATCGGGTGCTGGCTGAAGTTCTTCCGGCCAACAAAGCAGATGAAATAAGAAAACTGCAAAACGCCGGAGAAGTTGTAGCCATGGTGGGCGACGGCATCAATGATGCGCCGGCCCTGGCGGCGGCGGACGTCGGCATTGCCATAGGCGCGGGGACGGATG
>Ga0302251_1001724_pt1 | contig 12338 bp, 14 predicted proteins | sample AAG_RA_Gln_MG_FD_193534 | JGI IMG/M metagenome (GOLD analysis project Ga0302251, IMG submission 193534) | Enriched activated sludge microbial communities from anaerobic digester in WTTP, New Holstein, Wisconsin, United States - AAG_RA_Gln | ecosystem: Engineered > Bioreactor > Anaerobic >...
GGAATTTTTCAGCGAACGCGGCTTTTTCTTCGGAGAACTTCGCTTCATCGATGGGAATGATCTCTTTAACCTTGATGATGTAGGATCCCCCCGGTATTTCAATAACCGAGCTGAATTCCTTATTCTTGAGCTTTTTTGCCTCGGTGAAGAACGTATCCGACGCGCCGATGCCCTGGATGTAACTGCCGAATTTGAACGGGTCGGTCGCGCTTGATTTCAGGCCGAATTCAGCGGCCGTTTTATCGAAATCCGCCGCATCCGGGCCTGCGTTCATAAGCGCCGCCAATGCCGCATTCATCTTTTCAGTCGCGAGCGCCCGCGCTTTTTTCTGCGATACGATCTCCTTGATCCTATCCTTGACCGTTTCGAATGCCGGGATGAAAGGTTCTTGTATCTCCTTGACCCTGAATGCGTAATATTTCGAATCGATCTGGCGTATGGGAAGCACTGTTCCTTTTGGTATCTGGGGCAGGGATCCGGTCATATCGTTCGCCCAGCCGATGCCGGGTACCGGGTCTGTTTGATGAAAGAATCCGGTCTCGCTGATCGGCAGGTCCATCTCGCGGGCCGTTTTGTCAAAGCCGTCTTTTTTCTCCAGTATCTGGCTTACGCCGACCGCCTGCGGTTCGGAATCAAAGGTGAGATATTCCAGGTTGAAGGATATCGGTTCCTTGAATTCTTCGCTGTTCTTCGCGAAATAATCCGAAAGCTCCGCATCCTCCACGGCCATGTTTTTTTGGAATTCTGCCGGCAGCCCCGCGATATACGATATGCTGACCTGCTCGTTCTGTTTTTCGTACGCCAAGCGTATTTCGTCGTCCGTCGCGGCGACGGAACCGGTTATTCTGTCATAGAGCCCTGTCAGGATCAGGTTCTGCCGGGTCACCTCTTCGAAGGCGCGCGGCTGCACGCGCAGGACATACCGCATCACATATTCGTATCCGGCAGGATCAAAGGCGCCTTTGCGCTGGAACAGGGGGTTCTGGGCTATGGCGCGGCGCACGTCCTCATCGGTGACCCGGATGCCTTTGCTGCGGCCTTCATGGAGAAGGATCAGCCGTTCGATCGCCAGGTTCCTGAAATCCAGGAACTTCTCGACCTGGCTGAACGAATCGCCGAACTGCATCATGGTCTGCATGCGCACTGCCTGTATCGCCTGGGAGAGATCTTCGGCCGGCACGCGTTTGCCGAAGATCATGACCCCCGGCAGGGGCTTTTCCTTGGCGGATTTAATGACGCTCGATGTGCCCCAGAGGAGGAAACCGGGCAGGATGCAGATGAAGATGCCGATCATTATTTTTTTGTTGCGTTCCTTGTCCGCGAAGATCTGCAGCATTGCAATGCTCCTTTGTTGTTTTGTGAAGGATAAACCTTATTATAGTACATTTTTTTTCTTTGACAAGGCATAGTCGGGCCTGTATAATAAAAAACTGTGTTTAAAGCGTCATGCGCATTGCGTTCCATCACGGGGTGTTTTCATGAAGAAGAACAAAGTGCTGAAGATCGGGCTTCCCAAGGGAAGCCTGCAGGAATCGACGTTCAAGATGTTCCGCAAGGCCGGTTTTAACGTATCGGTTTCGTCGGACAGGTCATATTTCCCGTCCATCGACGACCCCGAGATCGAGGCCGTTCTCTTGCGCGCCCAGGAAATGTCCCGGTACGTTCAGGACGGAGCCCTTGACTGCGGCATCACCGGCAACGACTGGATCATGGAGAATAAGTCTGATGTCGTCCGCGTGACGGACCTGGTATATGCCAAACAGAGCCTTTCCAAGATCCGATGGGTCGTCGCGGTGCCTGCGGCGTCGGGCATTACCTCCATCAAACAGCTTAATCGTAAACGCATCGCCACGGAACTCGTGAATGCGACAAAGGAATATTTCAAAAAGCATAAGGTCAATGTCGATGTGGAATTCAGCTGGGGCGCGACCGAGGTCAAGGTCAATTCAGGCCTTGTCGATGCCATTGTGGACCTGACCGAGACCGGCTCGAGCCTCCGGGCGAACAAGCTGGTGGAGCTCGACACGATCTGCGAATCGACCACGCAGTTCATCGCCAATAAAACAGCGTATAAAGACGGTTTTAAACGGATGAAGATGGACCAGATCGCGTTATTGCTCAAAGGCGCGATCGCAGCCGAACGAATGGTCGGGGTCAAGATGAACGTCAGGAAGAAAGACCTCGATCGCGTCATCGGGCTGCTGCCCGCATTGAAGGAACCGACCGTATCGAGCTTGTCGTCGACGGGATGGTTCGCGGTCGAGACCGTCATCGACGAAAAGGTCGTCCGGACCCTGATCCCCGCGCTGAGGAAGAACGGGGCGGAGGGCATCATCGAATATCCGTTGAATAAAGTGATCTATTAACGAACAGCCATCAACTACCGGAGGGGCACTATGCCTTGTGGCAAGAAACGTAAACGAAAAAAGATCAGGACCCACAAGAGAAAGAAGATGCGTCGTCTCCGCCGTCATCTGAAGAAAAGAGACTGGTAGCGACCGCGCGCCGGCATGCCCGGCGCGCATCGTTCCGTTATAGCAAGGGTAGAATGACTCCTCGTGGTATAGTGAGCGTTGGGCGGGTGTGTTTTTGTTTCTTGATCGCAGGGTTGCTTACGGCGTGCGTGCGCGCTGCCGATACAAAGAATTCGTCGGTGATGGCCCGGTATATCATGGGTTCGTTCTATGAGAAGACCGGCGATCTGGAGAGCGCCATTGCCGAATATCAAGCCGCGTTAAAGCAGGACCAGCAGAACGCCCGGATCCACCTGAGCCTCGGTTCCGCGTATCTCAAGAAAAACGACATTCCCAAAGCCATCGAAGAGCTCCGCCGCGCCTCGGAATTCGACCCGGAAGCGGTCGAGCCCCATGCGATACTGGCGCTTCTGTATTTTTCTCAGGAGGACCCGCAGTCAGCAGGCAAAGAATACGAGACCGCGCTTTCCAAGGCCGCGCAGCTTGACCCGTCGAATATCGCCATTTATAAAAGCCTGGGCATGGTGTACCTGCATAACAAGGATTATGCGGCTGCGGAGAACGCCTTTGATCTTATCCTGAAACTTGCCCCGCAGGATGAGGAAGTCCTTTTTTATCTGGCGAACATATACGACGAAACGGGCCGCAGGGATCTGGTCGAAGGGACCCTGAAAAAGGCCCTTGAGGCAGATCCGGATTATGCGCAGGCGTTGAATTATCTGGGCTACCGGTATGCCGAGGAGGGCAGGCATCTGCCCGAAGCGCTGAAGCTGATCAATAAAGCGCTCGCGCAGGAGCCGGATAACGGCGCGTATGTCGATTCTCTCGGATGGGTATATTTCAAGCAGGGAAAGATCAGGGATGCCATTGTCCATCTTGAGCGGGCCAGGACCTTACTCGAAGACCCGGTCATTTACGACCATCTCGGCGATGCCTATCTGAAATTGCAGGACCCCGTGAAAGCGCGGGAACATTGGGAAAAGTCATTAGAACTTGACCCGGATAATGAACAGGTCAAGAGTAAACTCGAAAAGCACAAGGCGCGGTCACCATGACGGAATATCCGAAAGAACAGGTCAAGGACCTCGAGCGCAGGGCCAAAGAGATCAGGCGCGATATCGTCACGATGCTCTGCCGTGCATGCTCGGGCCATCCGGGAGGAAGCCTTTCCGCCGCGGACCTGATCACCGCGTTGTTCTTTGCTGTCCTGCGCCACGATCCGAAGAATCCGCAATGGCAGGACCGGGACCGGTTCCATATGTCCAAAGGCCATTGCTGTCCGTTATGGTATGCGGTGCTGGCGCATGCCGGGTATTTCCCGAGGGAAAAGCTGATGACGCTGCGCACGCTCGGGTCCATGCTCCAGGGCCATCCGGACCGGCGTACGCCGGGCGTCGAATCGGCAAGCGGGTCGCTCGGCCAGGGGTTGTCCATCGCGCTGGGGATGGCGCTTGCGGGAAAGATCGACAAGAAGGCGTACCGCGTATATTGCCTGATGGGCGACGGCGAAAGCCAGGAAGGCAATATCTGGGAAGCCGCGATGGCTGCCGCGCATTACCACTGCGATAATCTGTGCGCCATACTCGATTATAACGGGATGCAGATAGACGGCAGGACGGCCGATGTCATGTCTCTTGATCCTGTCGCGGACAAGTGGCGCGCGTTCGGCTGGAACGCGATAGAGATAGACGGGCATGATATGAAAGCGATCCTTGCCGCGTATGAAGAGGCGGCGCATGCCGCCGGCAGGCCCTCGATCATCATCGCCCGCACGACCAAGGGCAAAGGCGTTTCGTTCATGGAAAATGTGTGCAAGTTCCATGGCGTCGCTCCGACCAGAGAAGAAACCGATAAGGCATGCGAGGAGCTCAGTTAATGGCAGAAGCCCTGTATCAGCGGGATATATACGGAAAAACGCTTATCGAACTGGGCACGCAGGACCCGTCCATCGTCGTGCTCGACGCGGACCTTTCCAGTTCGACGCGCACCGGCTGGTTCGCGCGGGAATTCCCGGAGCGCTTTTTCAATTTCGGGGTGGCGGAACAGAACATGATGGCCACGGCAAGCGGCCTGGCCTCCTGCGGGAAGAAGGTTTTCGCCACGACATTCGCGATGTTCGCGACGGGCCGGGCGTGGGACCAGGTCCGCAACAGCGTCGCCTATAATAATTTCGACGTGAAGATCGTTGCGACGCACGCCGGCATCACCGTCGGGCCCGACGGAGCGAGCCACCAGGCGATCGAGGATATCTGCCTGATGCGGGCGATACCCAACATGAAGATCATCGTGCCCTGCGATGCGCCCCAGACGGCGGACGCCGTGCGCGCGGCAGCCGCCCAGAAGGGGCCGTTCTACGTGCGCCTCGGCAGGACCAAGGTCCCGACGGTCGAGGGCAAAGGGGCATTCGTATTCGGGAAAGGCCAGCTTTTAGCCGACGGCGATGACGCGGCCATCATCGCCTGCGGGATCATGGTCAACGAAGCGCTGATCGCGGCGCAAAACCTGTCCCGGAAAGGCGTGCGCTGCAGGGTCATCAACATGCATACGATCAGGCCGTTCGATTCGCAGATCGTCATAGATGCCGCCCGCCAGACCAAAGGCATTGTCGTATGCGAGGAACATTCCGCGATCGGAGGGCTGGCATCCTGTGTCGAGGACGTCCTGTGCGAATCGCATCCGGCGCCAATGCGCAAAGTCGCTGTCAAAGAGCGGTATGGCCAGTCAGGCGAGCCCGATGAATTGATGAAAGAATATGGCCTGACCCCGCACGACATTGAAAAAGCGGTTGTATCCCTTCTTTCCCGATAGGACCCCTGTTTTGAAGACCCTTACGCTGGATTCTTTCGCCAAACTCAACCTCTACCTGAGTGTTCACAGTAAACGCCGCGACGGATTTCATTCCATCAATACCATCTTCGAGCGGATCAGCCTGTGCGATCGTATTATCCTCAAGGACCGCAGCGACGCCCGGATCGTCTGTTCGTGCAGCGGCCAGCCCCTGCCTGTTGACAGCCGGAATCTTGCCGTCAGGGCGGCGCAGATTCTGTCGCAGCGCTATGCGCCGGATAAAGGCGCTGCCATCAGGCTGATCAAGCGCGTTCCGCAGGGCGCGGGCATGGGAGGAGGATCCAGTAACGCGGCTTCAGTGCTGCTTGGGTTGAATCGGCTCTGGAAACTCGGTTTATCTCTGGAACAATTGAGCTCCGTCGCGGCCCGCATAGGCAGTGATGTCCCTTTTTTTGTCCATACCTGCCGGTTCGCCCTGGCCAGGGGCAGGGGAGAGCTGATCAAACCGGTTACCGGCCTGCGAAAGCGACTTTTATGGCATGTGATCGTCGTACCCGGCTTGCATGTGTCAACGCCTCTTATCTATAAGCAGTGGGATAAGTTAAGAGCGAATAAAAATATTGATATATCGCGGTTGACAAGGCCCTCATCTGGTGCTAAACTTATGATTCTGGCGCTGCAAAAAAAAGGCCGCCGTGAGCTCGCAAAAGCTCTTTTCAACAGCCTTGAAACTGCGGCACTGCATACGTATCCGGGCTTGGCCGAAGTGCCCCGGGCGTTCGCAGGGCTCGGTATCAGTGATATTCTTATGTCCGGCAGCGGATCGGCGTTCTTTGGCATCGTATCATCCCGAAAGGAGGCAGGGCGTATCAGCAGACAGCTGAAAAAACATCATGCGTCGTGGCACGTTTTTGTCGCGCGGACAGTTTGAATCAGCGAGGAGGAACATCATGGAAATATCCGAGGTTAGGGTTTTCTTAAAGGACTCTCCTGATAAGAAGCTGAAAGCATACGCGACGGTTACTTTTGACAATGCATTTGTCGTGCGGAATATCAAGGTCATTCAGGGCTCGAGCGGGATGTTCATCGCCATGCCATCGCGCAAGGTCAAGCACCCGTGCCCGAAATGCAATTATAAGAATGAATTCCGGTCCAGATTCTGTAATCAGTGCGGCGCCGGGCTTCCGATGCCTGCGGTGACTGCGCCCAGCGCGCATGAGAACGGCGCGCAGGCGGAGCATAAGGATATCGCGCATCCCATCACCCAGGCCTTCAGGGAAATGCTCCAGAAGAAGGTCCTTGAAGCGTATGAACTGGAAGTCGGGAAAGGTCCCCATGCGGCCCGGGCTGATGCGAACGACGACCTGTAAAAATAGACTTTTAAATTTTCTGGGACGTCGTCTTCGGTCTATGGGAACTCAACAATGTCGCGCCTGACGACGTACAGTATGTAAATCATTTGGGACGTCGTCTCCCGTTTTCCCTGTATATGTATTCCGGTAAACGGGATTTCGTTCCCGACCTCTTCGGTCTATGGGAACTCAACAATGTCGCGCCTGACGACGTACAGTATGTAAATCATTTGGGACGTCGTCCAATGGTAGGACACGAGAATTTGGGTCTCGCTATTATGGTTCGAATCCATACGTCCCAGCCAACCTTGACGCTCAGGCGAAATTCGAGCGTCTGATGCAGTAACAAGCGCCTTGCAGGTTTCTCCTGCAGGGCGTTTGTCGTTTTGGGTCGGGTTGTGGGCCTCCGGAGCCGGTAGTTTGCACGACAGGCTGTCGATAGTCGGCTGGTCTATGTACATTTTGATCTCGATATAGTCTTGGTAAACGATGATTTCTTTGATAAGAGCTTTTATCAAGGCTTTTCTGGCATCCGGCGGGGCTTGATCGATATATTGCATGGCAAACCTGAGGTTTGAATGTAAGAATTCTCCCGAGTTTGCCGACGTCTGGGCAACGCTTTTCTTCGCCAGCAGCTTTTCCAATTCGTCTTCCAACCTTAATATTTCCTCATCCAGTTTCGCCATCTTATCTTTGTAAGTCTTTCCTTGGGATACTCTGCTATTCATGGCCAGATCAAGAAGCTTGTTTGCTTCTTGTTGAACCGAAGAGAGTTTTTCTTGAAGAGGCTTAATGAGTTTTTCGATGGTTTCCAATTTTATTTGCGAGTCCAGGATAGCATCACCGATAGCCTTTATGATGATTTCTTGGTCATTGGATGCCCGCTTGAAATAATCGATGAGGGCATCATCGAATCCTTTGGCGGATAGACGAGAAGCATCGCAACCCAATCCTTGCTTGGATCTGCCGCAAACATAGTAAAAGAATTTTTCAGAGGTGTGACCGTTTCCGCTTTCACAGACATAGTGGCTCCCGCATTTACCGCACTTCAGGATTCCGGATAGAAAATAAATATATTCCCGTGGTTGTTTTATGAAACGATGCCCGGGCAATTTTGCAGTTAGAATCTTGTTTGCTTTTTCCCACAACTGTTCATCTACAATAGCGGGGTGAGTTCCTTTGTGGACTTCATCTCCATATTTGACATAACCTTTATGAAACGGATTCTTTATGATCCAAGCTACGCTTTGTTTACGCCAGACTTTTTGGCTAGGGGTTTTTATGTCCCTACGGATGAGTTCTTGAGCGATGTCATAAAGAGATCGATTATCGGCGGCCATTTCCCATACGAAACGCAGCTTGGTGCCGATGTCGGGATTGATGATGATTTTGTGAGGTTGTCTTCCATTCGGCAGAGGATCGCCGTCGTCTATCAACTTATAACCGAAGGGAACATTGCCGCCCACCCATTTTCCTTGCCGTACTCTGGCTAAACAGGAGGCTTTGACTCGTTCACCGGTCAGCTCACGTTCAAAAGCAGAGAGGAGGCCGAGAATTCCTATGACAACGCGGCCGATCGCGGTGGAACTATCCAAGTTTTCGCGGACAGATATGAAATCAATGCCGGTGTCGCGGAATAAATCGATAAGGGCGTAGAGGTCTCGCGGGTTTCGTGTGAGGCGGTCGAGCCGGAAGAATATTATGCCGTCGAATTTCTTTTGTTTTACGTTGTTGAGGATTAATTGTATTCCCGGGCGGTTCAAATCTTTCCCGGAATAGCCGTCGTCTTTGATTATGCCTTTCTTCCCGATCTCGGCCAATTCATACCCGAAGGCATCCAGCATATTTTTACAATGGTAAGCCTGTGCGTCTAAAGTGGTAAAATCGCCCTGTGCTTGATCGTCGGTAGAGCAGCGTGTATAAATAACATAGCGTTTTTTCTGTGTTTTTGTATTGGCTGTAATCATCAAATCGTTTATATCCCACGGTTTCAGGCAGCCGCCGTGCCGAAGATTTTGCACGGCGGCAGAAAGAGTTTTTATGCCTGAATTTCTTTTTTAAGTTTACTTTTTCCCCAGCCTGATTTCCATCTTGTTACAGCCCCTGAGACGATCTCGTTGATGCGTTCTCGGGATGTGCCTTCTTTTAGGATCTCCACAAGTTCTCCTTTATTAATTACACGGAAGTTTTTTATGTCTTTGGCTTTTGCCTGAAGCATAAGCTCGCTGCGCGACGGCTCTTTACTGCAAGTTTCGCCAGTCTCGGGTTTTTCCAGCGGATTCTCCGGGACTTTCGGTTTTTGAGTTTTTGTTCTTTTCTTGCCGTAATGCTTGGCATGAAGTTTATGCAAAAACTCCCTGTCTTTCTTTTTCTGCTCTACGGTCATATTGGTTCACCCCCTTTCATGATTTTTGACACCCCAACTCTATAACAAAAATTAATCAAGTCAAGCTATATCAACGGGTTACGCTGCTTACTAATTGCTTTTGGAATATAGGCTTCAATGCGTATATATCGTTTTTTTTCGCTGGTTGTCACATATCAGTTGTGACAGTTTTGGAGGAAACCCGATATACACGCGGTAGAGGTGAAAATATGGGACAGAGAATAAAAAATAACTTTCATAGAAGATTCGGCGATCGCATTCATGTGGTTTATGCACAGCATTCTTCATTAGCAGAGAAAGAGGCGATAAAAGCAAGGCTTAGCGAAGCAATAATTAAAGTCTTGACCGGAATTTTGGGCAGGGAGCCGACACAGAAGGAATTATTGGGGATCGACGATTTATCGAGTAACAAAAAACATAAATAGCGATACCTCCGCAAATATTTATGAGCCCTCCGTGATTTACTTCATGGCGTTAAATGCATATTGTTGATTAGGACTCATTTGAGACACCTCAGAAAAATAAAGGAGGTGTCTCGTGAGTCTCAAATACGGAGGTTTGTTTGAAAGTTGGGAGATTGGTGTTGCTAAAAAAATTATTAATGCATATCGAAAAAAATGGAAATGTCTTGAGAGGGAGGGGTTTGACGATCTGCTACAGGAATGTCTTATTCATTGGATGGAGGTTCGTGACAGGTATGATCCCGGCCGCGGCGCGTCAAAAAATACCTATATGGCGGAGGTTGTTTCGAATGTGCTCGGCCACATTGCTGAAAAAGCAAGAACGGATAAAAGAAAGGCAATTTATGAGAGTGTATCATTAGACGAGCCTCTTAATAAAGACGAGGAAGATTCTCCTGCATTAAAAGATAAGATTTCAGCAAGCGATGATGCCCTGCCACAAATTAATTCAGATCTCAAGATAGAAATTGCCAAGGTGTTTCAGAAACTCACGCCGCAACAACAGAAGTTATGCAAGCTTTTAGGCGAAGACGGGTTGAGTATAAGCGACGCATCCAGACAGTTGGACAAACACAGAATGGTTGTTTACAGGGAGATTGCGCGGATTAGGGATCTTTTTGAAAAAGAAGGGCTTAAGGATTATTTGAAATAATTTCTCAAGCGGCATGTGACAGTTTTTTGGAAAAAGCGATATACACGCGATGGAGGCAATAAAGATGACCGATGTATGCAGATTTAAATTTTACGAAAAGATCGGCAAAAGAAACATCGAAAAGCAGATAGCCCGCGCTATTGAAACTGCGGAATATGCTTTCGGTCAGGCCAAGGTAAGACTTCATGCGGCATATCTGGCAACAAACGATAAGGCGGTTATCGATGCCTCAAGCGAGGTTGGCGAATATATTGCGCAAATATTTATCGGTTTGATGACCCGTAAAATCGGGGAAGATAAATTTACCGTGGAAAGGATAAGGAGGAGCAACGAGCTATGAAAATCAACAAAGGCTGGAAAGAAATCTATAAAAACTTGAGCTGGTATAACCGGCGCAAATTTATCGAGGCGAACCGCCCGTTCGGCAAGGACCCGAAAGAGTTTAAAGAGCTGGTGATGTGGATGCTCGCGGGCCTGTCTATCTTCGGTGTTGTTTTGAACGTGCATAAAGACCCGGCCGGGTTTCTGGTGTGGATGTTCACGAACGCTTGTTGGGCAGTGATCGACTTTAGAAAGCGTTTATACGCTCAGGCGTTCCTGTTCGTTGTGTACTTTTTCTTGGCCTTGTGGGGTTGGATCAGCTGGGCAAGATGAATTGGTCGGGAGGTGAGAAAAATGGAGATGAATGAGCCGGTAGACAAAATTTTATCAAAAGAAGAACAGCTTTTGCGCTGGTGCAGGCAGAAAAGGATTTTCTCAAAAGCCGAGGCCATATCGTTTGGCACTAATAATTATTATTTGCGGGCCGAGAGGACGATCAGGGACTTTGTTCTGCAAGGCATGGTGAGGAAGATCGGCAAGGATGAATGCATCCGGCGAAACCTCAAGGGCAACATGTCTTGGTATGAAGTTGTTTCTTCTTGAGAAGGTTTTTCATGGGAAATATCGATATCAGGGATTTACGTGACGGGAAATTTCTTTGGATAGACAAAGCCGCTTTGAATCTGATCAGCGCGAAGGCTGGTAACCGCGGAGTCGCGGTCTATTCGTGGCTGTGTTATTACGCCAACGCCAAGAATCAAAACTGCTTTCCGTCCTTGCGGACGCTTGCCCATAACTGCAATGTCAGCCGCAGGACGATCATGCGCACGATCAAAGTCCTCGAGAGGATCGAAATCATTTCGATTGAACGAAAAAAAGGGAAGCCGAATGTTTATAAATTGCTCAATTCGCCTGTGGACAAAAGTAGTGACACCGTTGTCACCGGTGTCACGCATGGCACCGGAGTAGTGACAGCGGTGTCACCACCGCTGGTGTCATCGGTGTCACCCAAACAAGAATTAAATGATCAAAAAGAAACGAACAAGACAGGCGTTTGTTTGCCGGAGCTGTGGATAACTTCCAGTTTACCTTACGGACAGCCGGGCAAGGAGCAGGTAGCGGAACTGGCTTTATGGTGCGAGAGGCTTTTAGGAGAGGTTAATTTATACCGGTTGCTTATGGATTACCGCAAGGACAAAGGCTACCCGCCCAAGCCGGAGGTGGTTATCGCGTTGTGTAAGCAGTTTATGCAGGGCAAGGCAAAGGTAAAGAACGCTTGGGGCTGGTTTAAGAAGGCAATCGATGGGCAGATGAAGCAGGTCTTGATGGATATAAGACTGAGGGAGCATGAAAGACTCAAGAAAGAACCGGCCAACATCGGGCAGTTGCTGTCGCAGATCATGCCGCGTCGCGAATAGGTTTACGGGTCCTTGGAAGGGGGTGTCGGGCGAGGGTCGGGCGAGGCGCGAGCCTTCAGTGATGAGGGGTTCAAAAAACGATGTCCATGTCCATCACTTTTGGGATTTTGCACATCTTGGGTAATAACGGCCAAACGGCCTGTTTCCGTCGGGCATACAGGCTTTTTTTGATTAAAAGACACGTCTGCAAGGGGTTCAAAAAGGGCATTTTGATGGACATGAGCGGACATAAAAAAGGAGAAAATCGTGGCAAAAATAAATGTTAAACCGGAAATTGCCGAGGTCAGGGTGGAGGACTTAAAACCGGCACCGTACAACCCCCGGGAAATAACCGAGCCTGCTTATGCGGGACTTAAGCACAGCTTGGAGAAGTTCGGGTATGTGGATCTGTTGATCGTTAATAAACGGAACATGCGGATTGTGTCCGGTCATCAGCGGTACAAGGTTTTGCAGTCTGACGGGGTGGAAAAGGTCGATGTCATCATGG
>Ga0302251_1001726_pt1 | contig 12335 bp, 16 predicted proteins | sample AAG_RA_Gln_MG_FD_193534 | JGI IMG/M metagenome (GOLD analysis project Ga0302251, IMG submission 193534) | Enriched activated sludge microbial communities from anaerobic digester in WTTP, New Holstein, Wisconsin, United States - AAG_RA_Gln | ecosystem: Engineered > Bioreactor > Anaerobic >...
TGAGCCGGTCGCCCGCCTTTACGAGCTTAAAATCCTTTCCGCAGTTAGGACAATGCATCATTTGAAACCTCCTCGATCGGCGTTACTTCGTATTCGATCTTTACCTTGTATTCTCTTATAACCCTTCCCCCGAGATACGGGCGGGCTTCGAGTTTAAGAGCCGGACATATAAAGACGTTTTGATTCGAATCGACCTCCTGTATTTCAAGCCGCCTGCCTGTTTTAGTTATAAACTCTACGCTCCGCATTGAACGAGCACCTTCGCGTTCTTGTAATCTTCGCGACCGATCCATACCTCTTCGTCCGCAAGATCCCTGTAAGCCATGATCCGCTTTAACGGCAGCGTCACGCCTACGACCCAGTACTGGGTCCTTTCGGGAGGCGAAGGCAAATGCGTCATCTTAGCGTCCGGAAACTTCGCGAACATTAAAGCCGTGTCGAAAGAAGCCGTCATCGCGACAAAATGAAACCTCTCTTCGTAAGCGGGATTAAAAACGCCGGCGTTGCCTCTGTAAACGGTTATCTCCTCGTCAAGGACCAGCTTGAACACCTCGGGATTTAACGCCTTGGCTCTTCTATCCTTAACCTTTAGCATGACCTCAAGATAAAATCTGATCTTCGACAGCGCCCTGTAACGCCAGTCCAAGAGTAGCGTCAGTACAAGATCCGGCTTCGTCCTGTTATGCCACAAGTGCCATGCCTTATACTCCATGACGATATCCTCTCCTGTGAGACCAAGGGCCGATACGGCATCCCAGAACGAATAAAGCTCACTCATAGTAGACCTCTAAGCTGTATTGAGCCTTGATCCTGTAGCCCTTGACGGCCTTGCCGTTTAAGAACGGAACAAGAGGCAGAGTCTCGATAATTTCGCATCTCTGCCTTGAAGGATCGTTCATATCGACAAGCTTCATATACATGATAGAATCGGGTTTCGGATTAAGCTCTATCTCGCCTCGTGTTAAAACCGCCCCATCCTCTTCCTTAAACTCCTCCGGCCACACGAAACCGCACGCCTTGCATATAAGCTTCGTTCCTTCGATATGAAGCTTAGCCTCTTCACCGAACTTGGAGCACTCGGGGCATACGGGTATCATGACCTGTCCTTTATTGCAGGGCCCGATTCGTAAACGGTCTTCGTGCCTCTTATGATTTCCGAGACGTGGGTTCCGCCCGTATAATAATTTTCCTGAATGCGCTCCAGTTCCGCCGCCGGCATCTCGTTCGATGCGTACGGGAATAGGTACGGGTGAAGATTTTCGAGCGGTCTCGGATCCTCATACTTTGTTCCCGGAATAGGCGTAAAAAATAAAGGCACCGGCGTAACGCCGTGATCCTCGACAAAATTGATCGCTCTGTAAATGTCCTTAATCGTCTGCCCCGGCAGGCCCGCCAGGACGTAACTCACCACCTGAAACCTGTCGATCCTTTTCAGCTTCTTTACCGCGATCTCCCACATTCTGACGGTAACGGGCCTGTTATTATCCTTTAGCGTCTTCTCGTCTATAACTTCTATGGGGAGTTGTATCCTGACAAAGCCGGCGTCCCGCATGAGCTCCAGCATTTCCTGGGTGACACACAGCGGATTAAGCCCGCCGTACGAATGAAGCTCGGCCCTCCACGGCTTCTTTACGAGTCCTTCCAGTATCAGCTTAAAATGGTTTTCGTAGTCCGCCAGAAGGTGCGAATCTATGCAAGACAAAGGCTCGGATGCTCCTTTAAACGAATATCGGCTCCGGTATTCGATAATGCTATTCTCAACTACTTTAAACAGGCCTCCGAGAACCAAGAAGTCATCGTAAAAGCGATCGGAAACGCAATCCTCGAATCGCGGGTCAAATTCGATAAAATCGAAGCTAAACTGAACGAAAAAGAAAAAACACTGAATATCTTGCGGCATGAGGCAGAAAAACTCATCGACCTGGCCATGACCGACAAGATCGCTCAAGGACCTACCTATAAAACCAAGCTATCGGGAATCGAATCGGAGATAGCGATGCTTGAAGACGAGATCGGCAAGCTGCGGGCTCAAAAACAGGTTGCCCAGATGGATGCCACCTCGGGAAAATTCCTATACTCAAACATCAGATTTGCCATGCAGCACATTGAAAAAGCGCCCAAGGAAGCCCAGCAAAGCCTCCTAAAGGCACTCATCAAGGACATAACAATCTACGATGATAAAATAACCATAAATATGTATCTTGAACAGCCCATAGTCGAAACCTTGCCCCAAAATATCGCTCCAGAACCCGTCAAAAACGGCAAAGGCCCTACCCCGACGATAAGTCAAGATAAGGCCTTGGCCCTGATGCCCTGTGTTTCGCAAGGGCGTCAACTTTGGGGTGGATGACGGGATTTGAACCCGCGACGTCTTGAGCCACAGTCAAGTGCTCTAGCCGGGCTGAGCTACATCCACCAAATTTGCGATATTATAACATGGGCTGAAATTTTAGGGAAGGCAAATTAACTGCATGCGTATTTAAACGCTTTTGCCACAGCGCTCGATGCGCTTTCTACTGCTTTCGAGACAGCCTTTCCGAAATCGATAGCTTTAGGCTGTATGCCTATAAATATGACCTTGCATGGAAAGGAGCTCTGGAAATATTGCACCAACACCTTCGCCGGCAGTTTATGCGTGGTGAAGGTAACTCCTTCCCCTATTATTTCGGGATCTAGGAAAAGTATAGTACCGGGCTTTTCTTTCATGTCTGCGGTATCTATTATCAGAAGATGGGTGGGTTTGAACCTTTTTATCTCACCGGTAAGATTTTCCGGCGCGGTTCCGCCTAAATATACCTTTATCCTGCGGCTCGTTTTGAAAAACTTTTTGATCTTTTCCGCCGCTATCATCCCCGCGGCATCATCGCCTCGTAAGTCCGAGCCGATGCCGAGCACTGCTATGCGGCTCGCATCTTCAAGCCGGGTTTTCAGCGTCTTTTTTAGGATCTCCACGGAACACCACCTTGAGCTGTTTTCTATCCAAAGCCGCAAGTTCAAACTCTTTTGTAGATTCGAGGGCTTTCTTCATGCACGAATCGACGCATTGTCCGCAATATATGCATTTGCCGAGGTCTATATGGCACTCAAACTGTTTCTCCCCTACCTTTACTATCTCTATAGCTCCGGACGGGCAATCTTTCATGCAAAGTTTACAGCCAATACATTTTTCCGGGTAAAATTTTATGGCGCCCCTGAACTTTTCAGGCATAGCGGACTTTTTGAATGGATACTGGGTAGTGGCGGGTTTCTTGAATATCGCTTCAAGGACCTCTTTAAGCATCTTGCCGGGTCTTTTCATCTGACAAGCACCCCTTTTAGTATAAGATCTATGATGAGTTGAAGAAACGCGAGCGGCGCCACGTATTTCCAGCAGAATTCCATCATCTGGTCTATCCTTAAACGCGCGAATATCGTCCTTGATAGCGCAAGCGCCGCGATTATGAATGCCACCTTTACTATATAAAGGGCAAATCCTGCCAAAGGATTAAGGTCAAGGCCGAACGGGAAAAATACTATTGCAAGGAGCGACGCACCGACTATAGCTTCTATATCCAGCGCAAGCTTGAAGAATCCAAGCAGCTTACCGCTGTATTCGGTAAGAGTGCCTGCGACGATTTCGGTCTCCGCTTCGGGTATGTCAAATGGTACCTTTTCGAGTTTTCCGAGCATTGCAATCAGCGCAATAAAAAATCCCAGTAGATTAAACGCCCAATACCAGGGATGCGCCGAATAGAAGACGGCCATTTCGCTTAAAGACCAGGTATCTGCCAAAAGCGCAGGCGCTAAAATACTTATGAATAGCGGTACCTCATACGCGAATAATTGCGTTATCGCCCTCATAGCCCCTATCTTCGAATATAAAGAAGTGGAGTACCATCCGCCCAGGAAGAGGGAGAGTGTCGGTATCGTGAGAAGGTATAAAACCACGATGAGGTCGCAGTTAAAATTGAATAATGCTTTTGTATTCCACAGAGGGATATAAAAATATGCTGTCACTGCCGCTGTCAGGGCAAGTATAGGCATCATGGTGAATATCCTGGGATTGGCCCCGCATGGTATGACATTTTCCTTGGATATAAGTTTCACTATGTCCGCAAGCGGCTGAAACCACGGAGGGCCCATCCTATTCTGGAGCCTGGCGTATATCTTTCTATCAAAATATTCAGCCAGGAGGCCGAAGACGCCCAGAAAAAGGAAGCCCGGAAATATCAAAATGTTTATTAAATCTTTCATATTATTTTATCTTCTTATTCAAACGCGCATTTAATTTAGAAAAATCTATGCCCTGCGCTTTATACCATTCTACACTGTAATTACGCAGATCTTCCCATTTCATTACGCCGGAACCACTCTTCCCGCCGTCAACCGATATGAGCCTGTCCGTACATGAGAAACAAGGGTCGATGGCGGCTATTACTATCGGTACGTCCGCAAGCTGCCTGTTCTCGAGCATCTTCGCGACTGTCTGTATATTGGCAAGCGTCGGCGCGCGCACCTTTACCCTCTCGGGTTTTTCGGTGCCGTTCGATTTTACATAATGGACATCTTCGCCTCTCGGCGCCTCGTATCGGCTTACCGCTTCGCCTGCCGGTATCTTGCGGGGGGCTTTTACTGCTATCGGCCCGTCTGGGATATTCTTCAATATCTGGCGAAGCATCTTATATGACTCCATAAGCTCTTTCAGCCGCACCACAGCCCTGCCGTAGACGTCGTTATGGTCATCGGTTATAACTTTGAAATCGAGTTCACTATATGCGGCATAAGGGTCGTCCCGCCTCACATCTCTGTCGATGCCCGACGCGCGGCCTGTGGGCCCCACCGCCCCCAGCCTTTCGGCGTCTTTCGGCAGTAAAAGCCCTACCCCTGAAAGGCGCTTTATCATCGTCGTCTCTTTCGTCGCTATATCAATGTAATATTTTGTCCTATCCTCGAGAGTATCGACACCTTTCGATATATCTTTTATCTGTTCGGCGGATATGTCGCGCCTTACCCCGCCTATCGTATTTATGCCGTAATTTACGCGGTTGCCGGTAAGAGAGGCCAATATATCCATTACTACCTCCCGGTCACGCCATGTGTACATAAGGAGTGTATCGAAACCTATCTCATGCCCTGCCACGCCCAGCCATAGAAGATGGCTGTGCACTCTTTCAAGCTCGCCTACGAGCGTCCTTATATAAAGGGCGCGCTTCGGTACCGGAAGCGAGGCTATCTCTTCGACAGCCTGAACAAACGCAGTAGAATGGGCGTGTGAACATATACCGCATATGCGTTCGGTGAGATATACGTCCTGTATATAGGTTCTCTCTTCGCAGGCCTTTTCTATACCGCGGTGATTATAACCAAGCCTTACGCTGAAACCCGTTATCTTCTCGCCGCTCAAAGCCACTCTGAAGCTTTCGGGCTCTTTAAGCGCCGGGTGCTGCGGCCCTATGGGTATTATCACTTTATGCATTTTGGCCACCAACCTTTCCCTTACCTTCTTTAGGTTTCCAGTCTTTCCGTAGAGGATACTCGCCTTCCGGCCAATCATCCGGGAGAGGATATCTTTTGCCTTTAGAAAGCCCTTCGACTTCTACCCCTAAAAGATCTTCTATTTCACGCTCGTATATTTCGGCATTCGGGAAATAAGGCATTATACTTTTTAATTTCGCGGCGTCTTTCGGTATATTAGTTTTTATGGTCAAAACAGTGCCGTCGATACCGGCAATGTGGTACAAAAATCCGAAAGCTTGTACCTCGTCGAGCCCTGTTATTGTGCAGAGAAGCGGGAAGCCGTTATTGAGGGCATACTTAAATACCTCTTCAAACTTATCGTAAGGCGTTTCTACGAATATGCGGCGATCACGGGCTACCCTGATCTTCCCTTCCAGAAACGCGAATTTCTTTATAAGGCCTTCTGTCACTTTCGCTTCGTTTGCCATGTATAAGCTCTTATTTCTTTACTGCTTCCTCTTTTTCCTCAAGGCTCGAGAGAAGCTTCACTACTCCGTCTATTATTGCCTTCGGGCTTGCCGGGCACCCGGGTATGTACGCAGAGACCGGTAACACCTCGTCTATACCCGATTCCACATTATAACACCCGTCGAATACGCCTCCCGAACATGAGCATGTACCTACAGCAACCACAAATTTCGGCTCCGGCATCTGCTCGTATATCCTGCGCAGCCTCGGCGCTATCTGCTTGGTTACGGGCCCGGAGCATACAAGCACATCCGCGTGCCTCGGCGTGCCTTTAAGCTGTACCCCAAACCTTTCGAGGTCATAGCGCGGCGTCAGCGCGGCCACTATCTCGATATCGCAGGCGTTACATGCTCCCGTGTTGAAATGTATTATCCACGGAGATTTTATCCTCGCCCACGTAACTATCTTCTTAACCAAACTCATACTAATCTCTCCTGAAGAGGATGAGTAATCCTACCACAGCCCCCGTTACATATATGATCGAAAGCACAAATGTCTGCACCGTCTCTTTCGGCACAGTCGCTATTATAAGCGCAATGACGTGAAGTATCGTAAAAAAGAACGCGAACGGAAAAAAATGGCCGTATTCAGGCTGTACAAGGGTACTGAATTTATCTTCTCCGCAAGCGTACGGCTCTCCCACCGCTCCGCGTGCGTCCGTCCTTTTGTAAGAGAACGCCGAAAGCGCCCAGGAAAGGATGCATACCGTTACCAGTATTATCGTGAATGCTATGGGCGGCGTAAGAACCAGCTCTCCTGTCATCCTATTATCCTTTCAGCTCTCTTATACTGCTTCTATCTAATGAATTGGTATGCCTGTAAATGCTTAATATAACTCCGGCCGTTATGGCTATTACGACAACCTCTATTATTATGAGCGTTATGACAAGCGATTGGGCAAGCGCAATATTTCCGGTGACATGGCCGGCTACGATCAAAAGGAGCGTCACCGCTTTAGTCATGATCTCAAGCCCTATCAGCGCCCTCATCATGTTACGCGTCATCAATACGCAGTATATACCCGCGACGAACAGCATTATGATGAAAAATGCAAATGTCATAAATATCTGTATTTCGTTAGCGCTTATCATTGTTTCTTTCCCTGAATAATATAACGACGCCAAAGGCGCCGGCAAGCATCAGTATTATCTGCCCGTACATGTCTATCTGGCGCAAATTCCACATCACATCGCGCACATCCTTCTCTATCACGCCCTGCGGAATGGCGACGGCAAACTGCATCTTTGCGAGTATAAGCAGCGCCCCAACAACCGCCATTATAACTGGGAGCGGCCAGTACCTTCTGAATTTATTCTTAGACAACGCTATCGTTTCAGCATGGGACAGCGGTTTGGTAAGGCTTATGGCGCTCACAAAAACCGCGGTGATGAGCCCGGTGCAAACCGAAAGTTCAAATACCGCCGCGAGAGGCGAGGCCAAACGGAACATGAGTATAGTTAAAAAAGCGCTTGATACGGCAAGCCCTATCGTGGCCTTCAACAAGCTCCTGGCCATAACGGCCCACAATGCCGTAAGTGTCATGCCTATGAGCGCTATTATATTTATCGTCATATTATCTTACCAATATCTCTTTGACCGGCTCTATAAGAACGCTGAATATCTGCGGGAAGAATATCCCTGCGCCGGTGGTAATGAGCGCAAGCGTTATAGACGCCGCGCAGAACCCGAATCCGGCTTCTTTTGTCTTCTCAAGGCCCGATGTCAATTTACCGAAAAATACCTTCCTCTGCATAGTCACCAGATACGCCGCGGTAAGTATGCTCGCGAGTACCGCTATTACTGCATAAGAATAACTCTTCACCTGCCAGAGCGCTACTATTATCATAAGCTTGCTCCAGAACCCCGCAAAAGGCGGAATACCCGAAGTCGAAAGGAACGCGATCGCAGACGTAACACCCGTGACCGGCATCTTCTCCGACAACCCGCCGAGCTTTTCCATATCTATGGTGCCGGTTTCTTTCTCCACGGCGGCTGAATTTACGAAGAGAAGCGACTTAAATATCGCATGATTGAAAAGGTGGAATACAGCCCCCATTATTCCGAGCGCTGTGCCTGTGCCTAGCCCTATTACTATATAGCCTACCTGGCTTATGCTGGAATAAGCGAGCATCCTCTTAAAATTAACCTGGCCCAAAGCGGCGAAAGCCCCTACCAATATCGAGAGCGCCCCGACGAACATCAGCATACCCGAAAGTGCCGCGGTAAAACCGAAGAGCTCTGTAACTATCCTTACGAGAGTATATATACCCGAAACTTTCGTCACTATACCGGCCAAAAGTATCGATGCCGGCGCCGGCGCGGCGGAATATGCGTCGGGCAGCCATCCATGGAAAGGAACGAGCCCTCCCTTTATAAAGAGCGCGGCGAGGAATGTCCCCACAGCTATCTTTACGAGAGATACCGAAGAAGCCGGCGCGAAAAGAGCAGCGCGTATCGCAGAAAAAGAGGTATCGCCCGACAGAAGCAGAAGGAGCGCCACGGAAGAGAGCATCATCACCGTCGCGATAGCGGAAAGAAGTATATACTTGAATGCGCCCTCAAGGGCAAATTTATCTTTTTTGATCGCTATCATTATGAAGGCTGATACGGCGGCCACTTCCAAAAAAACATACAGCGTGAATATATCTTTCACCATTACGATGCCGTACATGCCTGCGGCCGCTATGATGAGAATGTTTATGAAGTTAAACCTCTCCCGCTCGTCGCTGATCGTGCTGCGTGCAACTATAAGGCTTGCGAGGGCAACGATCCCTATCGAAAGAAGCATGATAAACGTAAGGTGATCTACCGCGAAACTCACATTGAAGAAGGCGCCCTTTACCTCAACTGCCGATATATAGGATCCAAAATGGTGCAGTAATACCAGAGACACATGTATCAGGAATAACGCGAAGGCGAAGGCGAAGGCGGCCTTTCTCATCACCTTTCCGAACGGAAGGTTCAGCGCTATTATTCCGAAAAGCGGTATAAGAAAAAATATTGCCGGCACTTAAAGTCTCCTTACTTCCTTAATAAAAATATGATTATGATGGCCGCGCCTGAAAGCGACCATAGCACATATCTCGCATAACTTCCGTTATGACAGCGCCTTATAACTGACGTAAAGAAAAACGCCGCCTTGACGCTGAAATCATTATACAGCCAGTCCGTTGCCCTGTCTATCAGCCAGGCAACGCGCGAGATACCGTTAACTATGTGTAACCCTATATTATAAGGATCGAAGAATCTCTTCTCCGCCCTTATGTAGATATCGGATAATCCGGGCGCATGATGTATGTGGTCGGCGGCGCCAAGAGCGCTTCCGGATTTTTTCACTCCGTATATATGGTTGAGGAAAGCCGCTATAAGAACCACTATGGTCAGCACCACAAGCATCATGCTTGTGGGAAAGCCCGCGTAATTGTGCCCCTCCAACCTCTCCCCTAATATCGGCTGTATCAGATTATTGAGCGGGAGCGCATTCCATAACCCGAATAGTACGCAGGCCGACGCGATCACTATCATAGGAACGAGCATGGCAAACGGCGCCTCTTTTACCTTCTCAAGCCTCTCTTTGTTTGCCGCACCAAGATAGGCCGCGTGCCCGAGTTTCAAAAACGATGCCGCAGTAAGAAATGAGCCTAAGAGCGCCGCGGCATAAAATATCACGCCGCGCTCAAGCGCACCGTCGTACACAAGTTCCTTCGAAAAGAATCCGTTGAATGGCGGTACGCCCGATATAGAAGCCGCCGCGATAAGAAAACAGGCGAACGTTATCGGCATCTTCTTCATGAGCCCGCCGAGCTTCGCGAGATCCGTAGTCCCCGCCTGCTTCTCCACCGAACCGCCCGTTAAGAATAGGCAGCTCTTATACATGGCGTGATTTATCATATGGAATATTCCGCCCACTATGCCGGCAGGGACAAGCGTACCTATACCGAGTACCATGTAGCCTACCTGGCTTATGGCGTGATATGAGAGCAGCCTCTTGTAGTCTTTCTGGACAAGCGCCATCATTACCGCAAGAAGTATCGTGAGCGCGCCGACTATCATCATCACCATACTCACCCATGAGTGAGTATCAAGCTTAAACATATCGAGCGAAATACGCGCTAGAAAATATATGCCGAGCAGTTTTTCGAGCGACGCCGGGAGTATCGCCATAAAAGGCAGCGGCGCGTCGAGTGCGGCATCGGGAATCCAGCTGTGGAAAGGCATCGAGCCTGCTTTCGAGATCGCGCCTATCATCAGCAGTATAAACGCAAATCCTCCTAAACCTCCGATAGTAAGGCTTATCTTCGATATTGTGAGCGTCCCCGCCATGTGCCCGGCGAGCGCCATGCCCGCCATCATGCAAAGGTCGCTCACGCCTACTATTATGAATGCCTTTGTAGCCGTCTTAAAAGCGCCCTTGTTGCCTATGGCGATCATGCCGAATAACGTCAGAAGTAGCCCCTCCCAGAAAAATAGCATGAGCATCAAATTGTCCGCAAGCACAGCACCGTTAACGAGCGCAAGCGATATTAGAAGGTACGAGTAGAACTGATTGGCGTATTTTTTACCATTCATAAAAACAGCCGAATAGATCGTTACCAGTATTCCGAAGGCCGCGGCGGCACCCAGTATGAAAGCGCTGAAGTTATATATCCTGAAGATGAATTCGAATCCGAACCCTGCCCACGGCATAGAGAAAGTAAAATCGCTCTTGAAGAGCGATGCTGCAATAAAGAGATTTAAGGATACGGCTATGAGAGAAATAACTTCTTTAAGATATTTAAACCTATCCGACGCAAACAGGACGAGCATGCCCGCGAGGACAGGTATTACGACAGGTAATAATAGTATCTGGCTGTTCATATTATATTCCCAGCATCTGTTTAACCGCCACCTGCACAAAACCGGACGGATAATTTATATATATACCGCCTAAAAGCGAAAGCGCCGCAAGCACCGCCACAGATGTTACCATAACGCGCGAGCTTTCGTGTACGGGTGTTAACTTCGAATCGCCAAGAAATACCATGTTGAAGACTCTGAAAAGATATATTATCGTAAGGAAAGCGCCTATGAGAAATGTTACGGCGAGGTATGTCTGGCCGCTCGTGAAGACGCTAGACATTACCATATATTTCGAGAAGAACCCTCCGAACGGCGGGATACCCATTACCGAGAAAGCGCAGAATAGAAACGATATCGCGGTTATCGGCATAGTGCTTATAAGGCCTCCCATCTTCGTGATATCTTTGGTTTTCGTATTCTGTTCCACTATACCGGCGCAGAGGAAGAGCCCTCCCTTGGCTATACCGTGCATCAATATATAAAGGAGAGCCCCTGCCACGCCTATCTCTCCTCCTATCGAAAATCCTAAAAATATAAACGCTATCTGGCTCACTGTCGAGTACGCTATTATCCTCTTCAGGTCCGTTTCTAAAAGAGCCGCCCCTGCAGAAACGAGAGCGCTTGCGGCCGCTATCCACGGTACAGCCACATGCCATATCTCGCCCGGGGTGAAAGTCGCTATGAATAATCTCGCAAATACATATACACCTATCTTAACAAGCACTGCGGCGTGAAGAAGCGCGGTCACCGGAGACGGCGCAACACCGGCGTCAGGAAGCCACGTATGGAAAGGGAGTGTTGCTGATTTTGAAAGGATACCGAAAAGTATCAAAAATACCGCAATGCCGGGTACAGGGTTTGACTTAAAGGCTTCTTTAATGACCGCGAGGTCGAATGAACCTGCCTTATCATATATAAAGAGGAAGCCGATTAGCATTACAAGCGCCCCGAATACCGTAACAAGAAATGCCTTGTCCGCCCGGAGCACGTCTTTCTTCTCCCTGAAAAACCCTATCAGCCTCCAGCTTGCTATGGCCGTAAGTTCCCAGAATACAAAAAGGACTATGAGGTTTGCCGAAAAGACGAGCCCCATCATAGACCCGAGAAATAGCACGACCATCAGGTAGTACTCATTCTGATTTTTGTAATGGCTTATATATCCTATAGAATATAATACTATTATGGCGCCTATGAATGATGAGGTTACCGCCATGAATACGCTAAGGAGGTCTGCCGTGAGGATAAAATTAAAACCGAAAGGGAATGACTTCGACACCGTTATTACTTTACCCGCCATCACCGACGGTACGAGTGCCAGCGAAGATACCACAGATGCCGCGACAAATACAAGCGCCGAGATATTTCTTAACATTAAAGACACCCGCCCCAACACAGGAAGTATAGCCGAGCCTGCAACGGGTACAAAAACAGCTGCCAAGAGTAGAGCTTCGTTTCCCATAGCATCCTTAACAAAAAAAATAAGCCCCGCTTATGAAAATCAGGAGGGCTTTTGCCCCAGCTTCGTTTTAATC
>Ga0302251_1001730_pt1 | contig 12318 bp, 8 predicted proteins | sample AAG_RA_Gln_MG_FD_193534 | JGI IMG/M metagenome (GOLD analysis project Ga0302251, IMG submission 193534) | Enriched activated sludge microbial communities from anaerobic digester in WTTP, New Holstein, Wisconsin, United States - AAG_RA_Gln | ecosystem: Engineered > Bioreactor > Anaerobic >...
GCTTAACAAAGGCAGGGTCGGCCTCAAAACCCTGGTCACGCCACTCGTCAACCCTTGAGGCCAGCTCCCTGAAGTTTGGTCGGTCGGTTTGCGCCAAAAGTTCGAGGTGGCTTCTTATAAGGCCCATACGTTCGGGCTTTTCGGGCATCTGGCGCATCAGCCCGTTGAATGTTTCCATGGCCGTCAGGGTTTTATCGGATTGTGTTCCAACGTAGCCTATAAAATCAGCTGGATTTCCTTTTTGGCGGGGCAACTTAAATTTTCCTCCGGCAGAGTAGGCCAACGAGCGGTATTCCCTTATTTCCTGAAGAATAAGTCCAGAGAACCCTCCTCCGAAGTAGTCGTTAAAAGCATCTATTACAGCTGCATCTGCAGGTGTAAAGCTTTGGCCGTTGATAAATACAAACACCTTGCTTTGTCTGGCCTTTGGCTTATCAACCAGGTAGATGGTGTTTTCATTGTAATGCTTGGCCAGCCTGTCCTTTGAGTTGGTATCGTGTTTTGGGTTGGCAGCCAATGGGACATGCTTGCTCACCTCTGCGGCTACATTTGATGCGCCTGTCTTTCCGCAGTAGTAAATTTGAGTGTTGTACTCCGTTGCTTTTTTAAAGGTTGAAATCAGCTCCTCGGCTTTCAGACTCTTTAGCTGTTTCGACGATAAGCGGTTTAGGTAGTTTGAACTATCGCCATAAAGGGTGTACTCCAGTAGCGCCTGCGCTACATTGTCGGGCTGTGAACGTTCAACTTTTCGAGCGGTAGTCTCCCCGTCAACTATTGTTTTAATTTTCGACTGCTCAAGGCGGGGGTCGCCTACCAGCATTCCTACAAGCTCGAGCGCTCGGTCAAGTTCACTTTCCACTCCCTGTAGTTCAATAGACACGCTGTAATCATTTGAGGTGATGTTGTACGATGCGCCAATTCGGGCAAACTCCGATTTCAACTCGGTTACGTTATAGCTGCCGGCGCCGCTAAGGCCCATTCCCTGTGAGGCCAGGCGAAGCAGGGGCATGGTGTTTTCCCCTATCATGAAGTTTATTGTTAGGGAAAAAATATCGTTGGCGGGATTCTGAACGCACATCAGCTTATGCCCATTGCCTATTTCAACTGTTTCAACATCCCTATCAAATACAATGGGGTTGAAATCAGGCTTTTTGGATGGTAGGTTGAAGAAATGCTTAGCGTACTCGCTTTTAGCTTCGGTGTTAGCCAACAGGGGTTTAAAGTCTGGTTTTTCTATTTTTTCCTTTTTGGGGAAGCCCATTTTAGAGTAGAAGGCCAGATAGCTATCTCCGAAGATTTGGTTAGCTGCAGCAACCACATCATCCTTGGTAAGCCTCATTATTTTATTAGGGTAGTCGAGCGCTTCCTGAGCGGATTGCCCTTTGGCAAAAGCTTCTCCCAGGTAGAGCGCACGCCCATCAATTTTCTCCATGGTGGTAACGTGGTTGCGGTAGAGGTCGAGCTTAACAGCCTCCAGCATCCAGTCGTCAAATTCGCCTCGTTTAAGTTTACCAAGTTCATTATTAACCAGTGATTCAGCATCCTCAAGGCTTTGGCCAAGTATCTTTGGAAGCATAACCACAATAACGGCGCCATGGTCGAGGTAGGGCATTTGCAAAGCTTGAGCGGCCAGCAGCTTTCCATCGAGCGTTAGCTTGTCGAGCAATCCGGTGGAGTAGCTGTTGTTGAGAATGCGGGTAGCCACCTCTGCTGCCAGGAAACCATCGTCTTTAGCCGACGGAGCTCTGAATCCCAGAAGCCCCATTTTCACCGGGGAAAGCTTGGCCTGGTAGAACTCCCTTCCGTTAAATGGTTTTTCTGTCCAAATCTTACTTTCTGGTAGCTCATGCTCCTTCCATTTGCCAAATTTTTCTTCGATAACGGGAATAATCTCGTCGGAGTTGAAATCGCCGGAGAGAACAAGTGCCATGTTGTTGGGGACATAGTAGGTTTTAAAAAAATCGTACATCTTGGTGAGCGAGGGGTTCTTCAAATCCTCAATGGAGCCAATGAGCGTTTGCTGTCCGTAGGGGTGATTCTTAAAGAACTGCTTTTGGAACTCCTCCAGCAGCTTGGTGAAAAACTGGTCGTTGTATAGATTCTTTTCCTCGTAAACCACCTCCAGCTCTGCCTGAAAACCCCTGAAAACAGGTTCAACAAAACGATGGGCGTAAAGGTCGAGCCAGCGTTCAATCTGGCTTGAAGGGAACATGTTGTAGAAAACGGTGTAGTCGGGGCCGGTGCCGGCATTGAGCATCGAACCGCCTATTTCGTTCACCAGGTTGCTAAACTCGTTGGGAATTGCGAAGCTGTTTGCCTTGAGCGATGCCTCGTTTATTTCCTGCTGAATTTGCTTGCGCTTAGCTTCATCGGAAGTTTTACCCAGGGAGTCGTAGAGTTGAAAAATTTTATCAATGTAAGGTTTTTCCTCTTTCCAGCTGATGGTGCCAAGGGTTTGGGTGCCCTTAAAGAGCATATGCTCCTGGTAGTGTGCCATTCCGGTGGCATCGGCAGGGTCATTCTTACCGCCCGCCTTTACCATAACCAATCCAAAAACCTTGGGTTGAGCGTGATTCTCGTCAAGTATTACGGTTAAACCGTTGTTCAGCGTGAGCTGCTTTACTCTGCTATTGTCCATTTGAACCTCCTGTGAAATTCCAGCCAGAGAAGCTGCAATCAGCAGGCTTCCCATCAAAATTTTTGCTTTTAGCATGGCTTGTTATTTTAGGTTGTTGCATTGTTGTTGTTCAATGTTGCACCCTGGATTATTTGGTTTTTTTCGAATTAAGGTTAAATAAGAGCTTAGCTATACCTCACCCAAATCGTCATCCTCATCATCAACAATAGCCGATTCGGATATTTCGGGAAGTATGCTTTTGGCTTCGGCCTCGCTTAGCGCCTCCACACTTTTCAGTTTTTTCTGGATGGCGCGGGTGCGCTTGCCCATCACGTCGTCCAGCTGGTTCAGACCGGTTTGGATGTTCTTTTGGGCTTTCTCCATCAGCCCGCCGAAATTCTCAAATTCCCTCTTAACAGCGCCTAGCACCTGCCAAACCTCGCTGCTACGCTTTTGAATGGCCAGGGTTTTGAAGCCAATCTGCAGGCTGTTGAGAATGGCAGCCAGGGTGGTGGGTCCGGTTACAATCACCTTGTAGTTTCTTTGAAGGTCTTCGAGCAGGGCGGCCTTGCGAACAACCTCGGCGTAGATTCCTTCAAATGGCAGGAACATGATGCCAAAATCGGTTGTATCGGGTGGGTCGAGGTACTTGTCGCTGATATCCTTTGCCATCTTTTTAATGGTGCTGTCCAGATTTTTCTGGGCGTTCAGAATGAGGTTCTGGTCGCCGGCATCGTAGGCATCCTGAAGCTGCTCGTAGATGTCCTTAGGGAACTTGGCATCAATAGGTAGCCATACGTTTTTCCCGGAGTCGTCTTTTCCGGGCAGCTTAATGGCAAATTCCACCAGGTCTGCGCTGTTCTGCTTGGTTTTAACGTTGGCTTCGTACTGGTCAGGTGCAAGAATCTGCTCCAGCAGCATGGAGAGCTGGATTTCACCGATTCCCCCACGCATTTTCACGTTGCTTAGCACCCGTTTTAGTCCACCTACATCGGCAGCAAGGTTTTTCATTTCGCCCAGCCCCACCTGTACGGCTTGAAGCTGCTTGCCAACCGTTTCGAATGACTGGCTAAGCCTGTCGTTAAGTGTTTTCTGCAGCTTCTCATCAACTGTTTTCCGCATCTCGTCGAGCTGGTGGGTGTTGTCCTCACGAATGGATTTCAGCTGGTTATCAACCGATTGCTTCACGTCCTTTATGTTTTCCGTCAGCTGGCGGTTCACCTCGGTCTGCTGCTGCGAAAAGTCGCTGAATTTCTGACGAAGCAGCTCGTTCAGCTCCCGGATGTTCTCGGTAAATTTTGTCTCGAACGATTTAAGGCTGTTTGCCAGCTCCTCGCGGTTGGCCTTGTTGGCATCGGAAATCTGCCTGTTGAAATCGGCCTGCTGGTTCCGTAGTTCGTCATACTTGGCTTTAAGCACGTCGTTAAGCTCCTTAACGCTTTTTTCAAAAGTGCTGCTGAAGGTATCGAGCGATTTGGTAAGCTCCTCCCGGTTGGTTTTTGAAATTTCGTTGGTTTCCGCGCGGTTCCGCTGAAATTCGTCCTTTATGGATTTCTCTACTCGGTCGAGGGTGGCGCCAAAACCCACCATCAAATTTTCAACCTCACGCAGCTGGGGCTTAATATCCACTGTGGGCTTCCTAATCAGCAGAATGGATATGCCCACCACAGCCAACACCACCAGAATTCCAACCAGAACAATTCCTGTCATAGCTTAATTTTTTAAAGTCAACATGTATGCCTGAATACCCGTAGCAGGTTGTTAAGGTAACCTCCACAATTATCGCCGGCTTAAAGGTATAAAAATAAGCCCTTGGGCGTATTCTAAATATCGAATTACTTTTTAGGTGGCAGCTAATTTTGCAGCCGGGCATGTGAAAGAGGTGGGTGCCCATCGTTCGGCTTATGCCCTTGCTAGGCTTAGGTTTTAACTTAAGCCGAAAATTAACAAACAAGCTTCAGCCTGCTAACAGGTTGAATCAGACGATAGAAACAATAATGAATAGACCTGCTGTGTAATAATAACGACCCATGCGGCTATTTGGAATGTCATGAAGCATGGACACTCCTTTCCATGTGGCAATCCTGTTGACTGCTGGAAAAACCGCTCACTTTTAGGCGGATCTTAGCATTTCATTATCGGCCATCCTGCCCTGTCTAGGTAGCAGCTGCGCCACCAGGATGGTTTAAGCGGTAGCCGATTTGCGGTGCATTCAAAAATCATTCATTGCCAATGATTTAAAAGACCACAAAAAGTTGAAACCCACGTAAGCAAAAGTTTAACTAAAGCCAGCGGCACATCTGGAGAGTTGTTAATAAGTAAATGTGTTTGGTTTATTATTAAATGAGATTTTATATTACTTTTGAGTTTAAAGGTAAGACACCACATTATAGCGTTTATCCATCCAAATGTGGAAATAAGGCGCTATGGGGTGGGGGGTATAAAAAGAGTTGTGTGCAATTGTAAAAAACCATAAACTATGTCCTCGAAAAGAAATCCGACAATTGAACCCCAAAGTATACCTGATGCTTTGATTGTTGAAAGAACATCTTTTAAAACAAAACTTGAAGAGCGAATTGAATTAGGGAAAGAATTTTTAAATCGTTCTGTAACTCAATCTGTCCAACTTGACCAATTGGAGAAAGACTTTAATAAATGGAATGACTATAACTCAGAATATTTAAAACAAGTTTTTAATAATGAGAATAACACTTATAAACATTCGTACGACCAAGTTAACGATTGGGTTGGCAGTTTCTTTGGAGGATTGACTACTCCTCAACAAGAATATACTGCTTTAAGAGAAAAAATAGGTAATAAAATTGCAAATTTTGAAGAATTAGTTGATACAGTAGATTTGTTAAAATCTGAGATATCAGAACAACCAGCAATAAAAGAAAGTGTATTTTTAACAATAGATAATAATAATGTTTTTATTGTTCATGGACACAATACATCAGTACAACAATCTGTTGCAAGATGAAAAACTAGGACTAAATCCAGTAATACTTCATGAACAACCAAATAACGGTAAAACCATAATTGAAAAATTTGAAAAACATTCAGAAGTAGGTTTTGCAATAATATTATTGACAGATGACGATGAGGGAAAGGCAAAATCTGATATTGATTTAAAGAAAAGAGCTAGACAGAATGTTATTTTAGAATTAGGCTATTTTATCGGAAAACTTGGTAGAGAAAAAGTTTTACCTCTATACTCAGAAGGCGTTGAGTTACCAAGTGACATTCATGGACTTCTTTTCACGCCAATTGATAAGTCTGAAACATGGAAATTTGCAATTGTCAAGGAATTAAAAGCAGTTGGATATAGTGTTGACGCTAATATATTACTATAAAAACAGCTATGCACAACAGCTGCTAAATTTCAGCCGGGCGGACTTGCCATTCGGCAAGTTTTTCCTACCTTGGTATCTAAATTGTCGCAGGTTAAAGACGTGGCCGTCTTCATCCCGGCCGACAATTTAGCAGCAAACGTTAGCAGTTATTTTAAGACGAATTTCATTATGGAAAATTTAGTTCTCTTTATAGTTTTAAGTTTATTAATTAATGGATGTATATCCAAGACAGAAAGGAACTTAAACGATAAAGAATCTATTACAAACAATGAAACTCAAGATTTCTTTAATGTTAACAACCAAGTTATTGAGAATGATAATCTATTTAAATATCCAATTATTGAAAGGGTTAAGAAAAATTTGACTGAATTTATCCCCACAGGTTGGGTAATATTAGATTCAGTGTCATTTGATTATAATAATGATTCGTTATTGGATTATGTTGTAATAATAGAAACTAACGAAAATGTAAAATATAATAAAATGTGGGGTAGTGTAGAAATGGAAATGGATGATAAGCCTCGAATATTGTTCATTTTAAAAGGAACGAAAAATGGTTTCTCACTTGGTTGCCAAGCAAATGAATTAATTTTAACATCGGGGCAAGGAGGAATGATGGGAGACCCATATCAAGGAATTTCAGTTTCAGGGAATAAAATTTGCACCTCCTTTTGGGGTGGCAGTAGAGATAAATGGAACCTTTCACATTGCTTTATCTACCAAAATAATAATTGGATACTTAGGTCTACAGAAACTTCTGGTGGAAATGCAGAACTAATGTATCTTATGAATTATGACTTTGAAACAGGAAAATTCAATTACGAATATTTTGAAGAAAAATACAATGAAGCTTCATATTCAACGACTATTGTTAAAGATAAAAGATACTCGAAAGTGATAAAATTGGGACAAGTTATACAAATGGATTCTTTTAGACCTTGGACACTAGAAATTGATTCTGTTCATTTTTGAATTTAAAAAACAACTGCTAACAGGCTGTTACTTTCACTGGGGCTGATGTTGCTGATACGGAATTTTTAATACCTTTAACTAATCTTTAACGGCGGATAACGCCGCTGGATGTTAACTCCCCAGCAGCCCATACCCCAATTGCATTGTGTATCTATTTTTGATAAAATCAGAATTTAACCCCCGCTACTGTGCAAGCCCTTCCGTCAGCCGGCTGGAAACTTAACGAAGTTATTTTTTTTATAATCCGGCTGGATTATGCGTTTTAAACCTATTGTTGATAAACCGGAATGTGTTTGCCACTTGACCGAAGTTGTGGGGAGTGATGGGGGAAAAATTCACCCCATACCCTCCCGTATGCACAGCTTGGAACCATTGTGCGACTCATTCATACTATAGCCACTTTGAAATAGTAGCCCGAGGTACGGGTAATAAAATTTAGCTGCAGCAGCCGGTTCCACAGCCACAGGCGGCCGGTTTTTCGGCATACACCGTAATGCTGAATATTCCTGTGGTTCTCGATTTAAAGTTTTGAAGTGCGGCCTCGTCAAGGTAGCTTTTCAAGATGTCGTCGGGAATGGTAATGGGCTTTTCTTTCTGGATGGCAATGTTTGTAAATCCGTTTTTCTGGATAAGTTCTATGTAGTGGTCTTTTTGAATTGCTCCTGCAACACAACCGGCATACATCTCGGCGGCATTACAAAGCTCGTCAGGGAGGTTGCCCACCAGCACAACATCTGAAATGCTAAAATGACCGCCTGGCTTAAGCACCCTAAAAATCTCATTGAACACCCTATCCTTGTTGGGGACAAGGTTAAGCACGCAGTTGCTTATTACCACATCGGCCATGTTAGCCGAAACCGGCATACGTTCGATATCGCCTAGCCTAAACTCAACATTTGCGAAACCAAGCTTGCTGGCATTTGCTTTAGCCTTTTCTATCATGGCGGGGGTAAAGTCAATGCCGATAACCCGTCCATCCGCTCCGGTTTCGTTTCGGGCTACAAAACAGTCGTTTCCTGCCCCGCTACCAAGGTCAATAACGGTGTCGCCCTTTTTAATTCCTGCGAACTTCGTTGGTAACCCGCATCCCAGGCCTAGGTCGGCATTGGGGTTGTACCCCTCCACGGTACTGTAGTCTTCGGTCATGATGTTGTAAACCTCAGTTGAGCAGCATCCGGAACCGCAGCACGACGATTGGTTGGTTTCCTTGTCCTGTAAGGCAATTTCGCTGTACTTTTGCCTAACAAATTCTTTAATTTTTTCAGAGTCTTCCATTTTTTTCTTTTTTACTTACAACAATTGTTTGACTTGAAGTTAAGCTTGGCTGACAGGTCGTCAAAGTATTTTTGCAGCCTATTAATAGCATCTTGGTTTATGCAGTAGCAAATGGAGTTCCCCTCAATTTCTCCTTTAATCAACCCTGCTTCTTTAAGTATTTTAAGGTGTTGGGAAACAGTGGGTTGTGCTAATGGCAGCTCATTAACAATATCGCCGCAAATACAAGCGTTCACCTTTACCAGATGCTCAACTATGGCAATTCTGGCGGGGTGTCCCATGGCCTTAGCCAACTCCGAAATGGCCTTTTGCTGTTCGGCGTAATGCTCTGTTTTTGTAACGCCCATAGATATATTTAAATATTGCAATATTACGATAAAAAATTTTGTCCACAAGGATACTTTCAATTTTTCTCTCAATTATTTTTTAACCTGAATAACCCGAACTATGTTGTTTAAAGCTGCCAGGACCGACAGGTAGCAACGGATTGCTACAATTTTTCTGAAAGAAAAGTAATAAAAAAACCCCGAACTTGTTTCGGGGTTTAATTTTAATTAGTTTATTCCTGGTGCTGAGCAACAGCCATGCGGTTATATTTTTTCCAGCTCGGCTGTTATCAGCGGTCTAATTTCGTCGGAAGATGGCCTTGGGGCATTTGGTTTAACAATGTTGCCCTTGGCATCAATCAGGAAAAAGGTAGGAATGCCCTTAATCTGGTAGCTGGTGGCGGGTATTGATTTCCATGCATCCTCTCCGTAAAGCTGAACACCCTTCATCTGTTTTTCCTTAACCATTTTCTCCCAGGCGGCCTTGTTGTCGTCGAGCGAAATGCTTACAAAAACAATATTTTTACCCTTAAAGTCCTTTTGCAGCTCCTCGAGGTAGGGGAGCTCATGTCGGCAGGGGCCACACCAGGTTGCCCAAAAATCAATGTAAACCAGTTTCCCTCTGAAATCCTCCAGGGAGTATTCCTTACCGTTAATGTCCTTACACACAAAAACAGGTGCAGGTTTCCCGGGTGCCAGCTGCATCTTTTGGTTGAATATGTTTCCAACGCTCTGCTTGTACGCGGGTGTTTGGCAGCTATCCATGTAGCTCTTTACAACTCCTTCCAGCTCGTAGAACTCCCCGTACTCGATATCGTTAATCAGCTTGTTCATCTTTAGGTAGTCGCGTACCTTTGGATTAGCCAACATGCTGTCGATAAGCTTAAATTCAAAAGGCAGCCTTTCACCTGAAGATTTAGCCAATAGCTCCTTGTAGCCGGGTTTTTTCACAAGTTGATTCTGGGTAATGATTGATACCAAACTGGTATACTCATCAAACATCAGGTGGTAGGCGTTATTTGGGTCAACCTCGCTGAGGAAGGAGTAATCAACGCTGTCGGGGTTAAATTCCTTACCACCCAGGTATGCAGAATATTCGGGGTAGTTGGCCTTGACGTTTAGAATTACATACCTTGTGCGGGTCTTCTCGAGTTCTGCAAGGTCTTTAGGTTCAATACTAGCAGAATCTATCATGGAGTACAGCACCTGCTGGATTGAGTCGAGCTTACGGTTGAAGTTGTCGTAGCTAAGGGAGTAAAGGGTGTTCACGCTTCCCATTAAATTATGCAAGGCAGCTCTTCGGCTGAAAATACTTTGGTGGATGTTCTTCAGGTCAGCCGAGAAAACCGGACCATCAACAGGTGAGGTAACATCAAATTCCATGTAGCTGCTATCGCCGGGGTTGAGGTAAACCATGGTTTGTGTACGGGCTATGTTAAGCTTGTAGAGCTGAGGTTTATCGAGCTTAGCCCTATAGACAAAGCCCCCATTTTCATCAAGTGCCACCGTATCGGTGATGCCGGCAGTAGAGATGTACACATTACTATCGGGTGAGTTGGTAAACTTCCCCGCAATTACAGCCTCCTTGGGCCCCTTGGTTCCACAGGCAGCCAATACCGGAAGCATTAAAAGCAATAGGCGTTTGTTCATTTTCATTGAGTTTGTTTGAGTTTGTTTGTGAGTATGAATCATTTTTATTGAGGGTAAAGTTGTAAAATTTTTATGTGCCAACCGTACAGCCGGAGAACTTAAATTTTAGGTTTGAATTTGCTGGTAAGGTTACCTTGTTGTTCATCTATCAATAGGTGCATATCATTTACCAAAGATACTTCATTTTAGAGTATTATAATGTTTGAGTATAAAATATCTATTGGTTTAATTTATAGCCAGCCAAAGGTTTTAATGCCAGCAAATATAAAAATAGGTTAATGCAAGTTGTTGTAAGGGAAAAACGTTGGTTTTTGCGGACTATATTTCACTACCAGGTACATATAAGTTACCGGCTTTAAAGTGAGCAAACCCAATGTTATTCTTTATTTTGCCATGGAAGGGTGAAAAAAATTACAAGCATTCAACCTTTTCTTCAGTTTATTATGGAGATTCCTATGGAAAGCACAAGTGGTTAGAATAAGCCTACCAGTAGAATCGGCATTTGTAGGTTACCCTATTGTTCAGCAGGTCAGCTACCTCGACCCTAAGGGTGTGCCAGGTGTTTTGCCTTTCCCTTTTAGGTGTGAGGGTATGGGTTAGCAGGCTGGTCTTCGGGTCCCATTCAAACAGAACCCACCCATCATCTATGAATCCTGAATAGGTGCCAATTCCGTAGTTATCGGTAAGTTTAATTTTTATGCTGCTTTGACCCGCAATATCCGCATTTTGTGAAATATTTAGAGGAATTATGCGTGGAGGAACGGTGTCCAAAGCCAGGGTAAACTTCCCAAACTTGTCGGGGCTGGTAACCATGTCGGGTCCATCCTGCCGGCTGGAGCAGTACTCGATACCTTTACCATTAATGTATCCAATAAAACATTTATCACGCAAGTTGGCCGGAACGCCTGCAATTTTTACCCTTAGGGTAAATTTCCCGTTAAGGGGAGTCCTCGCATGGTGAATGCTAATTACGGGAAATGCCAGGCTGTCGGTATGTAGAGCTGAATGCCTGAGGAGAATGTCATGGTAAAGGGTTCGGCGGGGAATGTAGATTGAGTAATCCTTGCTATCGAAGCTATAGCTGTTCCACCAGCTCACATAGCTGTGTCGCAAAAGGCCGGGGGTTGATTCCGGGTTTTTGAACGGATGAACTCCCTTTACTACCATCTCGAGTTTGGAAGTATTTTTATAAAAATCTTCAAGTTCTATGGTTATCTTATAAATGCTGTCGGATTCAACCGTTAAAATTCCCAATGATTTGTCTGCCTTTAATCCGCTAAACAAATTACCAGGATCAGCCCACAGGCGTACAATTTCCTGTTGTCGAAGTTGCCGTATGCTGTAGTCAATAATGCTATTTAGGCATCGGGTTTCTGCATACGAAAACGAGTCAACAGCAAAGGAAAAGGTCTGTTTGTTATTTACCAGCATGCTCAACTTGTGGAAGCCGCAGGTTGTACTACTCCCGTTGATAATGTCGAATGCCTCAACTCCAAAACCCATCCTGCTTTTTCCGGCAATTCTGATGGTGTCGGGAGCAAAGTACAGGTTTCCTGTTTTCTTAATGCTGATGGGGTTTGGCAGTATGCTATCGTTTAGGTAGTCCATACTGTCAATCTCGTAAAACCATGCGCTTTTGATTGTTGGGGCCGAGTTATCGGCCAGAAAGTTACCATCAAGGTACTTCAATGGTGAAACGGGCCATTGGGTTGCAGAGCTGCGAACCTCAAAGTGAAGATGAGGCCCACCCGAGCTGCCCGAGTTTCCGGAAAAGCCAATAACCTCTCCCTTTGACACGTTGAACTCACCTGGTTTGGGAAATAGCTCTACTTCAAAGGAATGGCTGGCGTACTGCTGCTTCTCTACATATTCTGTAACTGCATTTGTAAAACGGTCGAGATGAGCATAAACTGTGGTAAGTCCGTTTGGATGGGTTATGTAGATAACTTTTCCAAACCCTACTGGGCTAACCTTAATTCGTGATACATACCCCTTTTCGGATGCATAAACCCGAAAACCAATTTTACCATTTGTCCGCAAATCTATGCCGGAGTGGAAGTGTGCTGTTCGTAATTCACCAAAAGAGCCTGATAGTGCAGGTTTCAGGTCTAAGGGTGATTTC
>Ga0302251_1001731_pt1 | contig 12312 bp, 12 predicted proteins | sample AAG_RA_Gln_MG_FD_193534 | JGI IMG/M metagenome (GOLD analysis project Ga0302251, IMG submission 193534) | Enriched activated sludge microbial communities from anaerobic digester in WTTP, New Holstein, Wisconsin, United States - AAG_RA_Gln | ecosystem: Engineered > Bioreactor > Anaerobic >...
CCCCGCCTCGTGGATAAAAGCCATAGGAAACGATTTTGAATTTAACATTTATTCCCAGCAAGGACAGCAGGGGGGCAAATACCTCATTAACGTATTGAAATGACGGACTGAACGGCACATGGGTTCCACCCTTGAGGGTTACGGTGCTCTTTGCATTACAACCGAAGGCAAGAGCGGGAAGAAGCGTCTGCAAGACAAGAGCGGTGGAGCCTGCGGTGCCGATGTCATAAAAAATATCCCCTCCCCGTAGACCGCTGGGTGCAAAGGATAACTCGGTGGAACCCTTGAAGTCGCCTGTCACCGTAGCGCCGGAAATCATCTGCGCTGCCCTGACCGCGGTCAGATGCTGCGGCATTAGGCCCGGTTTTTCCCGCCGCCTCCTGATATTGGCTATCCGAAAAGGGACCTGATAGAGGCAGGAAAGGCCGAGAGCGGTGCGCAGTATCTGTCCTCCTCCTTCACCATAGTTTCCATCTATCTCAATCATGGCAACCTCGTAAAAATGCCGGATGCTGCGTTGCGCTTCATCATTTAGTCACTGCGGCATACGCTGAGTATGCCTCATTCCTAATGATTTGCGCGCCTTGCCTGCGGCCTTTTTACGAGGCCGCAGGCAAATTGTTATTTTGGCGATTTCTTACAAATCCATCTCAATCATCATTTACCAACCTTCTGCCAAGCCACGCCGCAGGTTCAAGGAAAGAGTTGATATTGGCTGCGCGTATCCGCTGCACCTGCACAATATGACATCTTGGATGTGTCTATTCTAACACAGAAAGCGACAAAACATGAACAGGAGTAACAAGGATTTTTAATTGAGAAAAGCCGGTGAGCGTGTTAATTATCAAAAATACCAAGAACACCAGGAATTGTAAGCGGAGGATACCTGCGGCAAACCGTTGGGCTGAAAGGAGACTCGCGATGGCGGATGCCGGGATTAATCAAGAGATGGCGCTGCTGGGAAAGCTTATGGCGGTTATGGCGGCGGACGCCGGCAAGCCGCCGTCCCGGGCGATTGTTCGACGGCGCATCATCAAACTTCTTCAAAAAGCGAAGGCCGAAGGAGAATACTCAGCAATAGTCTCGGCGGTCGTAATGTTCGCGGGGATCGGAAACCTTCTCCCAGAGCGCTACGCAAAATTCCAAGCCCCTGTCGTCGAGGGAACAATCTTTGTCATTGCGTCGCTTCCTGTGACGCGGCTGGCCAACAAAATCGTCGATCAACTCTTTCTCGATCCTTATACTCCACCGGGAAAACGGCTCTTTACCCTCGTTGAGGAGATGCCCTCTTTCCAGAAACTCGGTCAGGTCATCTGTCGCGATCCGGAGATTGATCCGGAATTCAAAAAAGTTCTTATCGATCTCGAAGACAATATCGTTACGCTGACCTTTCGCGCCTTGCAGGGTTTGCTCGCCAAGGAAATTGCCGCCATTCCGCTTCCCTGCGCGGTCATTCCCGAAAAGCGCATCCTGGCCGAGGCGAGCGTGTGTGCGGTCATTCCCGCAAAAGTCGAGCTTGCCAACGGAGCTCATTACAGCGCCGTTTGCAAACTGGTGAAACCGGCGGTCAGGAAAAATCTGCCGGGAGAGCTGGTTCTATTGGAGCGTCTTGCCGATTTTCTGGATTCGCGCCGGAAAGACTGGGAGCTCGGTGTCTTCAATTTCCGGGGAACGCTCGATCGGGTGAAGCATCTGCTGGAAAACGAGGTCAACCTCGCTATGGAACAGAAAAACATGGAGAGGGTGAGATCATACTACGCCGGAAATCGATCGGTCATTATACCATACGGGCTTCCGGTTTCCACTCCGACCATGACAGTCATGACAAGGATTGAGGGAAGAAAAATCACGGACGTGGCGGGGTTGACGGGCCGACAAAAGCGGTCTCTGGCGGAGAAATTGACGCGGCTGTGCATTCTGAAACCGATTCAGGATTTAAGCGAAGAAACAATCTTTCACGGCGACCCGCACGCCGGCAATATCGCCTACACCTTCGACGGCAACCACCCGGTAATCATCTTCTACGACTGGGGGACGATGGGGAAACTCACACTCATCGAGCGATTCGGGCTTGTCGGCGTTTCACTCGGTTTGATCATGGGCAACAGACAGGTTGTCTTCTGGGCGTCGGATGTCGTGGCCAAGGGTCAGCTTTCAGCGGACGGGAAGCAGCAGCAAATGACGATGAAACTGATTGACGAAGCGATAGCCGGAATGTCCGGAAGGGCGGGAGGAGTCCTGGCGACGCTGGAAACGCTGTTTGAGCGCTTCACCTATAACGGAGTCGTTTTTTCCGCCGATCTTATGCTGTATCAAAAGGCGATGCTCACGCTCAAAGGGGTGATCGCCGACGTCTGCCCCGGTTTTGACCGGAGCGACTATCTCATCCGTGCGGCGATGATCACCTTCCTCAACGACATTGTGCAGCTCAAAATGTTTAAAACCATCATAAAGGATGCGGGCGGCGTCTATCGCATCAGCCTGGCGCTTTTTTCCCAGCTCCAGAAGTCGTTCTTTCGCTTCCTGCACTGAAGAATGCCACCGGCGGGGAGATTGTATCGCTGTTTTGGAGACGAAATTAATGGCTTTGACGGCGGCAGAGCACCTGGAAAGTTCTGGAGCCGTCACGATAAATGGTGACCCCTTTGCAGTCCAGCTTGTAGGCCAGCCAAAAAACTTGGGCAACGTCGTCAAGTGTTGCATTGTGGGGAAAGTTGACCGTTTTGCTGACCGCATTGTCCGTATATTTCTGAAAAGCGGCCTGCATCCTGATATGCGCCTCCGGCGAAATATCATGCGCAGTAATGAATATCTTCCGGATATCCGCAGGGATTTCTTCCATGTCGCGGATCGTTGCGTGCTTTGCGATGCGTTGCATCAGTTCGGGAGAATAAAAACCTCTTTCCCTGGCCGTCTTTTCAAAGAGGGGGTGGACTTCAAGAAGAGTATCGTTGTCCATGACCTGACGCACATAGGATACGGCAAAAACCGGTTCAATCCCCGAGGATGCATTGGCGATAATGGAAATTGTACCCGTCGGTGCAATGGTGGTCACGGTAGCATTCCGGATCGGCGGTTCCCTTTTTTGATCGTATACGGAATTTTTGAAGTTCACAAAAGCCCCCCGTTCACTGGCCAGTTCACGCGATGCCCTGTGCCCCTGATCATTAATGAATTTCATAACATTCCCGGCCAGTTGCCGGGCCTCTTCGGAATCATAAGAGATGCCCAGCATGATCAGCATGTCGGCCCAACCCATTACTCCCAGGCCGATTTTCCGATTGCCCAGCGTGATGGCCGCGATCTCGGGAAGGGGATATTTATTGATCTCAACAACGTTATCCAGAAAATGGACAGACAGGCAAATCACATCCTGCAGCCTCGACCAGTCAACAACTCCATCTTTTACCATTTTCCCCAGATTGATTGAACCCAGGTTGCAGGACTCATAAGGCAGCAGGGGCTGCTCTCCGCAGGGATTGGTAGATTCGATCATGCCTAAATGCGGCGTAGGGTTGTCCCGGTTCAGACGATCCAGAAAAACAATGCCCGGTTCGCCGTTTTGCCAGGCCTGGCGGACGATCCGGTCGAACACCCGGCGTGCATCGAGAGTTCCGACGGATTGACCGTTGCGCGGATTGATGAGATCGTATTTCTCATCTTTTTCCACCGCAGCCATGAATGATTCTGTCAAGCCAACGGATATATTGAAATTGTGCAGCGTATCATTTTCCGCCTTGCACATGATGAAATCCATGATGTCGGGATGGTCAACCCGGAGGATGCCCATGTTGGCCCCGCGGCGGGTCCCGCCTTGCTTGATGGTTTCTGTGGCCGCGTCAAAGACACGCATAAAGGAAATCGGGCCGCTGGATATGCCGGTGGTGGTCATGACCAGATCATTGGCTGGGCGCAGCCGCGAGAAAGAAAACCCGGTGCCGCCGCCGGACTTATGAATCAGAGCCGTGTATTTGAGGGCATCGAAAATTTCCTCCATGGAGTCTCCCACCGGCAAAACAAAGCAAGCCGATAATTGACCCAGGTCACGCCCGGCGTTCATCAGCGTTGGAGAATTGGGGAGAAACTCCAGCGCCGCCATCATCTTGTAAAATTGATCCGCAAGTTTTGCAATGTCGGCTTTCGCTGAGAATATCTTCTCCGCCGCGGCGATACTGTCCGCGACACGTCGGAACATCTGGGCCGGAGTTTCCAGAATTTTTCCTTCCCTGTCCCTTTTCAAATAACGTCTTTCCAGGACGGTAAGCGCATTCCTGCACAAGGCAGGCAGGCAATGATCAGCAGCCGGTGTTTCCATGTATTGATCTCACTCTTCGTAGATTCCCGAACAGACAATGTACTTCTTGTCGCCGTACTGGAAGAGTTTCGCATAGGAATTTTTGACGTACATGGCCTGGTATTTCACCTCTTCACCAACGGAAACCGGTTTCTGCCAAACGTACTTTGTCCAGCCGCTGCCCTCGGTCAGAGCTTTCTTAACGATTTCATGATGAAACATTTTTCCCCGGCCGTCGAACTTCCACTTCATCGGTTGCCCGATCAGATCGGGACGATAAGGGTGAGCCACAATTACGACATCCTTGTTGTAGACAAAGACATAAAGCGCCTTTTCCCGGTCGATAAATTCTCCCTTGGGATCACTGATTGCCGCTAATGCCGCATCGCCTTTCTCTTCAATCAGTCTGCCCGCCTTTTCGACCATGTTCATCGCATCCTGCTTCATGGCCTCGTTCGCACCAGCCCATCCATAAAAACCGGCGATCAGTACAAATACTGCTATTGCGCTTAAATATCTTCTTTTCATTAACATCTCCTTTTATGACTTACACGATGCATTTACATTAAATTGAATCCTGCTCTTAGTCAAGGGAGCAGCGGGAATAATTTGGAAAACTTTCCTTTGCGGGCAGAATCTGCAAAACAAAAATAGACCCGTCTCAATTCCACACGGGGACGTGACTGAAGCAGGGGTTTGATGGGAAAATGAATTTTATAGCGATTATATGGATAAGCTATTGATTTTGTTTTGGTAGTCCCACGGGGGTTTGAACCCCGGTTTCCGGCGTGAGAGGGCACACACACGTCCCCGTCAGTGCTGAACTTGCCGGTTTTTACTTAACATTTTAGACATCAGAGTCGTCACGGACACCACGTTTTGTGTCCGGCCGTGTGTCCGCTTTTAGAGAATTTCGGGTCATTGGAGGGGTGCTCTTTTTTGTTTGACTTCCTGAGAAGTGGTGGATTTGACGGCGATATTTCCTCAGAGGTCGCCGGTAAGCCACCCCGGCGAAAAACGGCCGTGATGCCGGGAACGTGCCGGGAATGCTCTGTGTCCCATTTGGGGGTACGGGTGGAGATGCGAAAATTGGCTCACTCCGTGAGCCAAGGCCGCTTTCCCACCGGGAACCGAAGGCGGTACAGACCGAGGGACTGGGATACTTCGGGCACAAGCCGGGTCTATCGAAGAGCCGTACAGCAGGCGGAGGCCCGAGGGCCGACGCAAGGCAGCGCGTCGTGCCGCTCAGCCCGGAATGGTCAGAGGAAAGCGCGACAGGAGAAAAATCCCACACCCCGAGAGGCTAATGGGGCGGCGAGGCGGGAAAGGCGCTTTTCGTTGCCAGCGCTAGCGTTACCCCACTACCCACAGTACCCCGGCATTTCACAAACAAAGACGGCGAGCTGGACAACAGCCCAAATGTGCTGACCGACAGAACAAGTCCTCCACACCGTCAATTTCGTCACGGCATTACGTATAGTTTATTGAAGTCAACGATCGGAGCGAATTTTATTTCGCTGTAGATTTCTGTTCGTACTGTACCAACAAGTTACAAACAAAACTGGATTGTGCCGGTTATTTTTGCACCTTGAGTCGAAAACCCCATGGAATGAACAAAAATTGAAGGTCACCGGCCACCTTTCCTATCCAACTGTTAAGCAAAATCTATCTCCAAAATTCTCAAAAGAGCGATATTCTTCATCATAAAATAGCTTCACATGACCAGTTGGTCCATTTTTATTTTTTTCTACAATAATCTCGGTAATATCTTTTTCGGGATTATTCTCCGATCTTTTATAAACATAATCTCTGTATACAAAGAAAACAACGTCAGCATACGATGCAGCGTCTCCTTCTGCAATGTCGCCGAGACGAGGGCGATGATTCGACCTGAATTCCGGCTTGCGTGAAACTTCGGAAAGAACAATAACAGCTAAATTAAATTCTACAGCCAATTCCTTCAACGACCGGCAGATGTCCGCAACCTCTTGTTCACGAGTACTGTGTAAGCCTTCACTGCGTATCTGCTGAAGATGCTCAATGATAATCAGTCCGACGTCATGAACATCCTTAATTTTTCGAACTTTTTCCCTTATCGCTGTAACTGTGCAACCTGCTGTATCACAGGTGAAGATCGGCAAATCCGAAAGCTTTTGAGCGGATTTATTAAGAATGGACCAATTTACTTCTGAGAGTGAACCATTATAGATTTGCTCTATTTTCATTTTAGCTTCCATGCAAAACAGTTTTCTTACAAAAAATTCCGTGCTCGTTACCAAAGAAATCATGGCAACCGGCACTCTTTCCAATGCCGCATTACGGGCTATTGTCAAGGCAAAATCCATTTTGCCCATACTTGGCCGTGCGGCAATCACAATAAGATTAGAGCGCTGGAGACCGGATGTCAGATCATCAATTTTTTTAAAGCCGGTAGGAATGCCAGTAATGCGCCTTCCATTAGTCCGGATATCTTCAATCCTTTTTATTTCATTAACGATGATCTCCTTGATAGAACAAATGCTTTTCATGGAGTAGCTCCTTAAGTATATTTTTATATGCGGAATGTATCGGTATATATATTGATTCTAATAATATGAAATTTACTTTGGGACTAAACTTCGATAACAATTGGGGGCTGTCTTTCAGGCAACTTGATTTCAACAGAAAATATTTCTGGTGGTTTGCCCTCTAATTCCAACCACGCATTCCACATTCTTTGGGCAGCAACTGTATGATATGGAGATTTATACGCTGTACCATCTTCATTGTACGAATAGAACCACCAGGCGAATTCTTCTGATATTATCTTCTCCAACTCAACAACTGAATTCCACTCCGATTGGCGCAGAAGGATTGTTTTTGCTTCAGGGACGTATTCTCCAGCAATGTTCCACCCTGTGGCATAATGTGTTTGATAAATAATGCCTTCCGGATCAACTTCATCCAGAATTTGTATAATTTTGTTAAGAAATGTATCGTTATTTTTTAAGTAATCATTAATCCACTGAAGATCAACATGATCCCGGATTTCTACCATTCTCTTCACAATCCCATCTCTGGAATCTTTTGGTAAGCTCCCTTGATCGGTTGATATAGAATTTTCATTGTCATCCATAAGCAACTCCTCATTTTATTTTTTATAAGATAATACAGCCTGGCAGTGTCATTTTTGGACAATTTACATAATTTTCTGAAAATAAAGTTGAAATAGTTTATTATGCCCTCAATTCTTAGTGATATTGATTAAATAACTTATTGTGAGAGACTTTATGCGTGGGCGAATTCTGAAAAAGATTCTGGATGCTGTCAATCTGTTGTCGCAACCGACGGGAACCACAATTTCTTCGCTTTGTGAGAATCTGGATATTGATAAACGTCAGGCTTACCGGGTCATTGAAACTTTGCAGTACGATTGGAAACTCGTTATTGAAAAAGACAAATCTATCCTTGGCGCTGAAGTCCGTTATTATCTGAACAAAGAATATTGCAAGCGCTTTTTGGATATGAAGGTGCTTGATCTGAATTTATCACTGTCAGAGATTATAGCGCTGTATTTCCTCAAAGACCACTTGCGGCTCTATAGAGGAACAGACATCGAAACCCATATTGAAAGAGCATTTGCCAAACTGGATGTATTCATCCCGGAAGGTTTGGGCGACAAACTGGAGAAGGTAAAGAGCCTTTTAATTGCTGATAAAAAGTTCGTTAAAGATTATTCGGAGAAAGATGAAATAATTGATATCCTTACCAGTGCCATCATGCAGCAGAAAACTTGCATTGTCGAGTATCATTCCTTCAGTGATGACCGGGTTAAAACGTTTGATATCGACCCACTGACTTTTTTTGAATCGAAGGGTGGCCTGTACTTATTTGTACGACTGCCCAAATATGATGATATCCGGCTTCTCGCTGTGGAGCGGATTAAAAATCTGTCTGCAACAAGAGGCAATTTTGAGTATCCTGATGATTTCGACCCTGAAACACTTTTAGAAAGCGCTTTTGGTCTGATCTACGATGATCCGATAGCCGTCAGGATAAAATTCTCTTCTGGTCAGGCCCGTTATATTCAGGAGAGACAATGGGCTAAAGATCAGAAAATTGAAAAACAAAAAGACGGTTCGATCATTTTGAGCATGAACACATCCGGTTGGTCCGAGGTAAAAAGGTGGTTGCTTTCCTATGGCGCCGACGCCGAACTTCTGGCGCCGGCGGAGAAACGTGAAGAATTGAAAAGAGAAGCACAGCAATTGACTGCACTATATAAAGAGTAAGATGTAGGAAGATGGACTTGTGTTTCCAGTTTACAAGTGCCACACCGTCTGAGTGACTATGCTCAGATCATATATACCAGCACAATAAATCTAACCAACTTCCGCTTTTTCCTGCACCCAATACGATTCAAATTTATATGCTTTATTTTTATCTTCAGAATATTCAAGAACATTAATTCCGTTATCATTGAGATGTGTTAAATGATTTTGGGTTTGACCGTTTTCTAATTTTGGAGCAGGCCAGATCATAATTTTTCTTGGCATGTAATCATTTAATAACAAGCTTGTACATGCTTCAAGAAGTTCTTTAAACTCTTTTTTAAAGTGCTTTATGAGTTCAGCAAAATTATAAAGTTGTTCTTCCAACTTCTTCTTATTTCGATTTGATTTAAGTTCAATAATAACAGGAAATATTTCAGAGCCATTCTTACCAACAGCAAGAATGTCACAACGTACTGCGTTAGTCTCCTTTTTATTCTCATTTTTCAAGTTAAGGCTTGGAATGTTACAAACAGGATGATGATTATCTCCCAAGGAAACCTCATCCAACGCGAAAAGGAGTTCTTCAAATTGCGGATCATTAATACCTAGTGGAATTAATAAATCCCTATTATTTTTAAGAGCTTCGCGAATTATCCAGCATTGAAGCCTGCGCTCTCGCTTTTTTTGAAGTATTCCCTCAGACAATTTCTTATCATCTTTTTTATCGAAATGACCAAAAATCGTTTCGAGATTTTTGGCACCATTCTTTTTGCAGCCGCAAAGAGGATAATTTTCTTTTAATGAAACAGCACGAAAAGATTCTCCCCCAATTCGTACATAGCAGTCCTTTTTGACATATCGGCTAACTAATCCTTCTTTTTCCTTTAGTTCACTAGCCATCTCGGTCATGTTCTTCAAGCGTCGCTGGATTACTTCTTCAGGTTTTTCCTCCATACTGTTCGACTTCCTTTCTTTTCCGAAGTTAAATATCTAATATTTGATTATCGTTAACAACATAAACATTATCAAAGAATTCCTTAAATTTGCCTCCATGTTCCGTATGTATCGGCACCAGCATTTTGGGCTTGAGTGCTGCGGCAAACTTTTGTAAGTCCACCACTGTCGCGTGTCCACTGGTATGGGCATAATGGAAATCGATGCCAGGAATTTCTCCACGCCGATAGGCAGCCATTGTCTTAGCTCCATAATCATCATATGGGGATGATAGATAGCCTAGCCACTGGGCGTATATTACATTGACCGGTTTGTTTCCCCGATATGATTCAATAAGCCGTCCTGCTGAAGAAACCTTGCCGAGGATTAGATAACGTGATGGATCGGTTCGGATAATGTCTTCTTTGATGGTATGCTCAAAAACATTATTGACAAATGAACCTAACCGGCTGCGCTGTTTTTTCATGATGCCGTATCGTCGGCTACTTTTGAAGCCACTTGCCAGAACAGCGACATGATCCCAATTGAAAGCTCTTATGCCGGGAGAAATCGCTTTTATTTTTTCCAGAACCCAGGCGGTATAAAAATCAATGACGAACACTTTGTTGGCTGCCACACATGCGTTATGGGCGGATACGAGACGGTCGATGTTTTGTGAGGATGAGATAAGAAATGAAACATTCTCCTGCCGTGCAATTAGATTTCGTATCTCATCCTGAACGGCGCGCTCGTTGAGAAAATCATTATTATTTCTTTCCAGCATTGTCCCCTCCATAAACAGCAGATCAATATCTTCGGGGGGGGTGGCGATCATCTTATCAAATAGCTTATGCTTATTGCCATGACCGCGAAAATCTCCGCTGTAAAAAAGTCGCTTATCTTCGGCCTCAATCAATAAACCATAAGCATCCACAGCCGAATGATCAACAAGATAAGGGGTCAGTCTGAAATCGCCGATGGTGAATGGCTGCCACTTTTCAAAAAAATTGAAGTTGTTTGTCATAAGAGGTTTGTCAAGAAAGATTCGTGTCGCATCAAGAAGCTCTTTGGCCAATTTGCCCAGATAAACCGGGGTTTCTGATGGCAGCATATCTATAAGACCAAAATGATCTTGATGAGGGTGGCTAATCAGAACTGCATCTGGTCTGATATTCGAAATGTTTATCTCTTTGCTCGTTTTGCTAAGCGGCAAACCTAAATCAAGGAATATTGTAGTCTCTTCTGTGGACAACTGGATACAAGTGCCGCCTATTTCATTGCTTCCTCTGTGTATCAATATTTTCAATTTGTTATCGCTTCTTGTTTATTTTTTCTTTTCTTAATCGTCGTCAAACTCATAGCCAAACTTAAGTAATGTTTACAGAAATAATCATTTTTTCTGTCTTTTGCTTCGTCAAGTTCAGGCTTCCATCGTTTTCCAAAAAGGAGCCAAGCGCTGAATAGCTTTTCTTCTCTTGTGAAGACAGAAATGTTCTAACTTAACAGTCTAGAATTTTAATATTGGGGTAATATGGAAATACTGTCGGGGCATACCTGTATTTGTTACAACGCTTACGCAGCGATCATCCCAAAGCTCCAGCATGTTAAAATCCTTGACGTTAGTCACTTCCAGTGCCGGCAAACCTTGGATTTTAAGCCATTTGTGAATGTAGATAGTTGCTTCCGTACCTTGTGTCACTCTGGCGGTGAATATTTTGACCGTTTTCCCTTCGGCAAGCCAACCTTTCACTCTCTCTACCATTGGCATTATTGGTTTGCCGATGTGTTCAATACTTATCCAATCATTATATTCGGCCAGAGTTCCGTCCAGATCAACACCTATCCACTGATCAGTTTCTTGCATTTGAAACGATTCTCCTCTCTTTTATTCCACCACCGGATCAAAATATCTGAGTCATCATAACCTGTTTGTATCTTCTCTCGCAATTTCAATATCTTCCTGATTAGCTTTTTTCTGTGACGAATTCCCGCAATCCAATTATGCCGTTCCTTTCGTGCAATAATTTTCTTTTTATCTTCATCCATGTTCTCCGTCATGGAACTAATCTTCTCGTTCAAAATATTAAGATCGACATAGCTGCTTAAGCTCCTTAATACATAGGAAAGTCGCAAATCATGAATAGATATCCCGGTTATTGTTTCCAAAATCGGTACTCTTTCCCATATTGGTAATGTGTCGGATAGAAACCATATTGGTGATTCAGGTGGCGAGAGAAAATAATACCCAAATTCGTAATTACAGCCATCACATATTGGTATGTCAAGAAGACCATCCAAGATCACATAATAACAATCATCGTGACCATTACATAAGGGGCATCGATACCCCTTTTCTACCTCTATTACTTTATATCCCTTAATCATTGCTTTTAAACCTCACTCTATTTAACAGCTTGCGGGGGTTAATATTTTCTCTTTCTGCTCGGGCGTACTTTCCCAGCTTAAAGATTCTGTTTAACGCGTCAGCTTGTCTCTCGGTAAGTCGAAATTTCTTTGAATTAATCAATACGTGAGTACCTCACTTTACTTTTCTTTCAGTTTCTTCGTTGCATTAGTAGAAATGGAAATACACTGGGTGTGTGTCATTTTTGGACAATTTCAAAAAATTATTTCTAAAAAATTAAGCGAGGAGGCAAATCTGATATTTAATGATAAATATTGGGAAACATGGAGTTTATTTAAAAATCCCGGGTGGCCACTCAAAATCCCCCACCTGTGGCCACTTGAAAATCCCCCACCCATCGGTTACTTTTAAGGTCTGAAAAATAGGGTTTTCAAAAGCAGCTTTCCAAACAGTCAGCAGAACGTTAC
>Ga0302251_1001737_pt1 | contig 12264 bp, 10 predicted proteins | sample AAG_RA_Gln_MG_FD_193534 | JGI IMG/M metagenome (GOLD analysis project Ga0302251, IMG submission 193534) | Enriched activated sludge microbial communities from anaerobic digester in WTTP, New Holstein, Wisconsin, United States - AAG_RA_Gln | ecosystem: Engineered > Bioreactor > Anaerobic >...
CGGCAAAAAAACGGCATCCGGCAGCTAACGCCCCTTCGCAGCAGGCTTGATCACCATTGATAAAATGTATACCTGTTAATACTTCTTTTGCAGACAAATTGGTTCTCCTTTGCAACCTCATTCATCATTATCGCCGTCTTCCACGCTGTAAATGGCAAATTCAGGACAGAGAATTTCACAGAAATGACAGTTAACACATCTGGAAGCGTCAATTACCTCCGGTATATGGTAACCTTTTTTATTGAAAACAGACGACATGCGTAAAACCTGCCTCGGACAGTTGGCAACGCAAAAACTGCAACCTTTACAACGGTCTTCAATAACAATAACATGCCCCAACCGTCCTCTTCTGGCTTTAGTTTCATCCGATTTACTTACTGGGTACTTTGCCTTTTTTTGCATATTATACACACTCGACTTTACGCATTATTTCTCGTCCAAGGCTTCCTGCAGGATTGTTTACATTCGCATTGTAATCGGGGTATTTCGGTGGCAACCGGTTCCCTGAATTTTTTACTTTATCAAAAGTGCGCGAACAAAATAACTGTGTGGCCATATACGAATAAAGAGACGCTGTCAAGGTAAAAAGCATAATTCAAAATTTAATTGATTATTAATTACAAAATTGATACGAATAAACATTTTGTGAGTAGGAAACAAACACGATCGTTATTCCATCGACTATATACTGACGAGTATAATGTTGAGGTGCATAATTAATGATCATGCGGAAGTCAAATTCCGACGCCTGTCTTTATTAAGGAAATCTTTCTTTGGTTGCGTCATCTGAAAAACAAATAATAAAAAGTTAATACCAAAACGAAAATGGGAGATGCGGGAAATGATCGAAAAAGACGAAATCGAAAAGATTAAAACCGCTGGAGAAATTTGGGAAAAAGGGCAGCTGCAAAAATCTATAAATCGCGACAAAGAACGAAAAGAAGTTTTCACCAGCATTTCCGGTATGCCCATAAAAAGGTTATATACTCCGCTGGATACGGCAGAACTAAATTATAACGATGATTTAGGATATCCGGGGCAGTATCCCTTCACCCGCGGCGTCCAGCCGACAATGTATCGCGGACGTTTTTGGACAATGCGCCAATATGCCGGATTCGGCAGCGCGCGGGAAAGCAATGAACGTTACCGATACCTGCTCAGCCATGGGCAGACGGGCCTCAGCGTCGCCTTTGATCTTCCCACCCAGGCCGGCTATGACAGTGATCATCCGCTTTCCATGGGCGAGGTGGGAAAAGTCGGCGTGGCTATCGATTATATCGGAGACATGCGCGAACTGTTCAGGGATATTCCTTTGGACAAGGTTACTACATCCATGACCATCAATGCTCCCGCGACCGTGCTTTTGGCCATGTATCTGGCAGTCGCTGATGAGCAGGGGGTCCCTTATGGGAAACTCGGCGGCACGGTGCAAAACGATATCCTCAAGGAAATTACCGTCCGCGGTCAGTATATTTTTCCTCCCCGGCCCAGCATGAAGCTGGCTGTGGATCTGATCGAGTATTGCTTTCAAAATGTTCCAAAATGGAATTCCATCAGTATCAGCGGTTATCATATACGGGAAGCCGGTTCCACCGCGGCGCAGGAAGTCGCCTTTACCATTCTGGACGGCATCGCCTATGTTGAGGCCTGTATTGATCGCGGTCTTGCCGTTGACACCTTCGCCCCCCGTCTCAGTTTCTTTTTCAATTCCTTTACAGACGTTCTCGAAGAGACGGCCAAGTTCCGGGCAGCCCGCAGATGCTGGGCCAGGATAATGAAAGAGCGCTTCGGAGCAAAAGACCCCCGTTCTATGATGATGCGTTTCCATGTGCAAACAGGCGGCGTCACGCTTACGGCGCAGCAGCCGCTGAATAATATTGTTCGGGTTGCCCTGCAGACATATGCGGCGGCCCTGGGCGGCTGTCAATCGCTGCACACCAATTCCTTCGATGAAGCACTTTGTTTGCCCACGCAGGAGGCGGTAACGGTAGCGTTGCGCACTCAGCAGATTGTCGCTGAAGAAAGTGGCGCCACCAATACAATAGATCCGCTGGCCGGATCATATTTCGTGGAAGCCATGACCGACAGGATTGAAGAGCAGGTAATGGCGTATATTAAAGAAGTGGATGAAATGGGCGGAACGCTGACCGCAATTGATAAAGGTTTTATCCAGAAGGAAATTCAGCAAAGCGCATACCGGTTTCAAAAAGAGATTGAAAGCGAAGAGCGCGTGTATGTCGGCATCAACAAATATATCATGGAAGATGCGCCGCATTCGAATCTCCTGAGCGTGGATATAAAAGTCGGCGAAAATGAGGCGGACAAAATCCGGGAAATGCGCGCCAACCGCGACGCGGCAAAACTGAAGGCAACGCTGGAGAATTTACGCAAAGACTCCAGTGAAAACAAAAACATCATGCCCGCCGTTATCGAGGCGGTCAAAGCCAATGCAACTATCGGCGAAATCTGCAATGTTTGGAGAGAGGTTTATGGAGAGTATAAACCGCAACAATTTTTTTAAGGTTATTTAAAAAAATCGCAGGAATTGGAGAATTGCTGAATGGATGAAAAAAGAATAATCAGGATAGTTATGGCTAAACCCGGCCTGGACGGACATGATCGCGGAGCAAAGCTTCTCGCCCGTATATTTATGGAAGCGGGAATGGAGGTTATCTATACGGGTTTACGGCAGACCCCCGAAATGATAGTCGAAACCGCATTGCAGGAAGATGCCGACGTGATAGGCATAAGCAGTTTATCCGGCGTACACAATTATTTTTTTCCACGGGTAATGGAGCTGCTGCGACAAAAAGATAAAAATGACATTCTGGTTGTCGGAGGCGGCATCATTCCGTATGAAGATATCGCACTGCTGAAGGACTCCGGAGTAGCCGCAATTTTTGGACCGGGAACATCCACACAGGAAATTGTTAAATTTATCCGGGAACATGCGCGTAAAGAAGGATAAAATTCTTCAAGGAGAAATCATGAAAATTCTGAAAGTTGAACATATAGGTATTGCCGTGAAAAATAATGATGCGGCGAAAAAACTTTTTGGAGATATTCTCGGTCTTCATTATACTAAAAGCGAGATTGTTGCCGAGCAGAAAGTGAATACAACTTTCTTCGAGGTCGGCGATACACATGTCGAACTTCTGGAGGCCACATCGCCCGACAGTGCAGTTGCCAAATACATTGAAAAAAAAGGTGAAGGCATTCAGCATATAGCTTTCAGCGTAGAAAACATTGAGGAATCACTTGAAGAATTGAAAGCCGGCGGCATTCAATTGATTGATGAAAAACCGAGGCGCGGAGCAGGCGGAGCAAAAGTTGCCTTTCTGCATCCCAAGTCCACTTTTGGTGTGTTGATCGAACTCTGCGAAAAGTAAGAAATAAAAAAGCTGAAGCGGCAATGCATCATTATAGCATGCATTTGCACTTCAGCTTTTCTGATTAGACTATTTCCGGATAATCCTATTTAGCTACTTTCTGCAAATCTTTCACCGTATCTGTCTTCTCCCAGCGGTAATCATCCATAAAAAGCGTACGGGGTATTTTTCGATAAATATCGCCGTTCAGTAGATCAAATTTTTCAATCATGCCTATCGGCGTCAAATCAAATTTCTCTTCAATGATTTCTTCCAGGCGGTCATCGGAAATTTTGCCCGTACCGAACGTGTTGACATAAATGGAAAACGGTTTGGCGATGCCGATGGCGTAGGCCAGCTGCACGGTGCATTTGGAAGCGAGTCCCGCCGCCACAATGTTCTTGGCGACATAGCGCGCACCGAAGGCTGCCGAGCAGTCGACCTTTTCCGGCGTTTTGTTGACGACCGCCCCACCTCCCAACTGGGCGCCGGGATATCCGCCGTAAAACTGCACAACCAGTTTCCGCCCGGTCACACCGGAGTCGGCCGCACTGCACGAATTAACGGCGTTCCATTCCCCGGTGGGATTGAATAAAAATTCAGTTTTTTTATCCACATATTCCTTCAGACAATCAAAAGCTATTTTTTTCGCCCGGTCGCGAACCCTGCTGCGCGCAATCTTGACAAAGCGATAATCAATCGAATTGGACATCAACACTTTGGCCACACGGATCGGCTTGCCGGTTTTACTGTCGTAATCAACCGAGACCTGCCCTTTTCCATCCGGGGCAAAAATCGGATCCTGACAGAACTCAAAGGCCCTCATCATTTTATTGACCAGAAGATAGGGCAGAGGAAGGAGTTCCGGCGTTTCATCACAGGCGAAACCGTACATAATGCCCTGATCGCCTGCGCCGATTTCATTGTACTGGTTCAACAGACAACTCGTGCCCTGATTGATGTCCGGCGACTGAGGAATGATGGCGTTGAGCACACCCATTAAATGTCCGTTCAGTCCGACGGCTGCGTGGTTATAACCAAGCTCAATAACGGAATCTCTGACAATTTTATCAATGTCAACGTATACTCTTGATCGAACTTCACCGCCGACCATACATATTCCCTTGCCCAAAAATACTTCGATGCCGCAGTGCGGCATATTCGCCAGGGTCAGCTTTTCTTTTTTCTCTTCATCGAGAATGGCCGCAATGACATTGGCGGCGATAATGTCGGCGACCAGATCAGGATGACCGACTTTGACGCTTTCCGACGAAATTTGCATAACTTTCTCTCCTCGCTGATTTTTTTATGCGGGTTTCAAGAATAAAGAATAAAAAAACCCGCGCTAAAGCACGGGTTCAATTGATATTTCCTTTGATCTTCAGTGCTTTAGCACATTTATAGAGCGGAGCAATTTACTTTTAAATCACCGCTTTCTTAATTACATATCACATCAACTTCTAAAATCAAGAATAATTTTATTATTTATATATCTTTGTATATAAGCAGCCCTCAAACAATCAGTTCGGCAAGAGGCGCATATTTCATGGAATGCGCCTCGGCGACTGGGCGACTGGTCAGATTACCCTGAAAAGTATTGATTCCCCGAACAAGAGCCGAGTCCGTCTGCAAAGCTTCGCGGAGACCTGAGCGGACGATTTTCAGAGCATAGGGAACGGTAACATTGTTCAGGGCATAGGTCGATGTTCGGGGAACGGCGCCGGGCATATTGGTCACGCAGTAATGGATGACTTCGCCGACGCGGTAGACGGGGTCGCTGTGTTTTGTCGGTCGGGAAGTTTCCACGCATCCGCCCTGATCAATAGCCACATCCACGATAACGCTCCCCGGCTTCATCGTAGCCACCATCTCCCGTGTTACCAGCTTCGGCGCTTTCGCGCCGGGAATCAGCACGCTGCCAATCACGCCGTCGGCATGTTCGATGGAATCGGCAATATTCTGAAAATTGGAGCCCAGCGTCGTCAGATTGCCGTGCAACACTTCATCCAGATAACGTAGACGATCCGCATTGCCGTCAATGATAGTGACATGAGCGCCCATGCCCAGGGCTATTTTTGCGGCATTGCTGCCCACAATCCCGCCGCCAAGAATCACTACATCGGCCTGACGGACACCGGGAACCCCTCCCAGAAGCTTTCCCCGCCCCCCGTTTTCTTTCTCCAGATAGTGGGCGACAACCTGGACGGACATGCGGCCGGCCACTTCCGACATGGGCATCAAAAGTGGCAATGCTCCGCTGTCCAGTTGAACAGTTTCATAGGCTATAGCCGTGGTTCCCGACTCCAGAAGTGCCCGGGTCAGTTCAGCTTCAGCTGCCAGATGAAGATAGGTGAAGAGGATCATATCCTTCCTTAAGTAAGCGTACTCTGCGGGCTGCGGTTCCTTGACTTTCATGATCATCGTCGCCTCTTCCCATACAGGGGCGGCGTCCGGCAATAGCCTGGCTCCTGCCGCCAGATATTCCTGATCGGAGAAGCCGCTGCCCTCCCCCGCACCGGACTGCACAAGAACTTCATTTCCCGCCTGCACCAGCATGCCCGCGCCTCCCGGCGTCAAGGCTACCCGGTACTCGTTATCCTTAATTTCCTTTGGAATTCCTACATTCATAGAGATTCTCCTGTAAATAGAGGTTAAATTCCGATCCTTTCCTTCAGCAATGTATATCGCTTTTGCGTCTTATTGTTTCTTACCGCAATCGCCATTGCCTTTTTTGTTCCGACAATCACGACCAGTTTCTTGCCCCTGGTGACGCCGGTGTAAAGCAGATTCCTCTGTAGCATAACGTAATGCTGAGTCAAAATGGGCATCACCACCGCCGGATACTCCGACCCCTGGGATTTATGGATGGAAACGGCATAGGCGTGCACCAGTTCATCCAGGTCCGCGTAGTCATAAATAATCTCGCGTTCATCAATAACCACGACGACTTCCTTCGCCTCTTCATCAATGGAGGATATCATGCCGATGTCGCCATTATAAACCTCTTTTTCATAATTGTTGACCACCTGCATGACCTTATCGTGAACTTTATAAAGACGTCCGCCGCGCAGTACGCCTTCCTCTCCCGGATTTAACGCCTTTTGAATTTCTACATTCAGGTTGCCGGCTCCGACCGTTCCCTTATGCATCGGTGTAAGCACCTGAATGTCATTGATGCAATTCAAGCCGAACCGCCGGGGAATCCTTTCTTTAACCAGGCTGATGATCAGCTCTAATGCTTTCTGCGGATCTTCCTGTTCAATGAAATAGAAATCATCAAGTTTATCCTGGTTCGCGATTAAGTTGGGAAAGGCTCCTTCGTTGATTCTATGGGCATTGACGATAATAGAGCTTTCTTTGGCCTGGCGGAATATCTCGTTTAACTGAACAACTTCGATGGCCCCGGAATCAATGATATCGCGCAAAACATTGCCGGCTCCCACCGACGGGAGCTGGTTGACGTCGCCGACCATGATGAATGTGGCGTTTACCGGCAGCGCTTTGAGCAGATGATGCATGAGCAGAGTGTCCACCATGGATGCTTCATCAACGATCAGCAGATCGCAGTCGAGGGGAGATTCTTCATTCTTCTGGAAACCGCCCCGGCGCATATTGTACTCCAGCAGACGATGGATCGTTTTTGCTTCCTGGCCGGTGGCTTCGCTCAGGCGTTTGGCGGCTCTGCCCGTGGGAGCGGCCAGCATAATACCGGCTTTAATGGCTGAAAATATCTTTAGAATGGCATTGATGATCGTCGTTTTTCCCGTGCCCGGACCACCGGTAATCACCATAACCTTATTTTCCGCGGCCCGCCGGACGGCTTCAATCTGTTTTTCGGCCAGGATCAGCGAAAGCCTCTCCTGCACCCACTTGATGGCTTTTCCGGAATCAATTCTCCGGATGGATTTAGGCGCCGCAATCAACTTCTTCAAACGCTCGGCAAGATATTTTTCCGCCGCATAATAACCGGAAAGGTAAACCGCTTTATTGTTTTCCTGATACTCCGCAAGATTCAAATTTATGTCTTCGATGACGACGCGCTTATCCATACTAACGGCGGCTATCGCCAGAACAATGATTTCCCGATCAATGTCGAGCATCTCTTTACACTTTTCGATCAACTTTTCGTAAGGAAAATAAACATGTCCTTCGTCCGCCATTTCATGGAGGACATAAAGAATGCCCGCTTGCGCCCTTAACTCGGAATCTTTCGCAAAGCCCAGCTTTTGAGCAATTTTATCGGCGGTGAGAAACCCGATGCCGAAGATATCCGTCGCCAGTTGGTATGGGTTCTCCTGAACAATTTTAATGGCGTCGTTGCCGTAGCGCTTGTAGATCTTCGCCGCATAGGCGGAACTGACACCGTGGGACTGCAGAAAGATCATCACGGCCCGAATTTCCTTCTGTTCCTCCCATGCCTTTTTAATCATGCCGATGCGCTTTTGACCAACGCCTTCCACAGCGGCCAGTTTTTCAATCTCGTTTTCGATTACATCCAGCGTTTTCTCTTGAAACATCTTGACGATGCGTTTGGCCATGACCGGACCGATGCCTTTCACGAGACCCGAGCCCAGATATTTTTCAATTCCATGGACGCTGGCGGGAGTGGTGGTCTGGCAGAAGACGATCTTGAACTGTTCGCCGAATTTTGGGTGATTACCCCACTCGCCTTTCATTTTGATAATTTCTCCGGGCGTGGGATTGACGATGTTCCCGATAACGGTTACCGGCTCTCGTACTCCATAGACCTTTACTTTGGCAACGGTATAGCCGGTATCCTCGCTGGTGAAGGTTATCCGTTCGATTTGACCTTGCAGATCGGTGAGGTTATTTGTTTTCATCATTTAGAAAAATGATCTCGAACTAATTTTTAAATTTTTCTGGAAAGGCTGCAATACTCTGTTTCTTTTTTACGTTCTGACTTCCTAATTAATTAATCTTGCTTTAATATTTACCGCAACGGCAAAACTTTTGCAATATTTTCCGCATTGTCGAATCACCAACTTGAGACTATTGCCTAAATTCCTTTCTTAAGTTTGATCCAGGCAATATTCCGCATAAAAAAAGGCGCTCCAAAAATATACACATTCCTGGAACGCCTTTTGATCTTTTACCTGGCTTTAATTAGCGCGGAATTACATTTTCTGCTGCCGGACCTTTTTTACCCTGCACAACATCAAAGCTGACAGACTGTCCTTCCGTCAAGGTTTTAAAACCGGAACCCTGAATAGCGCTGAAATGGACAAAAATGTCCCCGCCATCTTCCTTCTCGATAAATCCAAAACCTTTACTCTCGTTAAACCATTTTACTTTACCTTCTGACATAACTGGAATCCTCCTTTCCTAAAATTTATCAAAAGTCGAATTCCCGCAAGACAGAATTAAAAAAACCACCAATTCTCTAAAGAGCATGGTGGCCTCCTTCGAACTTCAAATCTTTGCAACCCAACTTTTCCTGTACGTTATTAACAAAGGTCATTAAACGTTACAGTTGGGAAGCTTATACTGGACTTGGTATCTAATGTCAAGCTTTATTAATCATACCAAGTCGCATTCTTTGCCTAACTTTGTTGGCTGCGTCGTCGGCTTCCTCAACGTATTAATAATACGCCTGTGGAGCCTCCTCCTTGCCGCCGCGTTATGCTTTGAATGCAACTTGGTATCAATACTGATCGTAAAGCATCCAGTGCTCCAAAGGCCGCTTTTCGTCGTGGGACGAAAGTGGTGCTATCTCTCTGATGAAACGCGAAGGCGACAGCGTCAACGCCCCGGCGGAACGGGTGTAATCAACAACGGGAGAGCTCAAATAAAGTTGATCTTTCGCCCGTGTTACGGCGACATAAAAAAGTCTTCTTTCTTCTTCTTCGCCACCTGGTTCTTTCAAGGCGCGCTGCAGAGGAATCATGCCGTCGGCGCACCAGATTAAAAAGACGTACGACCATTCGAGGCCTTTGGCCTGATGAATGGTGCTTAAAATAACTCTGTCATTCTTTTGATGTTCTTCCAGTTCTTCCTCTGTATTCATATTTGTCAGCAAGGCCAACTCGTTTAAGAAATCTTCCATCTGAGAGAATTTTGCGGCAAAATTTCCCAGTTGAATCAAATCATCCTCGCGCGAGGAACCGTCGGAATAATTATCCTGAAGATAAACACGATAGCCTCCCTTGTTTAACAAGACAGCGATTATATTCTCCGGAATCCGCTCCTCCGGCGGCAGTTCCAGTATTGTGCTGATCGTGTTGCGGCAATCCTCCATCCCCGGCCTTGCCGCTTTGGGAGTTGTTTTCAGAAATTCTTCGCTGAGCACGGCCGCCAGCGGATTTTCTTGCCTGACTAAATATTTCCAGAGTTTTTCCACCGTCGCCTTCCCCACCCTGGGATACATGATCATAATACGTCGCCAGGCCAGTTCGTCATGCGGATTAACAATAATTCGCATATAGGCGGTAACATCCTTGATATGCGCCTGCTCAAAAAAGCGGATGCCCGAACGGACATCGAATGGTATGTCGCGCCTCACAAATTCCATCTGGACTTCCATGGAATGATAATGGGCGCGGTAAAGAACGGCAATTTCTCCCAGCGGCACTCCGCTGCGGGCCAGTTCCGTGATTCTCTGGGCTACAAAATCCGCCTGCTTGAGCACATTCTGCGCCGAAACCATCACCGGCCGCATTCCGCTCGCGCGAACAGCCCTCAATTCTTTGGGAAACTGTTTTTCATTGTTGGTAATGCTTAAATTCGCCAGATGCAATATCTGCGGCGTACTGCGGTAATTCGTTTCCAGCTTGAAGATTTTACACTCCGGATAACGATTGGGGAAATTGATGATGTTGCTGAAATTGGCGCCGCGAAAAGAATAAATACTCTGGGAGTCGTCGCCCACGACCATCAGGTTTTTATGCCCCGACGCCAGCAGATCGACCATGTCGGCTTGAATAATATTGGTATCCTGGTACTCGTCGACTAAGACATGCTCAAACCGCCCGGCATATTTATTTAACAAATCCGGATTTTCCGCCAGCAATGTGCGGCAATTACAGAGCAGATCGTCAAAATCCATCACGGAAAGATCTTTTTTCTTTTGTATGTACAGCAGGGCAATCTGATTGATTTCATTAAATAGATGCAGAAAAAAAGGGTATCTCGTCTGCAGGATGTCTTCCAGCGTATTTTGGGTGTTTACAACGAGGCTGACAATTTCGGCGATTACATTATTCCGGGGGAATTTAGTTAGTTTCGGATTGATTTTTAACTCCGCCATGCAGGTGGAAATGAGCTGGCGGGCATCTTCGCTGTCCAAAATCGTAAAGTTGTTCTTATAGCCGAGCCGAAAAGCGTAACTTCTTAAAATAACATGGGCGATGTGATGAAAAGTCCCACCGAGTATTTTTCCGGTGTACGACTGAAGAATATTTTCCACACGCCCCAGCATGGAACGAGCGGCCTTATTGGTAAAGGTTGCCAGTAAAATACGATCCGGCTGGACACCGCTTTCCAGCAAACGGGCCACGCGATAGGTTAAAGTACGGGTCTTGCCGCTTCCTGCTCCAGCCAGAACAAGAAGCGGCCCGCCTTCTTCCATTACAACCCGATATTGCTCGGCGTTGAGTTCTTTTTCATAATCGATCATTAAAAATTGAAACCTTCTTATACCAGGTTGCATTCAAAGCATAACGCGGCGGCAAGGAGGAGGCTCCGCAGGCGTATTATTTATACGTTGAGGAAGCCGACGACGCAGCCAACAAAGTTAGGCGAAGAATGCGACTTGGTATCACAGCGCCTTTTTTATAGCTTCCACAGTATCTTTAGAGCTCAACGACAGGAAGTTTTTGAGCAATCCTTCCTTCTCGTAAAAACCGATCAACGGAGCCGTTTTCTCATTGTAAGTCTCCAGACGATAGGAAATTGCTTCTTCCGTTTCATCGGCCCGCTGAACAACCGGACTGCCGCACTTCTTGCATTTGTCGCCTTCAGCCGGAGGATTGCTTTTGACATTGTAAATTTCCTGACAAGCAGAGTTGGAGCAGGTTCTTCTGGTTGTGAGCCGGTCTAATACAACTTCACGGGGCACATCCAGGTTGGCAACGAAATCCATTTTAATGTTTAGTTTCTCCATCAGCTTTTTCAGGTCCTCGGCCTGGGGGATTGTCCGGGGAAAACCATCCAGGATAAATCCTTTCTGACAATCCGGTTCCTGCAAGCGTGCTTCCATGATATCCATAATTAAGGAATCGGGAACAAGGTCTCCCTTATCCATGTATTCTTTTGCTTTTTTGCCTAACTCCGAACCTTCCTTAACCGCTGCGCGTAAAATATCACCGGTGGATATCTGCACCGAACCGTCGAATTCGGTCAAAAGCTTGGCTACCGTGCCCTTCCCTGCTCCGGGAGCGCCCAACAATATTATTCTCATGATTTCCTCCATACTTTGCAATTTTATCTTCAATAAATAAACTTTTAAACGAGATGGGCTTATAGAGGAAATTATCTTTGCGGTCAAGGTAATAACGGATTATGACTATTGCATAAGATTGCAGCTACTTATTCCAAGTGAAATTTATGTCCGACATGACCGCATTTTGAAAATGCACCTCCATTTATTACTTGATTTCAATGAAATATTTCCTCATAGTATGACTAGGAGCCTGTCGGACTTACAGGATAGTTTTGAGTATACAGCAGTTGCCTAAGAGGGATAACACAGCAGCATAATCGATAATATAAAGCAATTATACTTGCAATGCCGCAGTCTTTCATGTATACATTATTCAGTAATAACAAGCTGTTATATAATATGGAGATTGCAATGAAGAGCAAGTTTATCCGCATTGACCGACACGAACAGTACCTTCTTCCACCATCCATCCAGGACTGGTTGCCCGAAGGGCATTTG
>Ga0302251_1001744_pt1 | contig 12223 bp, 9 predicted proteins | sample AAG_RA_Gln_MG_FD_193534 | JGI IMG/M metagenome (GOLD analysis project Ga0302251, IMG submission 193534) | Enriched activated sludge microbial communities from anaerobic digester in WTTP, New Holstein, Wisconsin, United States - AAG_RA_Gln | ecosystem: Engineered > Bioreactor > Anaerobic >...
GACGACGACGCGGGACCAGTCGCCGGCGCCGTCGAGCATGGCGGCCCAGCGCACCAAGAGATGCCGCTCCTCCCCCCCCGCGGCCGGCACCAACACCTGGGTCTCGGAGCGGGTGCGGCCGTCGGCGAGAGCGACCAGCAGGAGCAAGAAGGCGTCGTGAAAGGCTTTGCGGTAGCGGTTTTCCAGGCTGCCGAGGAGTTCGTCCTTGCGGCCGGCCCCATACGTGCGGAGCGCGGCCGGGTTGACGTCGGTGACCTGCACGCGCCGGGCGCACTCGGCGACGACCTGGGGATGGTTCTGGAGGTAGAGGGCGAGGTCCGCGTTCGCGGTGCGGCAGAGCTGGTTCAGGAACGGCCGGGCCGCGGAAAAGTCGAGCTCCCAGAGGGGGATGGGGATAGGGTCGAGCGGGGTCGCCATCGCTTCCGCTGCTGCGCCGTCGGGTTTCGCTGCCATAAGCGGGACATCCTCCACGATTGCGGTCCGGCGCGCTGCCGCGCCGGTATCCCCATTATACCACAAATCGCCTGTTGACAAGGGGGCCCCCGGTAGTGTACGATGGCCGCACAATAGGAGGATACGATGCCCGTCCCGCCCGCGCCTGCCCCTGAGAGCCCGCTCCTGGCGGCGCTCCTGGGTACCCTCGAGCTTCTGGTCGCCCAGGCCCGCGCCTACGAGCGCGCCCTCCCCGCCGCCAACTACCCTGCCCGCGCCGCCGTCGCCGCGCTAGCCAACCTGGCCCGCCAGGCCCTCACCGAGGCCCGGGACCTGGAGTCGGCCTCCGCGCCGGCCCCGACGGCCGCCCATCCCCTTTCCCCCCGCGAGCTGCAGGTCCTCGTCCTCGCCGCCCAGGGCCTGACCAACAAAGAGATCGCCTACCGCCTGGGCATCAGCCAGCGCACGGTGCAGTTTCACATGAACTCGATCATGAACAAGACGACGACCGCGTCGCGGACGGAGGCGGTGGTGGTGGCGCTGCGCCAGGGGTGGATAGGGGGATAGGCCTGTGCACATGGCGGATGCGCGGCCCGGCGCGACCTGGTATCATGGCCGTAGCGCACACGAAATACACGATCGCGCCAGGAGGTCACGATGAGCGAGAAGGAATGGTTCAATGCACTGGGCCCGCTGGCCCCGCTGTACCAGGACGCCGACGTCCTGGAGATCATGGTCGACGCCCCCGACCGCGTGCTCGTCGAGCGCGGCGGCACGTTGGAGGAAGCCGACGCACGTTTCGCCTCGGATGCAGCGCTGCGCGAGGTCATCACCGCCGCGCTGGCCGCGGGCGGCGTGGCACTCGGCCCCGGCGAGACGATCGGCGACGTCCGGCTGCCGGACGGCTCCTCGCGCCTGCTGGCCGTGCTGCCGCCCACCGCCCTGCACGGCCCCTACCTGGTGCTGCGCAAGTTCCCGGCCGCCGCCTTTGGCTGGGAGCAGCTGATCGAGTGGGGGTTCATCACCCGCGAGGCGCTGGAGGTGCTGCAGGGCGCGCTGCAGGCCCATGTCAACCTGCTGATTGCCGGAGGGACGGCCAGCGGCAAGACGACGGTGGCCAACCTGCTGGCGGGCGGTATTCCGCCCGCGGAGCGGCTGGTCGTCGTCGAGGCGGTGCACGAGATGCACATTGACCACCCGCGGGCCATCTTTCTGGAGGCCGGCGGGCCGGCCAACGTCACGCCGGAGGAGCTGATCAGCACCGGCTCCAAGATGCGCCCCGACTGGCTGATCGTCGGCGAGCTGTACACCAGCGCGGCCCTGCGCGCCGTCGAGGTCCTGAGCCGCGGCCACACCGGCATGGCCACAATCCACGCCAACAGCGCCGCGGACGCCCTGGCCCGGCTGGAAGCGCTCTGCCTGATGGCTAACCTGGGGCTGGGGCTGGGCGAGATCCGCGCCCTGATCGCCGCGGCCCTCCGCGTGATCACCTGCCAGGGGCGACTGCCCGACGGCAAGCGGCGGATGCTGCAGATCGTGGAGGTGGTCGGTCTGGAGAACGACCGCTACGTGCTGCAGCCGCTCTTCCGCTACGACCCGGGGACGGACCGGCTGGAGGCGACAGCAGCGCGGGCGGGGTGGATGTAGAGTCACACGAGCGCCCGGATCACCTCGACCAGCACCTGCGCCAAGACGATCTTAAAGATCAGCGCGACCGGGTACACGCTGGCGTAGGCGAGGGTGGGCATATCGGTCTCGGACTGGGCGGCGGCCGCGCCCAGGGCCGGTGGGTTGGTCATACAGGCGCAGAGGGCGCCCAGCGCCGCGAGCAGCCGCATGCGGTAGACGACGAGAGTGAGGAGCAGGCCGGAGGCCACGGCGACCAGGGTAATCGCCGCGCCGCCGAGGAAGAGCTGCCCGCCCTGGTGCTGCAGCACCGTCACCAGCTCGCCGCCGGCGTTCGTGCCGGCCCCGGCCAGGAAGAGCATCAGCCCCAACTCGCGCGTCACCTGGCGGGCGGCCGGCGGCATGTACAGCCGCAGCGGGCCAATCCGCCCAAAGTGGCCCAGCACCAGGCTGACGATAAAGGCTCCGCCGGCCGCGCCGAGGCGGATGGTCAGGCCGTTGGGCAGCGGGATGGGGACCATGCCCACGGCCACCCCCAGCAACAGGCCCAGCAGGAAGGGGGCCAGCGCCGTCTCTTCCAGCCGGCGGCGGTCCCCACCCACCCGCTGGGCGAACTCTTCCACCACCGCCCGCTCGCCGACGACGCTCAGGCCGTCGCCGATCTCGAGCGTCATGCTGCCAGTGGGGGTGAGCTCGAACCCTTGCCGGCGGATGCGCGTGATGACCACCCCATAGCGTTCGCGCACGTGCAGCTCGGCCAGGCGTTTGCCGGCCAACGCCGCTTCGGTCACCGGCACATCCATCGCGATCACGCTGGTGCCGACCTCCATCGGCACCTCGGTCTCCTGCCCCAAGACCAGGCCCAGCTTGTCCAGCTCGCCGGCCGTCCCTACCGCCATGACGACGTCGCCCATGTGCACCGTCACGTCCGGCGTAGCCGCCTGGACCGTCCCCTCGTGCCGCACCCGCGAGATGTTGGCCTGGCTCATCCGCCCGGGGTTGATCTCGCGCAGGAGCTTGCCGTCGCAGTTGGGGTTGGTGACGCGGTACTGCTTCACCAGGAGGGGCGGCGTCTCGGCAGACTGCTCGGCCTGCCAGGACTTTTCCTCGGCGCGGATGTCGCGGCGGAGGAGGCGCGGCAGGACCTGGACCAGCAGGACCACGCTGATGCTGCCCAAGGGGTAGGCCAAGCCGTAGCCGACGGGCAGGCCGGCCCCCAGCCCCGGGCCGAGGCGCTCGGCGACGTCGGTGGCCGCGGCCAGGGCCGGGGTGCAGGTGAGAGCGCCGGCGTAGAGGCCGGTGGCCAGGTCGAAGGGCAGGTCCAGGAGCGCCGCCACGCCGACGGCGGCGGCCGCGGCGATGGTCACCGTGCCGATCCCGACGACGAGGGTCTGCCAGCCCTGGCGGCGAAAGGTACGGAAGAAGCGGGGGCCGGCCTGCAGGCCCACGGTGTAGGCAAAGAGGAGCAGGCCCAGGTCCATGACCTCCTTGGGCGCGCGCAGGCCGAAATGGCCGGCCGCCAGGGCGACGAAAAGGACGCCGGCGGTGCCCAGGGAGATGCCGCGGAAAGAGAGGCGCCCCAGCAGGAAGCCGGCCACCAGGATGGCAAAGAGGACGAACAGTGAGTTGGAGAGTAGATCGGCCATCGCATTCTTCTGCCGGCCGCCGGCACCAGGGTCCGGGGCGCGCTCAGCGCGGCCCCAGGAGGAACGCCGCGCCCACCACCACACCGATCAGGAGCAGGGCGAGCAGCGCCAGCAGCCCGAACGCGGCCCAGGCCGGCAGGCCGGGCCGGAAGCCCGGACCACCGAACCGCAAGATCAATACCGTGACGTTGTCCGGCGCCCCACGCTCACGCGCCAGGTTCACCAGGGACCGCGCCGCTTCCTGGGGTGTCCGGCCGGCCGCGGCAAGCCGGCCCGCCTCGGCCGGCGGCACGACATTCGTCAGCCCATCGCTGCACAACAGCACCACGTCCCCCGACTGCAAAGGCACGGCCGGCGAGACAAACACGTCCAGCGGCCGGCCCATGCCCAGGCTGCGCGTGACGACGTTGCGATTCGGATGACCCGGGGCCTGTTCGGGGGTGATAATCCCCTTGGCAAGCGCCAGCGCCACCCAGCTGTGCTCCTCGTAGAGCGGCCGGAGCGCCCCCGCGCGGACCAGGTAGGCCGGACTGTCGCCGACGTTGGCCGCCACCACCTCCCCACCGCGCACCACCACCGCGACGGCCGTGGTCCCCATGTTCGATATCTGCAGGTGTGCCGCTTCCCGCAAGATCGCCCGGTGCGCCGCCTGAAAGGCGTTCGTCAGTGCCGTGGGGAGATCGGGGAAGGGATCGCTATAGTACCGCTCCAGGATCTCGCGCACCGCCGCCGCGCTGGCCACCTCACCCCCCTGGTATCCCCCCATACCGTCGGCCACGACGTACAGCGCGCCGCGCTCAGCCAAGACGGCCGGCGTCAGTGGAGGGCAGCAGCCAAAGGCGTCCTCATTGTTGCTTCGCGCCAGGCCGGGGTCTGTCAAGACCCCCAGGTTCAACTCGAGGTGATCCACAATTGTCTCCAGCTGGAAAACAGCCTTCTCGGCCACCGCGACACTGCCAGTATACCACGGGGAGCATGGGTGTCAAGTGGGCCGACCCGTGTTGCATCCCCACAGGGGTTGTAGTACAATACGCCCAGCGAAAGCGCACAGGAGACGTTCATGCCCACGGCCGGCCGGCTGGTCCTCATCGATGGTCACGCCCTCCTCTACCGGGCCTACCACGCCGTGCCCGTGATGCTCACCTCGCGCGGGGAGACAACCCACGCCGTCTATGGCTTTTTCTCCACCCTCTTAAAGGTCATCGCCGAGGAGAAACCGGCGCACATCATCGTCTGCCTGGACCGTGGGACCACCTTCCGCCACGAGCGGTATCCCGAGTACAAGGCCCACCGCGCCAAGATGCCCGACGACCTGCGGACCCAGGTCGAGCGCACGAAAGAGGTGCTCCAGGCCCTGCACATCCCCACATGCACCGCCGAGGGGTTCGAGGCCGACGACCTCATCGGCACCCTCGCCCGCCAGGCGACGGCGGCCGGCCTGGAGACGCTCATCGTCACCGGCGACTCGGATGCCCTGCAGCTCGTCGACGAGCACGTCCACGTCCTCGTCCCCGGCAAAAAGTACGCCGAGCCGGTGCACTATGACCCGGCCGCCGTCCGCGAACGATACGGGTTCGCGCCGCGCCAGCTCATCGATTTCAAGGCGCTCAAGGGCGACACCTCGGACAATATCCCCGGCGTGACCGGCATCGGCGAAAAGACGGCCACGGACCTCATCCAACGTTACGGCTCTATGGAAGGCGTCTACGAGCACCTGGGCGAGGTCTCGCCCGAACGGTACCGCCGGGCGCTGGAGGAGGGCCGCGAACAGGCCCGGCTGAGCAAAGAGCTGGCCACCATCGTCACCGACGTGCCGGTGCAGCTGGAGCTCCGCCCCTTGGGCGGCTATGACCGCGAGACGGTGGTCGCCGCCTTTCGCCAGCTCGAGTCCGCCAGCCTCGTGCGGCGCTTCCTGGAGCTGGCCGCGCCGGCCGCGGCCGCGCCCCCGCGCGGCCAACTGTCGCTCTTTCCGGACGACGCCGCGGCACCGCCGCCCCAGGCGCGGCCGCCGACCGGCGACTATGCCACCGTCCAGGACGAGGCCGGCCTGGAGGAGATGCTCCGCGTCCTCGGCCGCGGCCCCCTGGCGTTCGACACCGAGACAACCTCCACCCAGCCCATGGCCGCGGAGCTCGTCGGCCTGTCGCTCGCCGCGGCCGGCGGCCGCGCCTGGTATATCCCCCTCCACCACCGCGACGAGGCCGGCCAGCTGCTGCCCGGCCAGCTCGACTGGGAGATCGTCCGCGCCCGCCTCGCCCCCCTCCTGGGCGACCCGGCGGTGAGCAAGGCCGCGCACCATGCCAAGTTCGACACCCTGATGCTGGCCGAGGCCGGGCTGGAAGTGCGCGGCGTCGACTTTGACACAATGATCGCCGCCCACCTGGTCGGTGGACGGGCCGAGCTCCCCGAAGAGGTCGCCGAGGCCGGGCCGGCCGCGGGCCGCGCACTGCGCTCGGTCGGGCTCAAGAACCTGGCCGCGCTGTACCTCGACGTGCAGATGCGCGACATCGCCGAGCTCCTGGGACAGGGCAAGCGCCAGCGCACCTTTGACCAGGTGCCGCTGGCCGACGCCGGCCCCTACGCCTGCGCCGACGCCGACATGACGCTGCGCCTGCGCGGCGTGTTCGCCCCGCAGCTGGCCGCCAAGGGGATGGAGGAGCTCTTTCGCGACGTCGAGCTGCCGCTTGTCGAGGTCCTGCGGGATATGGAACGGGCCGGCATCGCCCTGGACACGGCCTTTTTGCAGGAGATGTCCGGCGCGCTGCTCGATACCCTCCTACAGCTGGAGGAGACGATCTATAGCGCGGCCGGCCACCCGTTCAACATCAACTCGACCCAGCAGCTCGGCAAGGTGCTCTTTGAGGAGCTGGGGCTGCCCACCGACGTCTCCCACCGGCTCAAGTCCGGCGGCTACTCCACCGCCGCCGACGTGCTGGAGCGGCTGCAGGCCCGGACCCACCACCCCATCGTCGAGGCCATCCTCCGGCAGCGCGAGGTCGCCAAGCTCAAGTCGACCTATGTGGACGCACTGCCGCTCCTCGTCAACCCGCGCACCGGGCGCGTGCATACCTCGTTCCACCAGACCGTCACCTCCACCGGCCGGCTCTCTTCCTCCGACCCCAACCTGCAGAATATCCCCATCCGCACGGAAGAGGGGCGCAAGATCCGGCGGGCCTTTGTCGCCGCGCCCGGCTGGCTGCTCCTCTCGGCCGACTATTCCCAGGTGGAGCTGCGCATCCTGGCCCACCTCGCCGGCGACCCCGGCCTGCTGGAGGCCTTTGCCCGCGGCGAGGATATCCACGCCACGACGGCCGAGACGCTCTTTGGCGTCCCGCACGAGCAGGTGACGTCCGAGCAGCGCCGCGTGGCCAAGACGGTCAACTTTGGGCTGATGTATGGGATGGGCGACTATGGGCTGGCCGCCCGGCTGGGGATCGAGCAGTCCGTGGCAGCGCACTTTATCGCCACCTACTTTGGGCGCTACGCCCGCGTCAAACGCTACTTTGACGAGACGCTGCAGCAGGGGCGCGAACGGGGGTACGTCGCCACCGTCCTGGGCCGGCGGCGCTACATCCCGGAGCTCAACTCGCCCAATCGCAACGTCCAGGCGGCCGCGGAGCGCGAAGCGATCAACATGCCGATCCAGGGCACCGCGGCGGACATTATCAAGATCGCCATGATCCGGCTCCACCGCGCCCTGCGCGAGCGCGGCCTGCGCAGCCGGATGCTCCTGCAGGTGCACGACGAGCTGGTGCTGGAGGTGCCGCGGGAAGAGGTGGAGACCGTCGTGCCGTTGGTCCAGGATTGTATGGAAAAGGCCTACCCGCTCGACGCGCCCCTGGTGGTCGATGCGCACACCGGGGCAACGTGGGGGGATCTGAAGTAGCGATGCCGGAAGAACACACCACCATCGAAGCACTGCTCGGGCAGGCCGCCGAACCGGAAGAGCCGGTCGCCTGCCAGCCTGTCCGGCTGGCCCCGGCCTTTCTCGCGCTGCGCGGGGGCGTGACGCTCCTGCTCCTGGCCGTCTTCCTCACCCTGCCCCTGCCGGCGCAGCGCCCGACGCTCCTGTGGGTCGCCCTGGCCCTCGCCGTCGTCTCCGTGCCCGCTTCGTACCTGCTGGAGGAACGCGGCCTGCTGCAAGACCGCCGCTTCCGTTGGGTGCTCCCGGGCGCCGACCTGGCCCTGGTGACGCTCCTGCACCTCGGCACGTGCGAGGCCGCCAGCCCCTTTTTCCCGCTCTTTTACCTGCCGATCGCCTACGCCGGCCTCCTCGGGGGCTACGTGGGCGGCCTGACGTGCGCCCTGATCACGGCGGCGATCTATGGCCTCCTCTACCTGGCCGGCTCCGCCCACCCCGCACCCTGGACCGCGGCCGTCATGGTCGGGCTCTTTTTCATGGCCGGCGGCCTCAGCGGCTACCTGGGGAACTATTTCGTCCAGCTCAACCGGCGCAGCCGAGCCCTCCTGGAACAGGCCCAACGCATGCACCGCGAGGTTGAAGACCGCCGCACCCTCTACGAACGATGGTACCGCGCCGTGGACCGCCTCAAGGCCGACTTTGTCTACTCGGCCTCGCACGAACTGCGCACCCCGCTCACCCCCGTCAAGGGCTACTTGCAGATGCTGCTCAGCCCGGGGATCGCGCTGCCCGCGGACAAGGTCCGCGAGGTCATGCAGGTCATGTCCAAGAACGTCGATATGCTGGCCCAGCTGGTGGACGACATCATCTACTTGCAGCGGGTCACGCGCATCCCCATCGACCTCGAGGAGGTGGCCCTGCCCGCCGTGGCCAAGCAGGCCGTGGAAGAGGTGACCGGCGAGATGGAAGAGGCCGAGGTCCAGGTCCACCTGGACGAAGCGCCGGACCTTCCCCCCGTGCTGGGCAGCGCCGACAGCCTGAAGCTGGTCCTGGCCAACATCCTGGAGACCGCCATCCGCGACAGCCCCAAGGGCGGCGAGGTGGGGCTCGCCCTGCGCGCCACGGCGGAAGGGGCCGAGATCCGCATCTCGGGCAGCGGGCGCGGCGTGCCCACCGAGCAGCAGGAGCGTATCTTTGACCTCTTTTTCCACGCCGACAGCTCCCCCACCTACGTGCTGGGGCGCGAGGGCCTGAGCCTGGCGATCTCGCGCTACATCGCCGAGATGCACGGCGGCCGGATCACGGTGGAGAACGAGCCGCGCGGGGGGATGGTGTTCACCGTATACTTGCCGGGGAGAGTGTAGGGGCTGACAGCGGTACTTTCAAGTCACGCGTCAGGCACCTGTCGGTGGAGCTGTCACTTGGCAAAGGTCGATCGCCCTGGAGCGCAAAATGCCCCCAACCCTACTCGCCCTCTTTGCCCATCCCGACGACGAATCGTTTGCCACCGGCGGCACGCTGGCCCGGTATGCCCGGCAGGGTGTGCGCGTCGTGCTGGCGACGGCCACGCGCGGCGAGGCCGGGATCGTCCACGACGAGGGGGCCGGCACCCCGGCCGACATGGGCCAGGTGCGGGAAGAAGAGCTGCGCTGTGCCTGCCGCGCGCTGGGGGTGCAGGAGCTATGCCTCCTGGGCCATCGCGACTCGGGCACGGCCGGTGATCCGCAGAACGACCACCCCGACGCCTTTTGCCGCGCCGATCCCGAGCGGGTCGTCGGGCAGATTCTGGACCTCTTCCGCGAGTTCACGCCCCAGGTCGTCTTGACCTTTGGCCCCGACGGCGGCTACGGCCACCCCGACCACCTGGCGATCCACCGCCACACGACGACGGCCTGGGCGCGGGCGGAGGGACTCCCCACGCCGCCGCGCAAGCTGTACTATACGGCCATCTCGAGCAAGACCTTTGTGCGCATCCGCCGGGCAATGTTCGAGGCCGGCCTCATCCCCGAGATGCCTTCCGAGGCCGAGATCGCCCGCCGCGGCGCGCCGGAGGACAGCATCACCACGGCCATCGACGTCCGCGACACGCTGGGGAAAAAGATCGCCGCCCTGCGCTGCCACCGCACCCAGCTCGCGCCGACGCACCCGTGGCTCAACCTGCCGCTCGAGTTCCGCCGCCAGCACATGGGAGTCGAGTTCTTTACCCTGGCGGCGGCGCGCGATGTCTCCCCCCCACTCCCTGAAGAGGATCTGTTCGCGGGAATTGTACCCCTACCTCCCCGGGTGGAAACCTGCCGATGAACGCAGGGCCGCCCTGAGCTGCCCTGCGGGGCTCCATCCCCCGACCGCGCTACCCGCCCAGCAGTCTGCGGTAAACCCGGTACAACAGCGGCCGGTAGGCCAGGTCGTAGGCGCCCACGGTGTGGGTCAGCCGGCCCAGCCGGCCGCAGAAGCTCAGCTTAAAGGCCGCCACCCCCTGGAGTCCGCCGGGCTCAGCGGCCTCCTCCTGCGCCGCGGCGGCATCGTCCGCGGTGACCCCCGCGGGGATACCGCCCCACATGTCGTAGCGCGTACAGCCGTGCTCCCGGGCCCAGCGCAGCACCTCCCAGTGCAGGAGGTAGGTGGGGCGGTGCTTCTGCCCCTCCTGGCGCGAGGCGCCGTACAGGTTGACGGCCTCCGGCCCGCAGCGGCTGACCCAGGCGCCGGCCAGCGCCTGCCCCTCGCGCTCGGCCAGGAGGAGTACCCCCCGGCCGTCGCCGTTGAGCAGCCGATGCGCGGCCTGGTAATAGTCCAGCGTGTGGATGCCAAAGGCGTGGCGCTGGGCCGTCTCCTGGAGCATGGTGTAAAAGAGGGCGACGTCTTCCGGGCCGCCGGCCGGCCGCACCGTTACCCCCCGCCGGCCGGCCAGGCGCACGTTGTAGCGGGTCTTGAGCTTCATGCGCGCCAGCAGCTCCTCGTCGTCGGCCTGCACGTCGATGGCCACGCTGTGGCACGGCTGTACCGCCGCGGCCGGGTGAAAACCAAGGGCCCGCAGGCGCGCGTGCAGTGTTGGGTCGTCGGGCAGGTTGGGCTCGACTTTGAGCAGGATGGCCCGCCGGGCGCGGCCGGCCGCGCGGGCTGCCGCCAGGAGCGCCGCCACCGCCTCCTCATCCGCCCAGTCCACCACGGGCCCGCGCGGCACGTAGGCCACCGCGACGCCCAAGCGCCGCCGGAAGAGCACCTGCGCCGCCGCGCGCACCTGGCCCCCCTCCACCACCGCCAGCCGCACCGGGGCCCACCCAAAGGCGCCCTTGAGCTCGCCCCAGGCCCAACTCTGCAGCAGGTGGCCGGCCGGGTGGGCGGCCACGAAGGCATCCCAGGCCGCGCGATCGGGCGTCTCGGTCAGGACCAGGGCCATCCGGTCTCCTTGCGGTTGGATTTTGTCCAATCACGCTTCACTTGCCGCCTACGGCCTCTCCCCCAACACCACCTCCACCTCGATCTCTTGCCCGGCCCGTTGCACCCTCAGTGTCACCTGCTGCCCGCTCTCGAAGCGGGCCAGCACGTTGATCAGCGGGTGCTCCTCGTCCAGGGTAAAGTCGCCGATGCGCAGGATGATGTCGTCCTGCTGGAGGCCGGCCAGTTCCGCGGGGGTACCGGCCATCACCTCGGTCACATAGATCCCGTGGTCCACCGGCAGGCTGTAGTAGGCGGCCACGCTCGCGCTGATCGTGACGCTGCGGATCCCCAGGTAGGGCCGGGCGACCTTGCCCTTGGCGATCAGCTCGTCCACCACGTAGCGCGCCGTGTTGCTGGGGATGGAAAAGCCCAGCCCCTCGGCCACGTCGCCGGTATAGCTGCTGCCGCGCACGATAGCCGTGTTGATGCCGACGACCTCGCCGCGCAGGTCCACCAGCGGGCCGCCGCTGTTGCCGTGGTTGATCGCCGCGTCGGTCTGGATCAGCCCCTCCAGCACCGTGTCCTGGTCGACCTGCAGGCTGCGGCCCAGCGCGCTGACGATGCCGGTGGTCACGGTGTTGCGAAAGTCGCCCAGGGCGCTGCCGATGGCGACGACGGTCTCGCCGACGCGCAGGGCGTCCGAGTCGCCCAGGATGGCATAGGGGTAGCCGTCGCCGTCCACCTTGATGACGGCCAGGTCGCTAAAGGGATAGTCGTGGCCGATCAGCTGGGCCGGCTTGCTCGTGCCGTCCTGGAAGATGACGGTCAGCTCGGCGGTGCTCTCCACCACGTGATAGTTGGTCATGATATAGCCGCGCGGATCCACGAGGACACCAGAGCCGGAGGCCTCGGGCGCAGTCTGGCTAAAGCCCCACGGGTCGGTCTGGGCCTGCATCTTGTTGATCACGGTGACGACGGCCGGCCCGACGCCGTCCACGACGTCGGCGACGGCGTAGAGGCCCTCCTCCGCGGAGGCCGGCTCCGGGATCGGCCGGCCGGCCGGCGCGGCGGTAGGCAGGGACGCGGCCGGCCGGCGGGCGTCCTGCCAGGCCAGCATCAGGTAGGTCGCCCCGCCGCCCACGACAGCGCCGGCAATGCTGCCGACGATCAGGCTGAGGATCACCGCCGCCAGGAGCACCCGCGCCCCCCAACGGTTGTCGCGGCGGGGCGGAGTGGAATGGTAGCTATTGGGTTCGCTCATTGCTTACCTCCGTACGTC